>TARA_B110001469_G_scaffold124875_1_pt1 | contig 13197 bp, 13 predicted proteins | sample TARA_B110001469 | Tara Oceans TARA_B110001469 (sample SAMEA4397034) | marine metagenome | biome: Polar Biome; feature: [SRF] surface water layer (ENVO:00010504); material: water (ENVO:00002006), including particulate matter (ENVO:01000060) such as... | depth 5 m
CCTTCAACGTTTGGATTATCAACTACCGTCCATATATAAGTTGTATCTGCTGGTACAATCGATGTGGGTGGGTTATTTACAGGCGAGACAATAAAAGTTTCCTCTGAGCAAATCTCATCCGTTTGATTTGGAATTAGGGGTTCTGGATTCACGGTAAACGTGAAATTGACCGCCCCACCTTGACAATTGTTTACGACTGGAGCCACTGAATATACGAGGTCTTGTGGAACGTTCGTTGAATTTATTAAGGTCATTACTGGAATCGTACCTCCAGAATTTAAAGCCGTATCATATCCCGAAATATTTGGATTTTGATTGATCACTATTATATACACTGTAGCCGGATCCGTATCAGAAGTAAACTGAACGAGTTGCGTTGTATCCCCAGTACAGATGTCTTGTTGCGTATCGGTATTTGTGATGACAGGCGTTTGCTCATATAGAAACGTTAAAGTATCAGAATTTGAATTCGCACAATTCCCATCAACTTCTACCGTAATCGTGTAGGTGTTATAACTTAAAAACTTAATGACTGGAAACTCACTTGTAGCATCGGTTCCACCCAAAAATATATAATCTGTTGCAGTCACTCCGGGTCCTGTAATGGTCCATGTGAACGTTGTAGGCTCAAAAGGTGATTCACTATATACTGGACTTATTGGTGTGTTATTTAAAAAATCTAAGATAAAACCATCAGCAGTTTGACCTGCTAAACCCTGACATGCAGCAAAAAATGGCGTTGGAAAATTAACCGTTGGATCTCCTATGATTTCTATTAAAACGGGTTCAGAATCATCATCTCCACAGGTGTTAGACGTATTTAACACAACCGAGTAAGTACCTGGTTGAGTGAAATTAATTGATGGGTCTACGTAATTTATGGGATCGCCCGTTAAAGTTGGATCTACAATAAAATTAAAACCTGTTAATGTAGCAGGTGCTTCTACAGGGGTCACTGTCCAAGTATAAACAGGATTACCACATGCTTCAGAAAAATTTTCGGTGTTTGAAGTGTTTGTGAAATCTATAATTTGTGGTGCACACAAAAGACTCGTTGGATTATAAGTGAAATTTGAAAGTGGTTGCGGCTCCACAATAACCGTTTTTACAACAATATCGGATTGGACACAACCCGCTGGATTGTTTATTTTTAATTGTATTTGCCAACAACCAGGATTGTCTAAAGTTACTTCTCCGGGGATGTTTAGGTTTCCATCAACGTCTATCCAACCCAGATCGTCGGTAACGGTATCCCAAGAAGAAGCTCCAGGAAATAATACATCCCAATAATAACTATACTCTGTTAAACATTCAGCGCTATAGCCAAATGCACCCGCAAGAGAAATATCATTAGCAGACAAAACTGTTCCTGCACAAATTACAGGTTCTGTTTCAAAATCCACACTTGGTTGTAAACTTACATTGACCCATTTAGTCGTACCGTTACTATTTTGAGAGTATTCATTACACAAAAAATTATCAGTTTCAAGTTCATCATCATAAATTCCTTTGTTTAAAAGTTTAAGATCTAATTTGTAATAAAACCCATCCTCATCAACATTCTCATCTTTAAAGTCGCTTGAGCAGGTTGCTAACTCATAAATGTGATTTAATGTATTACATATTTGAAGTCTGGAATGTGTATAATACTCCGTGGTCTCAGGTATATTTTGATCAGTATCTCCATAAAAGATAGAATATAAAGATCCAGGGTAATTGGTTGCCATTACTGAAGAAGTCACTTCAAAACCAACTAATTCACCAACACAAACAGCTTCAGCGCTTGTATTTGCAATTCCTGTATTTCCAGTATTATAATTAAATACAAATCCTGAAGTGTGGTGGTATTCAGAACTGGCTCCTTGGATGGTTCTGTCAATCTCAATTAAATAATAATCAACGGGAAGGTTTCCTGGAATAGAAAATTGTCCCAAGCCAGATAATGGAATTGATTGCCAAGAACCTGCAACTAAAATCCTAACATCTTTACTAGAAGCTGAACCTCCAATTGCCCTAACTTGAATAGCGTCTGGACTCGATGGTGTTAAGCTATTCTGACCTCTGTTTTTATATCCAAAAAAGTAATTGTTTGCATCTAAGTCTATACATTTTGTGAAATCCGTAATATCTGTAGCTGAATTATTTATAAATTGTATGGTACCAACAGTCAGATCCGCAGAGGGATCTGAAACTATTTCAAAAGAATCTGTCTCAACATCCGTTGCTGGGTTTGTAGAGCGTATTCTTAATTTATAATCAGTACTTACAGGAACAGCTAACGGCAGGACTCCATTGAGCACAGGTATAAAAAACTCATCCTTAATTGAAAGTACTGTTGATGATGTAAAATCTCCAGATGGATCAGACAATTCTAAGATAAATTGATTGTCTAACTCGTAAATACCCTGAGGATCAAAAAACACGGCTACATTACCTCCTTGAATATATGGGCCTGCAGTAAAATGTTCTAACACAATTACAGAACTCGTTGGGCAATTAACAAGCTGAGATTGTGCATTCGATTTTGTAAAAACCGCTATAAAAATAATAAATAAAATAGATTTTATATTATTCAAGTTCATATCTGTAATTATTTTGTTTAACTTCTAAATTAAATTGGTAAACAAATGTAAGTATTTAACAATTATTAATTATACAATCGTTAAGAACAATTTTATAAGAAATCAGAATTGGTTATTTGACAATATAAGAGAGTATGTTGTAAAATAAATGCAACTAATTGAATTAAACTTTAATATACAGGAAATAAAAGGGTTAAGTAATTTATTATTTAATTCTAATTATGTTCATTAAATTGAATTAAATATTAAACATTTTATAAGAAAAAATCCTTGAAATCAATACAACAACTGCTTTTTAGAGCTATTTAGCCAACCGGCTTGGTTTTGATAATCCACGAAGAAAATTTTTAGATCGGCTTGATTGGCATAGTCCACAAAAAAAACAGTGGTATCCGCCTGATTTGAATACTCCGTAAAAAACCAAAGCCCATCATTCCCTTTTGCCCGATTGCTATAATCCACCTTAAAAACCTTTAAATCGGCTTGGTTGGCATAGTCCACCACAAAGACTTTCACGTCCGCTTGGTTTTGGTAATCTACCGAAAATAGTTTTTGAGCAGATGCAAACTGTGCCACAACAATGAAAGACATTAGGAAAAGAAACTGCTTCATAAATCTGCTATATTAATACACCAAAAACTTAAATAGTTTGGACTGATTTTTTTGTTGAACACTCATCAGATACATTCCCTTAGAAAAACCAGACACATCGATTTTATTACCTTCCAATTCAAATTCCAAGACCTGACCCAATTGATTGTAGATTTTCATGGTGTCTTTAGACACCTCTAATCCTTTGACATACACATGATTTTGAGCAATGGTTGGGTGAATAAACACCGTTTGAAAATCTAAATCAGGAGTAGAAAGTACCCCCCAAGAATCCACTGCATTTGGACCGTTCCAAATGAGAGTTGCTAAATAAGGGTTGTCAATAAATGGATTTCGATTGCCTTGATAAGAAAAAATAACATCGTTTCTATTGCTTTCAAATTCAGAAACAGGGTCTTCTTCATTCCATTCCAAAAAGATATTTGGCATGTCTCCACCGTTAGAATACGAGGTGCTTCCAACGCCTATATTAATGGGCTCACATTGGGTTGGGTAGCGCAAATACATATACATAATAATTCGAGCTACATCCCCTTTAAATTCATCTCCAGGATAGAAATCACCATCCAAATAAGAGTCCCCACTACCATCCTTAAAATAATTGTTATTTCGTCTGGAATTCATCTGACAATCGGCAGCTCTCAAATTATGGACATCTGTACCCGCACCAGCATAGTTCGTTACTAAACTAGGATTTGCTAAACTCTTAGCAAACACATGTTCTCGATTCCAATAGCCTATACAAGAGCCACTGCTTTGTTGGGCTGTAATCGCACGGGTTCTGTCGTTAATGCTAACATTGTCTGTATCATCGTATCCATAAAACAAAATCACATTGTTGGAAATGGTAACATCTAAATCACTTTCGTGTATCACATCCCATGTATCGGTGGAACTCGAAGTATATGGAATCAGGGTTGTATGGGTATCAATAATTAATGTAGAAAGGTCGTCTTTTAGTGCGTTTCCTTCTTGGTCAAAATCAACAGTCGAGTAATATGCGGGAATTTGAGCGCCTATCGAGAACACACCTAACACTAGTGCCCCCAAAAGCGTAATTAAGGCTTTTGTTTTCATAAAATAAAAGTTAAAATATTGGTTAATTCTAATTCAAAATTACAACTAATAATTGGAGTTTTGTCACGTATTAAAATTGAATTGCGAAATTAAATTTCAGTTACGGTTTAAAAATTATATTTTTGCAGCGAACAAAAACTCAAAAAATGACCTTACTACTGATGGCCGCTGGAAGCGGAAGCCGCTATGGAAAACTAAAACAATTTGACGATTTAGGCCCTGCGGAAGAATTTTTGATGGAATTCAGTATTTTTGATGCTCTCAAAAACAACTTTAACCACATTGTGGTCATTACCAAAGCTGCTAACAAATCGTTTCTTGAATCTCATCTTTCAGAACGCCTTCCTAGCGCTGTGAAATTAGATGTTTTAGTTCAAGAAATTGAGGACATTCCTAAAGCGATTTCCCTCAATACGAAACGCGAAAAACCTTGGGGCACCGCCCATGCCGTTTGGACCGCTCGAAATGTAATCAAAGGAAGTTTTGTCATTATAAATGCCGATGATTATTATGGGCAAAATGCGTTTGACGGGGCAGCGAAATTCATCAAAAATAACGATACGCCTGACAAGTTTGCACTGGTGGCTTACAACCTTAAAAATACACTTTCAAAATTTGGATCTGTTTCAAGAGGCGTTTGTGAAGTGGACAATCACCAATTAACCTCCATCATAGAACGTACTAAAATTTCGGAAAAAGGAACTCAAATCATCGATGAAGATTCGGGAGTGATTCTTGATGCAGACACAGCCGTTTCTATGAATTTCTGGATTTGTAATACATCGATATTTAAGTACATCGAAACCTATTTTACAAAGTTTTTAGAAAACTCTGACAACCACGAAAAAAGTGAAATCTACTTGCCATTTGTCACACAAGAAATGATGGAAAACGGACACATTACAGTAGAAGTGATTGAAGCACAAAGTACTTGGTTTGGAGTCACCTATTACGATGACAAAAAAGAAGCCGTCAGAACCTTAGCAGAACTCACAGAACAAGGCGCCTACCCGACGCCCTTGTGGAGCTAAAATCCTTAATTTTCGACCTCTAAACCGCTTGATTTCCATTTGGAAAAACCGTGGTCTAAATCATAAACTTTTACAAATCCGTTAGCGATTAACCGTGAGGCGCACTTTGCACTGCGGCCGCCACGCTGACAGTAGATAATGACCGGTCTGGTTTTATCGAGCTGTTGGATATTTGCTTCAAAATTTGCATCTAAAAAATCAATATTGAGCGCATTTGGAAGATGCCCTTCTTTGTACTCATTTGGAGTCCGCACATCTACCAACTGAATCCCTTCAATTTTAGAAATTTCCTTCATTTCTGCAGCCGTAATCAATTCAATTGCCTCCGACTGGTTTTTTTTACAATTAAAAAATGTAAGCATGCCTAGCAGCGCACATCCAAGTTTAAAAAACCGCATCTATTCTGGAATTATTGTTGTGCCATCCCAGTCGTTAAAACCGCCCAAAAGATTGTAGGAAGCTGTAAAGCCCAATTGTTTCATAATTGAACACGCCTGTCCACTTCGCGCACCAGATCTGCAATAGACGTAGTAATGGTTGGTTTTATCGAGTTTTTCGAGCTCTGAAATAAAAGCCTGCCCTTGATGAATGTCCAAGTGAATCGCTTCAGGAATCATTCCCTCTTCGACTTCTTCATCTGTACGAACATCTAAAATTACTGATTTTGAATCGGACTCTAATTGCGAAGCCCATTCATTTTGTGACAAATCTGACATAGTATCTCTTTTAGTAAATTAATTTATAATATTGTTTTTTATTCTTCCTACCTCAACCTTAAAGCTTGATAGAACAGCCAATCGCTTTGGTTTTATGAACCTCAAACGCCACACCATTTAAAAGTGCATCCACGGCATTTTCGACATATTTGGTTTTCACCAAAGAAGCATCTTTATAATTATCATCAATCGCACCAATATATTCTACCACAGGGCCGCGATCCGTAGATTCTAAGACGTAAATGTGCGGGGTTTTGGTAGCACCATATTGAGGGTAAATAGATTGATCGGCATCCATTAAATACGGAAACGTAAATCCTTTTTCTTTCGCGCGTATTTGCATTGCTTTCATCGAATCCCCTGGTTTTGTTTTGACGTTATTGGGCATGATCGCAATGACAGGAAAGCCTTTTGCTGCGTATTTTTTGTTCAATGCTTCAATACGGTCTTCGTAGGCCACCGCATATGGGCAGGTATTACATGTGAAAACAATGATGAACCCTTTAGCATCCTTATAATCAGATAAGGATACGGAATTTCCGTCAATGTTTTTGAGTTTGAAATCGGTAGCAACATCGCCAATGTCATATCCTTTTTCTTTAGTGTTCGGAGCAAAAGCAACCGTCGTGAGCAATACAAGTAATGTGAAAATAGTTTTCATAACAATTTATATTTAGGGGTTATTAAAAAAATGTTTTGAGTTCAGATTCTAATTCTTCGTAGGTAAAGGTACGACTATAAAACATACGCTTGGATGCATTGTATATTAGCGTGACAGGGATCGCACCATCCCATTGTGGATCTACTTTTGGAATCCACGAATTCATATCAGGATCGTCTAAAACAACAACCTTTGATTTTAAGTTGTGTTTTTGAATGAACGGCTTTAATTTTGTTTCATATTGATGCGGAAAATCCAAACTCACCAAAATGACTTCTACAGAATCTTTATAGTTTTCTTGTAACATTTCAAAATGTGGCAACTCTTTTACGCAGGGCGCGCACCAAGTTGCCCAAAAATTTACCACGTAGGTTTTAGACCCATCAAGTTCTAGATAAGGCGCAATGCCCTTAAAATCATGCACCTCTAATGTTATGAGTTCTTTTTTTTCTGACTTACAGGACAGATTTAAAAAAATCATTAAGACAACTAAATATTTCATTTTACAAAGTTAGCAAAAACAGACAAAGGGTATCTTAAGTTTTAACAAAAAATTACCAGCCATAAAACTATTATGCAATTAAAAAATTATGTAATTTGCATTCCAATTTTAACTTAATTAACGACATGAAAAATACAATCTTAAAATCAACCGCCATATTATTTGTTTTACTCCTTACAGCATTTACTGCCTTAGAAACAAAACAAATCGATACTGACCAGAGTATCATCAACTGGGTTGGACACAAAGTAACAGGACAACATGAAGGGACAATTACACTTCAAGAAGGTGTTCTTGAATTCAACGAGAAACAACTGACAGGTGGGAACTTTGTAATGGACATGACGTCTATCAACACAACCGACTTAGAAGGAGATTACAAAAATAAATTAGACGGCCATTTAAAAGCCGATGACTTTTTTGGCGTTGAAAAGCACAAAAAAGCAACTTTAGTTTTTACATCTATAACTAAAAACGAAGCAAACTACGCTGTTGTTGGAGACCTTACAATTAAGGGAATTACAAACAAAATCAATTTTGATTTAACCGTTTCAGATAATACTGCAACAACAACATTTCAAATAGACCGTACCAAATATGGAATCAAATACGGATCTGCTAGTTTTTTTGATGGATTAAAGGATAAAGCTATCTATAATGAGTTTGATTTAAAGGTTTCTTTAAAATTTTAAAAAACTATTAAATTAATTTTGCAATCATTAAAAACGTTGCTACATTTGATTATTAATAAATAAATATGAACCTTACTTTAAATACTACTTGGTGGTGGAACTCTCGAAAACAAAATTCGTGATACACCCTTGTATGTTTAAAACAAAATATCTAGGCTTGTCATCACGACAAGCCTTTTTTTATGAAAACATTTGAGCTAAAAACACATTACAAAAAAATACTCGCCGATACCATATCGCCTGTGAGTGTGTATCTGAAAATTCGAGACAAGTTTCCGAATAGCATTCTTCTGGAAAGTAGCGACTACCACGGCAACGACAACAGTTTCTCCTACATCTGCTGCAATCCCATTGCTTCCATCAAAGTAGAAGGCGCTGTGGTGACTAAAACCTATCCGGATCAAAGCACCGAAACCACAACTGTTCCTGCTGATAAGGTGACGATGGAAATCGATGCATTTACAAAACAATTTGAAACTCAAAAAGACACCTCTTTTAAGTTTATAAACAATGGAATGTTTGGGTTTACAGCTTACGATGCCGTAAAATATTTTGAAGACATTACCATCTCAAAAAAAGACGATTCCATTGAAATTCCAGAGATGTATTATGCCGTGTATCAAAACATTATCGCCATCAATCATTTCAAAAATGAGGCCTATATTTTTGCGCATTGCTACGAATCTGAAAGCAATATCGATGCCATTCACCATTTAATTAACGTACAAAGTTTTTCATCTTATGATTTTGAATCTAAAGGAGACATCAGTTCCAACCTGACCGACGAAGAATTTAAGTCCAATGTCGACTTGGCTAAAAAACACTGTGCCCGTGGCGATGTGTTTCAACTCGTATTGTCTAAAAAATTCCAACAAGATTTTAAAGGCGATGATTTCAATGTGTACAGAGCATTGCGCAGTATCAACCCTTCGCCCTATCTCTTTTATTTTGATTATGGAAAATTTAAAATCTTTGGAAGTTCACCTGAAGCCCAACTGGTCGTCAAAGGTCAAAACGCAGAAATTCATCCCATTGCAGGGACGTTTGCACGGACTGGCGATGATTTAAAAGACGCCGAATCGGCCAAAAAACTCGTCGCCGATAAAAAAGAAAACAGCGAACACGTCATGTTAGTCGATCTGGCACGAAACGATTTAAGCCGTCATTGTACAGAAGTAGAAGTTAAGAAATATAGAGAAGTTCAATTCTTTTCCCACGTCATTCATTTGGTAAGTAAAGTCATGGGCAAAGTGCGAAAAAACACGCCAACAATGCAAATTGTAGCCGATACTTTTCCCGCAGGAACCTTAAGTGGTGCGCCCAAATACAAAGCGATGGAACTTATTGAAGCCTACGAAAAAACAAGCCGTGCGTTTTATGGTGGTGCCATTGGATTTATGGATTTTGATGGGAATTATAACCACGCCATCATGATTCGAACCTTTTTAAGTAAAAACTACCAACTCCATTGGCAAGCCGGTGCCGGAATTGTATCCAAATCCAGCCCCGAAAACGAACTTCAAGAAGTGTATAACAAACTAGGCGCCTTAACCAAAGCGATTAAACTCGCCGAAACTATTTAAGAAAATGAAGAAAATATTAGTCATAGATAATTACGACAGTTTTACGTTTAATTTAGTTCATTACCTCGAAGACCTCGACTGTGAGGTGACGGTGCTTCGAAATGATAAATTTGATTTGGAAGACATCCAACACTTCGATAAAATTGTACTGTCACCTGGTCCTGGAATTCCAGAAGAAGCAGGTCTTTTAAAAGCGGTGATTCAGCGCTATGCTCCCACTAAAAGTATTTTGGGCGTGTGTTTGGGACAACAAGCCATTGGAGAAGTTTTTGGTGGACACATTGTGAATTTAGAAGAAGTTTATCACGGGGTACATACCGACATTACTGTTTGTGTGGATGATGAAGACTTGTTCAATAATATGGACAAAACGATTCAAGTTGGTCGCTACCATTCGTGGGTAGTGGATGCGAATTTACCCGCAGTTTTAGAAGCCACTTCGGTAGATAAAAACGGACAAATCATGTCCTTAAGACATAGAGCTTACGATGTGAAAGGCGTTCAATTTCATCCAGAATCGGTGCTCACCCCCAACGGAAAACAACTCTTAGAAAACTGGATTAATTCATAACAGACACCAATGAAACACGTTTTAAACAGACTCATTAACCACGAAACGATTTCTGCTGAGGAAGCAAAGCAGATTTTGATCAACATCTCCAAAGGCGATTACAATCAAAGTCAAATTGCGGCCTTCCTGACCATTTACATGATGCGAACCGTGACCCTCGAAGAATTGAAAGGATTTAGAGATGCCCTCTTAGAATTGTGCATTCCTATCGATTTATCCGCTTACAACCCCATCGATTTGTGCGGCACTGGCGGAGACGGAAAAGACACGTTCAACATCTCAACGCTCTCCTCATTTGTGACCGCAGCGGCTGGCGTGCCCGTCGCAAAACACGGAAATTACGGGGTCTCTTCCGCTTGTGGATCTTCTAATGTTTTAGAATCCTTAGGCGTTACATTTTCAAACGACCCAGACTTTTTAGAACGCGCCATTGCCACAACAGGCATTTGTGTATTACACGCGCCCTTGTTTCACCCTGCGATGAAAAACGTGGCGCCCATCCGACGCGAATTGGGTGTCAAAACATTTTTTAATATGTTGGGACCTATAGTGAATCCTTCGTTTCCAAAAAACCAAATGGTAGGCGTCTTTAGTTTGGAATTACTGCGCTTATACAATTACCTGTTTCAGGATTCTGATAAAAACTACAGCATTGTTCATGACCTTGGTGGCTATGATGAAATCTCCTTAACCAATTCAGTGAAAATTGTATCCAATCATTCGGAAGTACTTTTTTCGGCAGAAGATTTAGGGTTAAAAAACAATACTCAAGAAGCCATTTTTGGTGGAAACACAGTGGCTGAAGCCTCAAAAATATTTAAAACCATCATCAGTGGAAAGGGTAGCGAAGCTCAAAATAACGTGGTGTGTACCAATGCCGGTCTTGCCATCTCAACTGCTAAAAAAATTAGCCATATAGACGGTTATGAATTGGCAAAAGAAGCCCTGTATTCAGGGAAAGCAAATGAATGTCTCACAAAATTAATCGCCCTCTAATGAGTAGTATTTTAGATCGTATTGTCGCAGATAAACGCACCGAAGTTAGCCTTCGAAAACAACTGATTCCGTTGAAACAATTGGAACAATCGGTGTTGTTTGAACGCCACTGCCCGTCGCTTAGTTCGCGATTGTCAGAAAGCACTTCAGGCTTGATTACAGAACATAAACGCCGTTCGCCCTCAAAGGACTGCATCAATCAAAACCTCAACGTGCAGGATGTCGCAAAAGGCTATGAAACTGCAGGGGCTTGCGGGATGTCTGTACTCACAGATATGAAATATTTTGGCGGCAGTTTGGAAGACCTCTTGACCGCCAGAGCCAGTTGTGATATGCCCTTGCTTCGGAAAGAATTCATTATTGATATTTATCAAATTGTGGAAGCAAAAGCGTATGGTGCGGATGTGATTTTACTCATCGCAGCCATTTTAAGTCGCGAAGAAATTCAAACATTTTCAACCCTCGCTCAAAGCTTGGGCATGGAGGTCTTATTGGAAATTCACAACGAAGAAGAATTGCACAAATCGCTAATGCCGTCTCTGAATATGATAGGCGTGAATAACCGCAATCTTAAAACGTTTGAAGTCAGTTTAGAAAACAGCAAAACACTGAGTACGCTCATCCCTGATGAATTTGTAAAGATTTCAGAAAGTGGCATTCGCACGGTGGAAGACATTCAGAGTTTACAGCCGTATGGATATAAAGGGTTTTTGATTGGCGAGAATTTTATGAAAACTGAAAATCCGGGTGCCAGTGCAGCGGATTTCATTAAAAAACTGAACGCATGAAACTAAAAGTATGTGGCATGCGCTATGAGGACAATATTAGGGAAATCGCGGCGATTGGACTTGACTATATGGGTTTTATCTTTTTTGAAGGCTCGTCACGTCATGTGTCGGATTCAATTCCCACCCTCTCAGCATCCATTAAAAAAGTAGGTGTTTTTGTGAATGCGTCTTACGATACCATTGTCGAAAAAATTAATACCCACGACTTGCAAGCCGTTCAATTGCACGGTGAAGAAACGCCTGAGTTTTGTAAATCCTTACAACCTCTCAACATAGAAATCATTAAAGTGTTTTCCATTAAAAATCATTTTGATTTTGAAATCCTCACACCTTATGAAACGGTCTGTGACTTTTTTCTTTTTGATACGAAAGGGGCTTTGGCGGGTGGTAATGGCTACTGCTTTGACTGGTCGGTATTAGAAAACTATCCCTCTACAAAACCCTATTTTTTAAGTGGTGGTATTGGATTGGAAAGCTTGGATCAACTGAAAGAATTTAAAAAGAGTACGGCAGCAACCTATTGCCATGCGGTGGATGTGAATAGCAAATTTGAAGTTGCAGCTGCCAAAAAAGATAAAGAATTATTAGAAAAATTTAAAGATTTATTATGAGTTATCACGTGAATGAAAAAGGCTATTATGGTCAATTTGGAGGGGCATTTATACCAGAAATGCTGTATCCGAATGTTGAAGAATTACGTCAAAATTATTTAAAGGTAATGGCGGAACCTGATTTCAAAAAAGAGTTCGATCAATTGCTAAAGGATTATGTAGGTCGCCCGACGCCTTTGTATTTCGCAAAGCGATTGTCTGCAAAATACAATACCAAAATATACCTGAAACGGGAAGATTTATGCCATACGGGTGCGCATAAAATCAACAATACGATTGGTCAAATATTGATGGCAAAGCGTCTCAAAAAAACACGCATCATCGCCGAAACAGGTGCAGGACAACACGGGGTAGCTACGGCGACTGTTTGTGCCTTGGCCGGTTTGAAATGCATTGTGTACATGGGTGAAATTGACATCGCACGACAAGCACCCAATGTGGCACGTATGAAAATGCTCGGAGCGGAAGTACGTCCCGCATTGTCTGGAAGTCGTACCCTAAAAGATGCCACCAATGAAGCGATTCGCGATTGGATTAACAATCCTGTTGATACGCATTATATTATTGGAAGTGCCGTGGGACCACACCCCTATCCGGATATGGTGGCGCGTTTTCAATCGGTGGTGTCTGAAGAAACCAAATGGCAATTAAAAGAAGTGGAAGGCCGCGAAAACCCCGATTATGTGGTGGCTTGTGTGGGAGGTGGTAGCAATGCTGCGGGTGCCTATTATCATTATTTGAATGAACCCGACGTGAAACTGATTGCAGTGGAAGC
>TARA_B110001469_G_scaffold36236_1_pt1 | contig 13188 bp, 9 predicted proteins | sample TARA_B110001469 | Tara Oceans TARA_B110001469 (sample SAMEA4397034) | marine metagenome | biome: Polar Biome; feature: [SRF] surface water layer (ENVO:00010504); material: water (ENVO:00002006), including particulate matter (ENVO:01000060) such as... | depth 5 m
AATAAGTGGTTTCCTAAAATATGGTATTCTAAATTATCTAACAATCTTAAATATTGATTGTACAATGATGTATTGATTGCTTCGTCTTGAATATTATTTTTAGATAGATATTTAATCCAATTGATGCAACGAAGTGAAATTGGATAAGGTTCTAATCCGTCTTTTAATTCTTCAGTTCTTTCCACATAATCCTTCATCAGAATTAAAGCTTCTGATTGTTTTATAGATGATTGATTTAAAAAGTCGAAATAATTCAAATTATATGTCCAGAGTTTCCCATATTCATTATAATTCCAATCAATTGTTCCTTCAAACTTATGTCTAATATTCAGAAAACAAAATTCTAAATTTCCAGAATAAGTGCTTGTCTTTTGAATGGTATCATTCCAATTTAGAGATTCTAAACTTCCCTTGACATCTTCCTTATAGGATTTATTAATAAACTTATTCCTTAAAGTATAAAAAAGACGATAGTTAATTTGTTTTACTTTAAGGTGTTTAACAGTATGAATAATAAGTTTTATATTATTGAAATCCACTTTCCTTGTTTTAAAGATTTAATTGCTGCAAAAGATGCTTGAGTAGTATTAACTATTGAATCAAATGGAATAATAGCTTCTTGTCCATTTTTTTGTTGTTCAATTAATTTTTTAAATTGATTTTCATGTCCTTTATCCTGTCTAGATGAAGTACTAGAAAACCCTTTAAAGCCAAAACCTTCTAGTTTTCTCCAATTATCCATTATAAGAACTCGTTCTTGAGAAAAGACCTCGATTCTTTCTTTTGAATACGACTTAGCACCATTAGAAAAATAGTTTACAACCGCATTTGAACCATTTTCATATTTTAGCATAATTGTTGCATTATCAGTATTTTCTTTTGGATTAATACCCATAGAATTCATACAAACTGCTACTATTTTACTATCTGCCAAATATGAACATAAATCTATATAATGGCAAGCTTCTCCTAAAATTCTTCCTCCTCCAATACTCATATCATGTACCCAACTATCTGAAGGTATTGACCCTGCATTCATTGTAGCTATAATATTCATTGGAACTTCACTAGAACCAAGTAATGACTTCATTTTCAATGCTAATGGAGCAAACCTTCTATTAAAACCTAGAGTAATATTAACATCTGATGCTTTATATTTAGAACAAATATCATCAAATTCATTTTCACTAATAGTCAAAGGTTTTTCAACAAAAATATTTTTACCATTTTCCATTGCTTCTAAAACTAACTTCCCGTGACTATTATGCCGCGTTGTAATAAGAGCTAAATCTATTTCAGAATCTTTAAAAATACTTTTATAATCAGTAGTTGAAATTGAAACATTAAACTTTTTTGCTAAATGTGAAGATGAAAAACCTTCTGAACTAGCTAACATTTTAACATCCGCATTAATTTTCTTTAAAATTGGCAAAACTGTTGAACTTGTGAAGTTTCCTGACCCTATAATTCCTAATACTCCTGAACTTGCTTTAGAAGTTCTTTTATTAATTTCTATGGATCTATCTATTTTTACATTTTCATCATATAATAGTATTGAAGCTATAGAAAGTGATGATGTTATATTGTCATAAATCTTATTAAAATCTTTAAAAGGAATTTTCTCAGTTATTAATGGGTCTACTACTAATTGACCAGCTTTTAGAGCATTAAGTACAGCATCAAAATTTCTATTCTCTGTCCAACGAACAAAACCAATTGGATAGTCTAATCCTTTTTCCTCATAATTATTTTCATAGCGACCCGGACCATATGAACAAGAAACTTGAAAACTAATTTCTTTTTCATAAAAATCAGATCTAGCAATATTTAATCCAATTACTCCCACCAAAACAACCCTTCCTCGTTTTCTTGACATTTTCGCTGAACTAGCGATAATACTATCTGTATTAGCTGATGCAGTGATAATTACACCGTCACAACCATTTCCATTAGTTTGATCTAAAACATAATTAATTTCATCAACACCTTTAGTTGGGTTTATAGCTTTTACGCCAAATGATTTGGCTAGATCTACTTTAGATTGATCTAAATCAATCCCAATTACCTTACAACCATTTGCCTTTAATAATTGAATTGTGATTAAACCTATTAATCCTAGTCCATATACCACTATAGTTTCTCCAAAAGTAGGATTACATAACCTAACCCCTTGTAATCCTATAGCACCCAATACAGTAAAAACTCCTTGTTCATCAGTCACACCATCAGGAATTTTATGAACTAAATTCCTACCTATATTAACAAATTCAGCATGGGCACCATTTGAAACAACTCTATCTCCAGGTCTTAAATCAGTAACATCATCTGGAACCTCAACAACAACTCCTACATTACAATAACCTAGAGACATTGGTTCATTAAATTTATTATTTACAGATTTAATAGTAGGGATTAAACCATCAGACTTTACTTTATCTAGAACCATTTTAACCTTTTCTGGTTGTTGTCTTGCTTTGGTAATTAAATTAGATTTAGCAAAACCAACCAACATTCTTTCTGTTCCTAGAGATACTAATGTTCTTGTGGTTCTAATTAATACTTTGCCCTTTGAAACTGAAGGGACGGGCATTTCTAATAACTCAGTTTCTCCGGATTTAATATTTTGAACTATTTTTTTCATAATTATTTATTTTTAAAAGTTAAAACGTTTATTTTTTATTTTAGAATTTGCCATTTCTTCTATAAATAACATCACTCTTGTAGATGTTTTTAATTCAGCCCATTCTCTTTTTTCACCAGCTAATTTAGGTTGTATTGCTGATGCTTTGTGTCCATTATCTTTTTTAAAATAAGTTTTTTTAAGATATTTAGACTCTTTCCAAATTTCAATCTCTCTGAAATCATTTATTTTAGAATTCAGTTCCCCGCATTGGAAATTAATCGTTTCATTGACTCCTTCAAAAGGATCATTACGAGTCGAAAAGACTAATGATATAAGATCATTACCAGGACTTACAATATTAACTGATATATTATCACTAGGCTGATTTTCGTTAGAGTAATTAATATTAATATCTAAATATTTTGGAAATCTATTTGTCCAATAATAAATATGAACAAATAAATCTATCCAATGACCTAAATTTGAGACAATTCTTGAACCTTCTTTTGGATCTCTATACCAATGATCATCAGGAATTAAATGTCCAATCACATAACAATTAAGCGTAAATGGCAAATTTGACGGGTTATCATAATAGCTTCTTAAAAGCTTTATTGCTTTAGAAAACGGCCTGTTATATCCTACATATATATTGGAATTAGATTTCTCTATTGCATTAGTAAGTTTTTCAAACTGGTTTTGGTTAATTGAAATAGGTTTTTCAATATAAACATCACAACCTTTATCAATAAATTGTACCGCATAATCAGTATGAGTAGCATGATTAGATGCTATATAAACGATATCAGGAATTATATACTCGTCTAATCCTTTTCCTAAATTTTTATTTTTTATTCCATAAGCTACAGACAAAGATCTAACTGCATTTTCATCAATGTCATATGCCCATATAAATTTATAATTTGTTAATCTAGTTAAATAGTACGCCAATGAAGAGTATGATTGATGACCACATCCAATGATTCCAACAGTTTTACCTTTTTTATTATAATTAGGAAATGACAGTAAAATATGAAATGGTATGTTTAATCTTAACCTCCCTACAATTTTTGTAAGAGTTCTAGAGATGCCATATATTTTAATATATCTTAAAACTTTTTTAATCTTAATTTTTCTTTCCATTTATTGTTTTTATTACGTATTTATTATTGTTTTCTAGTAATCCTGATAAAATAATTTTGCTAGTATTTTTATTTATATGAACTGGGTCATCAAAATTATCTTTATTCTTTGTTAAAATATTAGGGTAATTAAAATTATAGGTATCTGCTAAACTAGAAATATCTTTCTCAAACTGGATAACCTTCTTTTCTAAATTGAATTTTGCTGAAAGATCAATAATATCAATAGATGTGGGTGGTATAAAAAATGTTAATTTTATATTCTCTTTTTTGCAAAAATTTGAAATCTTTGATAAATCCTGTAAAAAAATTAAAGAATATCTATAATTTTTATAATAGTCATTAGAGAATTTTTCTATTTGAAAAGACCAAAATTCATTTTTATTAGTTTCTATTTCACCAATCGAAACTGAATTAGGTATAATTATGTTCTTTAAAATTAAAAATACAGATTTAAAACAGTATTTACTAAAAATATAAGAGGGTATTGAACTAGATAGTTCAAGAGCCTCGTCTACTCTGTTCATATTATTAAACTCATTAAATAGTTCGAAATTAATACCAATATAAACTTCCTTTGGCTTTTTTAGGTTAACTATATGCCAGAATGTTTCTGTTATTTCTGGTATAGTACCTCCTCCGTAAGCCATATTAATATAGCTTCCTTTAACTAATCCTTTAGCAGTAGGGTAATCTAAATTCTGAGTTCTGGAATCTCCTAAGAAAACTATATCTGCTGGATTATTAGAATATTTATTAAGCTGATAGAGAGGATAATTTAATTTATAGGGAATCTCTAACTCATTATTTGTAAATAGATTGATTTCTGAATCATTAATTACATTATATGGATCAATTACTAATGCAATCACAACATATGCCGATATTGGAATGCTAAACAATAAAGTTCTTTTTAAAAATTTTAACATGGTCTTAAAATTGAAAATATATAAAGTCTTGCTGGGAACCTCCGAACAAAATAATAAGAGTAATCACTATATAATAAATAATCCATCGAAATTTAAATAATTTACTATTTGAATTGAAATTAAATGGAATGTCACTTTTTCTTTCTAGCCATTCAACCAAAATAAATAAAAATAAAATTATTATTGTTGCTCTGTTGCCCGAACCAGAAATTAATGCAGACAATTCGTATAATGGATTTTCAAAAAATGATTTTGAAAACATAATGTTTAAATATGAAAATGCTATATGTAAAGTATCACTTCTAAAAAAAACCCATGCAATCATTACGAAAAAAAATGTAGAAGATATTTGAAAAAGTTCTCTTAAACTTGGAAAAAATGAAGTTTTAGCAGCTACATCTGATATATATTTTCTATTTATTCCTAAGAGGAAGAACGGGATATATAAAATTGCATGAATTAATCCCCAAACAATAAATGTTAAATTAGCTCCGTGCCAAAAACCACTCACGATAAATATTATAAAAATATTTAATAAAACCCGTCCTTTAGTTCCTCTTGAACCACCTAAGGGTATATAAAGATAATCTCGAAACCAAGTTGACAGAGAAATATGCCATCTTTTCCAAAATTCACCTATATTTCTAGAAAAATATGGCTTTGAAAAATTAACTTTTAATTCAATACCTAGTAATTTTGAAACTCCAATCGCAATGTCTGAATATCCAGAAAAATCACAATATATTTGAAAAGAAAATAAGAATATCCCAATGAATAATGAACTACCATTTAATTCATCAAAATTTTCAAAAATTGGGTTAACAAATGACGAACAGGAATCAGCAATAACAACTTTTTTAAATAACCCCCAGAGAATAAGTTTTAAACCTTCAACGGTTTGATTATAATTGAATTTTCTTTTGTTTATAATTTGAGGTAATAAATTCTTTGCTCTTTCTATAGGTCCTGCAACTAATTGAGGAAAAAAAGCTACAAATGCAGCAAAAGAAATAAAATCTTTGCAAGGCTTAAGGTCATCCTTGTATATATCTAAGGAATATGACATTGTTTGAAAAGTATAAAATGAAATACCTACTGGTAATATGACATTTAAAGTCCAATTATTTACTGATCCATAACCAATAAGTTCACTAAAAGATTCAATGAAAAAATTATAATATTTAAAAATTCCTAAAATTCCTAAATTAAAAATTATACTTGTCCATAATAATATCTTCTTGTGATTTATTTTATTGGAATTAAAAATCATAAGCCCAATAAAGTAGTCTAAAATAGTAGATACGAAAATTAATGATAGAAACCGATAGTCCCAAGATCCATAAAAGATATATGAAGCTAGAAGTATTAATATATTTTGATATTTAAGATTATTTTTTAAAATAAACCAATATAAAAAATAAAAGATGAGGAAAAAATATAAAAAGTTAAATGAGTTAAATAGCATTGATAAATTTATTTAAATATTTAAAATTAATTTTTTATTTAATAAGGGTATTATTGCTAATAAAACTAAAACAATACCACCTCCATAAAGAAGAAAACCATATGGACTGTACATAATTGGTATTGTAATAAATAAATATATTCTACAAACATATATAATTGTATAATTGGATTTACGAAGAACTTTATCAAACTTATTAATTAAAATAGAATATATGAATGGAAACAAAATAACTCCAGTATAACCATAAGCAAAATAAACATCAATTGGCAATCCTAAAACCGAATTACCTTGAATTGAACCCAAATTTAAAGAATGTAATTTGTTAGAAAAACCTGAATTAGATCCTAACATAATTCGTTCTATTTCGCTAAACCATGAATATCCATATGTAGGGTTTTGCCACCAAAATTCAAAATAAACAGAATTTTCATAAGGTACGGTAAGAACAGTTCGTTCAAAAAAACTAAAAAGAGTATCAGTAATTATATTTAAAAATGATGTAGATTCAGAACTTACACGACCAATAAATACGGAAAGCAAATAAAATATTAGAATTGAAAAACTAATAAATATAATTTTTTTAAAATTGGATGTAACGTGAGAAGTTGATCGTAGCACTACAAGAAAATATAATAATAAAAATATTATAATTATGGATCTTTGTCCACTAAGTAACATTGCTGAAATTAAAATTGGAAAAGTAATAAAAGCTGTTTTTTTATATCCTTTAGGTTTTAATAAGATTAAGGTAACCATCGCAATTGGTCCAAGTATATCTCGGAATTGTTTTACATATCCAGGAGCAAAATACCCATCAGTTCCAGATGTGATTGCTTTTCTAGCAGCAGTATAATTACTATCAATACTAGCAAAAGTATCAAGTATAAGAAGAAATACAGATTGATTTGTAATGACTGTATAGATAAATATTGAGCAAATAAATATAGAAAAAAAAAGTATTTTTTTGACAAGATTGTGATTTGTAGAAGTTAAATTATTTAAAACCCCACTATGTATATGTTTGTTTTTCGTCAATATTATTGATAGGATAGAGCCAAGCAAAGCAGAGATTAAAGCAATACATGAAATAAGTGTCATTATTTCATACTTTATATTATAACTTTCAGAATAAAGAAATAATGAACCTATTGTGTAAAAAAAGATACCAAAAAGAAATGAATCAACTAAATAAAATGATTTACTGAAAGCATTATATCTAATTAAAGAGTAGGAAATTAATAAAATAATAGAAATTATAAATAAAATATTTATTATCATTTTAGTTTTTACAATTTATTAAATTCACCATTTCAGTTCTGGCTTCAGACCATGAGTATTTATCCTCAAATATTCTTCTCGAATCACGACACATTTGAAAATACTTATCTTTATCATTAGTCAATTCTAACAATCTATCTCCTAAACTATCAATACTTTTGTATTCAGTTTTTATAATACAATCATATTCTTGAAAAGACTTTATAATTTTCATTTCTGAATTTAATAATAATGGTCTTCCAACAGCTAATGATTCAGCTAATTTATTAGAAGCGGCATATAAATTAATCAGAGTATTTGGATTATAGAATGAGGGAATAAAGTGAGCTTTAGATGTTTGTTCTAATGACTGTTCATGAGTAAGATAACCTAGATAGGTTATAAATGGATACTTTGAAATATATGAAATAATTTCTTGATTTCCTGGACCGGCAATAACAAGTTTAATTTTAGGGTTTGATTTTGCAATCTCAATCAACTCCTTTATTCCTCTCCCCCAATTAAGCCAACCACCATAAAACAATCTTATTTTATCATCATTAAACTCTGGCTTAGAAAATTTTATGTCTCCAGGTGTATTTTTCACTATTGATATTTTTTTTCTACACCAACTTGGTAATAAGTCTCTTCTAAAATCCTCAGGAACAAGCGAGCTTTCAGAAAGCAAAACAGCTATCCCCTCTAGAGTATTTAAAATTGAGGCAACTAATGTTGGTATATTATATCTCTGCGCAAGGTTATCATGAATATTATAAATCAATCTTACATTATATATTTTAGAATAAATAATAGCCGGTATCATAACTTCAAAATCTGATGCAACTAATAAATCAGGTTTTTTACTTTTAAAAAATCTGTATAAAGCGATACAAAATTTAAAAGTAAACTTAAAATATATTAAAAGACCCTTTCCATTTAGCAAAGGATATTTCTCACCTACTCTGAACAAATCGAAACTACCCCATTTACCCTCAATATCTGTGTCATTCTCTCTTATAGCTCCACAAAAAACAGCATCGTAACCTAAATCGTGAGCGACTTGCATCATTCTTAAGGCACGTGGAACAGGCTTACTGCCATTTCTAAAAAAAATTGATAATTTTTTTTTACTCATTATTTTGTGTTTTAAATAATTTAAAAGAATAAGTGCTTAATAAAAGCATCACTAAGCCAGCGATAAATAACAAATGATATATTTTAAATATTGATGGGAAGAGTAAAATTAAAAATGCACTCAAAATTAATGTAATTAAATAGGTGTAGCTTTCAAAAATTGGCTTTTGAGTCAATTTATATAAATTTGAAATACTCATTCCAAAATTAAAAACAATATAACTTAAGAATACTGAAATCATTATATCTTTATATTTTATAAGGTTTATATTAAAACCTAATGATACTAAATAGGGTAAAAAAAAGATTACGAATATCGATAGTAATATCGCTATAAATGCATTTTCAAAAATAAATTTAAGCCCATATTTACTTAAATTTTTTTGTGTTTTATAATTTGAAAAATATCTTTGCCAATTAGTGTTAAATATCATGCCAAATAAATTTGCAACTGATAAGCAAATACCAATAACTCCTAATAATTCGCCATCATTAAAAAAATCTAATAAAAATCTGGGTGAATTTGTTAAAAATGAACACAAGACTGTTGCGAATAAAAAAACTGTTGATTTTAAAAAAAGCTGTTTTATGTTTTGAATATTTATACTTTCCAATGAAAAATTAATTTTTTCTTGTATAATTAACTTTAATATAAAAACGCAGAATAATAAGGATCCTAAAATAATAATAAGTAGATAAAAGTTGTTAATTATGGAGAAATGTGCAAGAGTTAAAACAAGAACGATGAGAATAAACTTAGATACGTGTAATGTAGCAAGGCTTTTGAGTGCAAAATAAGAGCTCTTTAACTGTAAAAAGCCAAAATCTAAATCTATAATAGCGTCAGATGATTTTATTATTATAATTATATATGCAAACCAAATAAAATAATTCATTTTGACTGCAAAAATTAAAATAATTATAGCAGATATAAATAATAAAAAAAGTCGAGAAATTAAAAAGAGGTTAGAAGGTAAATTATATTTGTTAATTACAATGAGAGGTCTAAACCCCCATAATCCTATAGAGTATATTGTTGAAGCTAGTCCAACTAAAACTGTAAACTTACCCGCTGCCTCTAAACCATCACTCATAGAGATAACAGAAGTAATTAGAAGTAATGGAAGACCTGCAGAAATTTGCCCAACTAGTCCAAAGAAATGTTCAATTAATACTTTATTTTTCATTATCACACCCTTTATTTATCCTAATTGAAGTTTTTACATTACTTGTAACTGATTCTGAAAAAATTAAATGTACTCCATAACATTTCTCAGTAAATCCATACTTAGGGGCAAAATCAAATTCAAAAAAACTAAAATTAAAATCTGATAACGAATCAAATTCTATATCAATATTAAAGTCTACTTCTCTATGTGTAATTTTTTTATAATTATTTTTATCAATAACTAAAGTTGGTTTCCTTTTAAAATAAAATCTCCACCTGATTTCAGTTTTATGTGTTTCTTTTAAAATCCAAGAATCGTTAACAATACATATTTTATCTTCTCCTATTAAATGACTAACTACATTTCTCTGAACTGATAAAAAGTCAGAATTATTGTCAATATCCAAAGCAGCTTTAATATAACATTTTTCATCTTTTACAAAATGTGAATGCTTACTGGAAACACTTGCTCCTCGAACCGTACTAACAATTGATCCTTGAACTGGATTAAATCGTTCTTTGTCGTATACTTTTAGAATATTATGAGCGCTAGAAAGAATACATTTACTTCTAATATTCTTATCTAAAGTATATGGATGACAACCTTCATCTATCAAAATATCTTTCCCTTTATAAGACAACCATAAATGCAATGCATCATCATGATCATGAGAAGATCTGCCTTGCAGTCCTTGACTTCCAACTCTAGTGACAGCAACAAAAGAATCTATGTGTGATGCCAAAAATCCAGAATTCTCAAAAGTCCAATTTATTTTATCTTTTTTTTCTTCTTTCTTAGTTGGTTTTATATTAGACAAACTAGTTAGAAAAAGGGTTTGATAGTTATCATTTCCTGAATAACAACCATTCTTAATTATATTGTAGAATTGACATAAATATTCGTTATCACGAGCGCTGTTACCTAGCCAGACTAAATGCCCACTATCATTGTCTCCAAAAATAGGAAGTATATTTTCAGATGAAATACTATTATTGAAATCGATTCCTCTTTTAAAAATATCTGTGAGTTCTTTATATTCTTTTTTGTTTTTATAATTTGAATTAAACCCTAATGCTAAAACAATACCTATGAAATCTAAGCATAAACGGTGATATACAGATGCCATTTCGAAATGTCCTCCTTCAGGAAAAAACTGTATTTTTGATTCCCTAGTGAAACATTTTAATGCCTTGTATGTTTTAGCACTGTCTTTACCGTAAATAAAATAATTAGTAACATAACTTCCCATTAAGTTAGATAAATAATGGTTTCCAGGTACATCGCTCAATTCGGGAAATTCATTAATAAACTTATGATGCTCAAGAATACTAACTTCAATAATTTCTATAAATTCTTTAGAAAAATACTTTTTTAAAAAAGAATATGAAATAGCTAGGTTTACAACTCGAATGGAAACCTCCATATTACATATCCAATTTACTCCATAACCTGCAGGGTTACTTTTAATCCAGTCCCTAACAATATTTTCATATTTAATTACATGAGAATTATCTTTACTACCTTTTTCAATAAAATCGAGAGCTAAAAAAATCAAAAATTGCAAACGACTATACTCCCATGGAACTTTTACATCACAATATTCATCAATTGTAACAAAATTAATTTTATCAAAATAATCTAATTTCCAATCATAGTTATGAAACTGATCTCTATTCCAACCATTTCCAGATGGTATATCTCCTATTCCATATCCTAGGCAAGGGAACTTTCCATTTTTTATAAGTGTAAAAACATCTTGATCAAATAACTTATTTTTAAAAATTGTCTTATTTTTGAGATAAGCTTTATTAAAATTTATAGCTAGAATATCAGCTTCTTTAAATTTTCTATGGTTAGATTTTGGCCTTAAAATAAAAGAATACCAGTAAGGGGTATAGTAGTATACATATATCTTTCTTTTTATCTTTATTTTTAAAATAGAAAGAATCGATATTAATGAAGCTTCATTAATTCGCCTTAGGTAATATTTAACTTTTACTAACAATATATATAAATTAGTTTTATTATTATTTCTTAATACCACAAAAATCAAGAATAATTTTATCAGAACTAATTGAAGATTCTTTAAACGCGTCATGAGCTACTAAAAAAACTATAATATCTGCTTTCTCAATAGCTTCTTTGTAATCTGTTAACTTATATACTGAATGAGAGTCAATATTTGGCTCAACAATGTAATGTTCTTCGTTATTTGAATTTTGTAATACTTTTTGAGCTATATATTTAGCTGGGGATTCTCTTAAATCATCAATATTTGGTTTAAATGCTAGTCCCATTAAAGCTGTTTTTGGTTTTCTACCATGTTTTAATTCAAATTGGAGCTTTTCATTTTGAACCTTTTCAGCACACCAAAAAGACTTGTAATTATTGACCTCTCTTGCTGTACCAATCATCTTTGATTCCATAGGAAAATCAGAGACAATGAAATAAGGGTCAACTGCGATACAATGCCCCCCAACTCCACAGCCTGGTTGTAAAATATTTACTCTTGGATGTTTATTAGCTAGATTTATTAATTCCCAAACGTTAATATCAGCCTTATCGCATATTAAAGAAAGTTCGTTCGCAAATGCTATTTGAGAGTCTCTAGACGAATTTTCTACTAATTTGCACATCTCAGCAGTGCGGGCATTCGTTGCATGCAACTCACCTTTCACATACTTACTATAGAATGAGATTGCTTTTTGGGTAGAGGCTTCATCTACACCTCCAATAACACGATCATTCTCTACGAGTTCATGCATGACATTTCCCGGTAAAACTCTTTCAGGACAGTAAGCTATATGAATAGCTCCTTCAAGCTCAGGCCTGGATGCAAATATTAGTTTCTGCATTTTGTCAGTTGTGCCGATAGGAGAGGTAGATTCAATAATGTATAAATCTCCTTTTTTCAAAAGCGGTATAATTCCTTTTGTTGCGGCCTCAACAAATGAAATATCTGGCTCGTGATTTCCCTTAAATGGAGTAGGAACAACTATTAAGTATACTTCCGCTGAAGTTGGTTTTGTAGATGCTTTCAAAAAACCATTAGAAACTGCTTTTGAAACAATTGCATCTAAATCGGGTTCAATAATGTGTATTTTTCCTTGATTTATGGTATCAACAACACTTTGGTTTATATCAACTCCTAACACATTTGTTCCGTGCGACGCAATTAATGCTGATGTTGGTAATCCTATATATCCCAATCCAATAGTTACTACTTCTGGGTTCATTATTATCTATTTTTTATAAAGTTTACAATTCTTTTTGATGCTAACCCATCTCCATAGGGATTATGAAGTTTTGACATTTTTTCAAAGTTTTCGTTATTGTTTAATAAGTCCAGTGCTTTAGAAACAATCAACTCTTCATTAGTCCCTACTAATAAAACAGTTCCTGCTTCAACAGCTTCAGGTCTTTCAGTGGTATCTCTCATCACTAAAACTGGTTTTCCTAGACTTGG
>TARA_B110001469_G_scaffold127767_1_pt1 | contig 13181 bp, 14 predicted proteins | sample TARA_B110001469 | Tara Oceans TARA_B110001469 (sample SAMEA4397034) | marine metagenome | biome: Polar Biome; feature: [SRF] surface water layer (ENVO:00010504); material: water (ENVO:00002006), including particulate matter (ENVO:01000060) such as... | depth 5 m
CCTTACGTACCATTGTAGAAAATGCTGGTGGTGAAGGAAGTGTTGTGATTAATAAAGTCTTAGAAGGTAAAGGCGATTTTGGTTACGATGCCAAAAACGATGTCTATGTAGACATGCTTAAAGCTGGAATTATTGACCCTAAAAAAGTAACACGTGTGGCTTTGGAAAATGCAGCTTCTGTAGCGGGCATGATCCTTACAACAGAGTGTGCTTTAATTGACATTAAAGAAGATGCTGCTGCAATGCCTCCGATGGGTGGTGGGATGCCAGGGATGATGTAATCATCACATACAACAACAATCAAAAAAGCTCCTGAAATTACATTCAGGAGCTTTTTTTGTGGTTTAATAACTAGGTGTCACAATTTATGACAACAGTTATATTTTATTGGAAGCATGACCTCCTAGCCCTACTTAGTAGCTATTCTTTCTCTCACTATTTCAGGATTTCTACTTGTGTGTAAAACCCCAAAAACTATAACTCGTTTTTGTTTTTCTTCTATTAAATAGAAAATAGAGTAAGGAAAACGAGACACTAGAGACTGTCGTAGCTCTTTATATTTTCGCTGATAATATTCTGGAAATTTCCCAATATAATCGATTTGTTTATCAACTTCTATTTTAAATTCTTGGGCTAATATTTTACTTTTTTTCAGATACCATTCTTTAGACTTTCGTAGATCTACATGTACGATTGGCAGCAGTTTAATTTCATAACTCATTACCAGTCGCGCTTTACATCTTTCCAATCTAAGACATCCTTAGGGTTGTTTTTATAACTTTCTAAACGATTGTCTAATTCTTTTTTATGCTCAGTAGAAATCTCTTCACTATCTTCTTTTTCGCGCTTTAAAACACGCTCTAAAGTATCGATAATACTTTCATTATCGACTTTATTAAATTCTTGAATAAAATGATATTTTCTTGCTTCTAAATCCATGATTTCAATATTTCAAGTGTAACAAATGTACAATTTTTGTTTCATTTTTCCCGATGCCCTGCAAAGTCTCCCGACTTACCTGAACACAAACAAGAAAAGGATGGAGTGTAAGTTAAAAAACTATTTATGTTCCTCTACAACCTCATCTTCTCTGTATTTACAACACGGATGGACACTGTTATAAGCTTCATCAGTTGCTTTGAGTTCTTTGGTATCATGACCAACACCTGCAATGTTTTTTTGGATGCTAATGAGGTCGGTTTTGTTTTCATCAAAAATGAGTCTTAGCTCATGACTTTCTACATTCCAAACAGCAGATTTAACACCTTTTGTTTTAAGGCTCGCTTTTTCAATACGATTTTTACACATCATGCAAACACCGTCCACTTCAAAGGACGCTCTCGCATTTTTATTTTGAGCAAAACTCATCGTAGTCATACATAGGATGGTGAGTGATAAGAAAACTGTTTTCATAATATTTGTGTTTATATTTATTAATTTAATTTATAGCGTAAGCCCGTATAATAAGTACTCCCAAAAATGGGGCCATATACAAATGTAGTATCAAAATTTGAGCCAAATGGGTTTTCAGAGCTTAAAATTGGGTTTTTTTGAGTGGCATTGGTAATGTTTTCTGCACCCACATAGAGTTCAAAGGAGTCCGAAAATACCTTGGTAATTTGTGCATTTAAAGTTGAAATGGTTGGGGAATAGGTTGGCAACTGATAGGCTTCTGGACTGGAAGCAGTCGATGAAAAACGCTGTTTTCCAAACCAATTAAATGTAGTGTCAAATTTCCATACACCTCCTTTATCGGTTTTAGGAGTTTCAAAAGAAAGATTTGCAAACACACGGTGTTGAGAGGTCAACGGTTTTTTAAGTTTTCCAGACTTGTATTGGGTTTTAACATCGTAAAACTTGTAAGCTGTCTTTAAATCCAATCGCTCCAAAAGATTCCAACTAAACTCTGCTTGAAAACTGTTGGCAAAACTAGAACCTTCTAAGTTATAGAAGTTAACTTCATAAGGGTTTTCATAATCAACAACCACTTGATTTTGAAAATCTGTTCGATAAAAATCTATCGTAAGATCTGCTTTTCGGTCAAATAACTTAAATCCTTGTAAAAAAGATATACCATAATTCCAAGCAATTTCAGGTTTTAAACCATAAATGTTTCCGCCTGTACTTTGGATATTAATCGTTCTTGAGGTTGCGAATAATTTTTGATTTTCAGCAAAAATATTCGCTGCACGTTTTCCGCGTCCAAACGACACTCTTAAGGCCGATTTTTCCCAAGGCGTGTAACGCGCATGTACTCGTGGGGTGATAAAGGTTTCTGATAAATTATGGTGATCCACCCGGATTCCTGCCGTTAAATTAAGGGCTTCTAAATTGTCAAAACTATATTCAAAAAACCCACCAATAGAGCGTTCATTTCTGTCGTATAATTCTGAATTGACCGTCTCTCTGTAGTCATCATAAGTCGCGTTCAAACCTGTTTTTATTCTATGTCTTGAATCGCTAATAATAGAATTATAAACCAAGTTGGAGTATACGCTTTTATGACGTATATCGTATTGATTTAATCCAAAATAAGATGTTTGATCATGATCGCTGTACGACAATTGAAGTCCTAAACTTTGATACGGAATTTCGGGATTGACATAACCAAATTTCGAAGAAACCTCAAAGCGTTTGGTGGCGATCTCACTTCCCCAAACGGTGCTTGAAAGCCGATCTGTTCTAGGGTCAAAATCAAGTTGACCCGCTTGTTTCTCATCCGTCAAGTAGCGTACATTCAAAAAACTAATCAATCCTTTTTGAAGGTTGGAATATTGCCAACGGTTCATGATATTGAGTTGTTTTGCCAAAGGCATGTCTAAAAATGAATCGTTGTTTCTGTCAAATTTTTGCGATCTGTTATTTGCATGCACATACAATCCTGTGCTCCACTTCTCAGAAAGGGTGGTGTTAAAATGTGTATTGAGTTCTGTACGTCCATTCAAAGATCCATAGGCATTGACAAAAACTCTGTTATCCGTGGTGGGTTTCACCAACTCTGCATTAATTTGTCCAGCAATACTTTCAAACCCATTGACAACACTTCCACCCCCTTTTGTAATTTGAATGCTCTCAACCCAAGTCCCAGGGATAAAACTCAAGCCGTAGGCTTGCGACGCGCCACGAATTGAGGGAATGTTTTCAGTGGTAATTAAAATATAAGGACTTGTGAGACCGAGCATTTTAATTTGCTTTGTCCCTGAAATGGCGTCCGTAAAATTGACATCAATAGAGGGGTTCGTTTCAAAACTTTCAGACAAATTACAACAAGCGGCTTTCAAAAGTTCTTTACTGCTTATGGTAGAAATATTCTGAGATGAGAGATAAGAGGTTGCCGAGGATTTTTTGCGTGCAGACACAGTTACTTCTCCCAAATCATCAGAGGTTTCTAACAAATGCCGAATCATTTTTGGACTGTCGATGGTAAGCGTGTCTGTTTTAAAACCAACAAAACTAATCACTAGTTTTTTGTAAGAGGGCTTATAAGGCAGCTTGAACGTTCCTTCCTCTGAAGTAATGGTTCCAATGGATGTATTGAGCCAAAACACATTGGCTCCAAGCAAAGGAATCTGCTGGTTTTGGGAATTTAATTCCATGATTTTTCCTTTGATTTCACTTTGTGAAAAAACAAAAAATGGAAAGAAAATGATAAGATATAATATGGATTTCATTGTGATTTAATTTATAAGAATACTACAAAGAGGCATTTAACAAGCGTGATGTAAGCCTAAGAATGTGTCTATAGTACTAAAATCAAATCAGAAAAACTTGATGTTCAATTTGAGGGTCCACTATCAAATCGGGAGAAAAATAATTGGGATCATAGCCAATAGCTAAAAAAGTGAACAAGGCTTGATGACTATTGAATTTTGAAAGCGATTGAAAAACCTTTGCAAGCTGTAGCTCATCCATAGATGAAACAACATTTAATTCCTTTAAACCATCGAAGGAAACAACCCTATTTGTGCAGCAGCTGATTTTAGAAAACTGAACTTCAGAATTGGTGTTTAACATTGCACTACAACACGATGTAACCTTCGAAAAGACAGCAACATCTACAATTTTAGGTCCACAAAAATGGGCTTCAATTTTAAATGAAAATGTGGACAAAAGCACTAAAAGCGCCAGCGTCATTGAAAAAACTTTATGAGTCAAGGTTTTTTGCATTTGTCAAATTTAATGAAACGCGGACTATTTACACCATTGGTTAACAAAAAAATAGCAGAATAAAGCTCGTATTAAAACATTGCTTATTTCTACTATTTTTTAAATAAAACGACAAATTTAATCTCTTATACCTCTTCAGTTATTTCTATCTTAATAAACGCGCTTTGATTCCATCCCTGTTGAGTGACCCATAAAATTTTTCTTTTTTAAATAACTCAGGGAATCCCCCATACGTTGAATACATTACACTATAAGCAAGATAATACGTGTCAATTTCAGTCATATCGTAAGCAAAGTTATCAAAATGTTTTGCTCCAAAGCAATGCCCAACTTCGTGTGCAAAAACAGATGAAACATTTGCTGACAATCCAAGGCGATATTTATGACGAGAACTTTCATATTGTCCCACGCCAAGAATTCCATCCTTAAATGGTGTACTATCAGAATTTAAATACATATAAAAATGACGCGCCCTTGCTTTTTGTGCTCCTTGACTGGCCAAGTAGTTTTCAAATCTAACAAATAACTCATTAGAATCATAATGATATAAATTACTTGGTGCCTGCTTATATTTCACGCTTAATTCTATAAACATTTTATTAGAATTAGATTTTAAAATAGGAACAATCCAATATTCGCTACTAAGATACTCTACATCTGAATTCAATGATTTATATTTTAATTATGCCTACTCTCTGTTTAAAGTCCTTTTTTCAGCTTATTCTGACTCTTAAAATAGTATTTAGTCAAAAATAGCTCTTAAAACTAATTAAAAATGATTGAATATTGCCCAATATCAATACTATCTAATCTAATTTGTCTAAGGTTTAAATTTGTTGTTTGAAAGAATCCAATGGTTATTGTTATAAGATTATGAATAATTACCTGAGTACAAAAAAATTAATTCAATTTAATAGGATTAAACACAGAAATGGTATTTTTACAAAAATTATTTTTTATGCCTTTACATGTTTTAAAACCTAAAATAACAGCCATAATTTCAGATTCTAGTTCAAAGGGTCACAGCTTGCAATTGATCTGTGATTTATTAAAAACGGAAATACCTCATTATGATTGGGTTGGGTTTTATTTTAGAAATGGAGACAAGGAAGAGTTGAAACTTGGTCCTTATTCAGGAACTCCTACAGACCATAAAATCATCCCGTTTGGTAAAGGTATTTGCGGGCAAGTCGCCCTAAGCAATGAAAATTTTGTGGTTCCCGATGTGAAAGCACAGGATAATTATATTGCTTGTAACATCAATGTGAAATCTGAAATTGTAGTCCCTTTGTTTGTCAATGGTCAAAACATAGGGCAAATAGATATTGATTCTAGTACAGCTGACCCATTTACAGATGCTGATGAACATTTCTTAGAATTTGTATGTCAATCGGTTGCTACGCTTATGTAGTTGTTGATAACTCTGAATATTAGTTAAAAAAAACAATTTTTTACAAGAAATTCGACTCCGTTTTTCTGTGATAATTGCCTACTTTTGTTTTTTAATTTTTAGACTTCCAAATGAGCCAAAGCAAAACAATTACATCCGCCTTAATATCCGTATTTAGCAAAGAGGGACTCGCGCCCATTGTTGAAAAACTCAACGCACAAGGCGTGACTATCTACTCCACTGGAGGCACTCAAAAATTTATCAACGACTTAGGAATTAAGGTCGTACCTGCAGAAGAGATCACAGACTATCCTTCTATTCTTGGAGGCCGTGTAAAAACCTTGCATCCAAAAATATTTGGTGGGATCTTAAACCGTCAAGACAATGCACAAGATGTGGAAGAAATGAATTCGTTTTCAATTCCTCAAATCGATGCTGTGATTGTGGATCTGTATCCATTTGAAAAAACAGTCGCTTCTGGGGCTAGCAATGAAGATATTATTGAAAAAATTGACATCGGTGGGATTTCATTAATTCGTGCCGCCGCCAAAAATTATAAAGATGTAATATGTGTGTCGTCTGTGGACGATTATGCTGAATTCTTAGGACTCATTTCTGAGGACGAAGGAAGCATTTCAATTGAAGACCGTAAACGTTTTGCTACCAAATCCTTTAATGTATCATCGCATTACGACAGTGCTATTTTTAATTATTTTAATAGCGAAAAAGAAGAGGTCGTTTTAAAAATTAGTGAAACCCAAGGCAAAGTACTTCGTTACGGAGAAAACCCACATCAAAAAGGCTATTTCTTTGGCGATTTTGAAGCCATGTTTACGAAGCTTCACGGAAAAGAATTGAGCTACAACAACCTATTGGATGTGGATGCCGCTGTGAACCTCATGAACGAATTTCATGACGAAAAACCAACGTTTGCCATCTTAAAACATAACAATGCCTGTGGCGTTGCACAACGAGAGACCATCCATCAAGCGTATGTAGATGCCTTGGCAGGAGATCCTGTATCGGCTTTTGGTGGCGTCTTAATTTCAAACAGTGAGATTGACTTGGCGACTGCTGAGAAAATTCATACTTTATTTTGTGAAGTGGTCATTGCACCTTCTTTCAGTACAGAAGCAGAAGCACTTTTAAAAGGAAAGAAGAATAGAATTTTATTGATTCAAAACACAGTTGATTTACCCGAAACTGGGGTAAGAAGCTGTTTGAATGGTGTCTTAGTTCAGGAGAAAAATATGATTACCGATGAACGAAAAATCTTGGAAAACGCAACAATTTCGACCCCAATTGAAAGTGAAATTGAAGATTTGTTGTTTGCATCTAAAATATGTAAACACACCAAGTCAAACACCATCGTTTTAGCCAAAAACAAACAATTATTTGCGAGTGGAACAGGGCAAACAAGTCGTGTCGATGCTTTAAATCAAGCCATCCATAAAGCGAATTCTTTTGATTTCAAATTGAACGGTGCCGTGATGGCAAGTGATGCGTTTTTTCCATTTCCTGATTGTGTAGAGATTGCAAAAAATGCAGGAATTACAGCCGTCATCCAACCGGGAGGCTCCATTAAAGATCAGTTGAGTATTGATTATTGTAATGCCAATAATGTAGCGATGGTGTTTACAAAAACACGTCATTTTAAACACTAAATTATTTAAGTAAAAGCCATTTTCAAACTAAAGTTTATTTTAGTACATTTACAAAACAGCATATTACTTTAATATTTTTGATAAATTTTTTATAGCATATGGGATTTTTTGACTTCTTAACAGAAGAAATAGCCATCGATTTAGGCACCGCCAACACCTTAATAATTCACAATGACAAAGTTGTCATTGACAGTCCATCTATTGTTGCTAGAGACCGTGTCTCAGGAAAAATTATTGCTGTGGGTAAGGAAGCTAACTTGATGCAAGGAAAAACGCATGAAAATATCAAAACTATTCGCCCTCTAAAAGATGGTGTTATTGCAGATTTTGATGCGTCTGAACAAATGATAAGTTTGTTTATCAAAAGCATTCCAGCACTGAAAAATAAATTATTCACACCTTCTCTAAGAATGGTGATTTGTATTCCTTCGGGAATTACGGAAGTAGAAATGCGTGCGGTAAAAGAATCTGCGGAACGCGTGAATGGGAAAGAAGTGTATCTGATTCATGAGCCGATGGCAGCTGCCATTGGAATTGGAGTCGATATCATGCAACCAAAAGGAAACATGATTGTGGATATTGGTGGTGGAACCACCGAAATTGCGGTGATTGCTCTGGGTGGTATTGTCTGCGACAAATCCGTGAAAGTTGCTGGAGATGTCTTTACCAATGACATCATTTATTATATGCGCACACAACACAACTTGTATGTTGGAGATCGCACCGCTGAAAAAATAAAAATACAAATTGGTGCCGCGACGGAAGATTTAGAAATTCCGCCAGATGAAATGAACGTTCAAGGACGAGATTTACTGACAGGAAAACCAAAACAGGTTCAAATTACACACCGAGAAATTTCGAAAGCATTGGACAAATCGATTCTAAGAATTGAAGACTCCGTGATGGAAACTCTCTCACAAACGCCTCCAGAACTGGCGGCTGATATTTACAACACAGGCATCTATCTTGCAGGTGGTGGATCGATGTTAAGAGGTTTGGACAAACGATTGTCTCAAAAAACAGACTTGCCTGTTTACATTGCAGAAGATCCGCTAAGAGCCGTTGTTAGAGGAACTGGAATCGTTCTGAAAAACATTGCAAAGTATAAAAGTGTCTTGATAAAATAGAACTTAAGTAATGCAACAACTTTTTAATTTCTTCATTAAAAACAAAACTTTTGTCTTGTTTTTGTTGTTGTTTTCTTATGCCATTTCTCTCACGATTCAATCGCATGAATACCACCGCAGTAAATTCCTGAATTCTTCCAATCAAATAACTGGGAGTATCTACGGTACGTTTCATGGCATCACTCAATATTTCAATTTAAAAAAAGAGAACCAATTACTTTTAGAGGAAAATAGCCGCTTGAAAATGGTGGCTTTTAGTCAAGAGAATTTCGTTCCCGTTGACTCTCTTTTGGAATACAAATACGACTTGTACCCAAGTCTGGTTTATAAAAATAGTTATGCGCTTCCCAATAACTATTTAACCCTTAACAAAGGGCAAAACGACAGTATTAAAGAGGATTATGGTGTGATTACTTCCAAAGGTATTGTGGGAATCATTGATGCAACCTCTAAAAACTATTCTAGAGTGTTGTCAATTTTAAACACAAACAGTCGCGTCAATGTAAAATTGAAAAAAACAAATTACTTTGGAATCTTAAGCTGGGATGGTAAATCTCCAGAAATCACACAATTAAAGGACGTACAAGATCTTGTGAAGCTATCTATTGGAGACACCATTGTTACCAGCGGATACTCCTCTACCTTCCCTCCTAACATCCCTGTTGGAAGCATTGATTCTTACCGACTCAATGACACAGAAGACCTCTATATAATTGACGTCAAATTGTTTAATGACATGAGAAATCTAGAGCATGTTTACATTATAAAAAATATAGATATTAACGAGCTAGAAGCCTTAAATCTTTCCGATGAATAATAGTGTATTGAAAACTATTTTAAGTTTTATAAGTCTGGTTTTATTTCAGGTTATTGTCTGTAGCAATATCAATTTTTTAGGAGACTTGAATCCTTATGTGTATGTTGTTTTTATCTTGCTATACCCCGTTACAAAGAATCGATTGCTATTTATTTTTCTAAGTTTTTTATTGGGGTTCTCTGTTGATCTATTTTTAGATTCTGGTGGGATGCATGCGGCAGCAAGTGTGGCTATTGCCTATATTCGACCGCTTTTTCTGAAATTTTCATTTGGAGCAGCTTATGATTATCACACAATAAAATTTAGCAATACTGACTTTAGTCGACGATTGGTTTACTTCATATTCCTCATCGTTATTCATCATATTATTTTGTTTTCTCTTGTTTTGTTTGATGAAAATAAAATCACATTGATCATTGAACAAGCCTTGTATTCCAGCATCTTTACATTGATACTTTGTTTACTCCTTACATCACTACTTAGCAAAAAAGAGACATGAGAAAAGTACTGCTTTTTGGATTGGTCATTCTAACTGGGATAAGCTTTGTTGGACGTTTGTTTTATTTGCAAATTTACACTGCCGATGCTTTCGATATGGATAATGACAACGCCATTCGCAAAGTATTTCATTACCCGAAACGCGGCTATATCTACGATCGAAATGACAGTCTTTTAGTGGCCAATCAACCGAGCTATGACGTCATGGTCATTCCGAGAGAAGTCGAGCCTTTGGATACGCTTATGTTTTGTAAGCTTTTGAAAATTGACAAACCTAATTTTCTTAAATATTACAACCGCGCCAAGCGCTATTCGCCACGATTACCGTCGGTGTTTTTAGCACACCTTTCAAAAGAAGACTATGCTTTTCTCTCTGAAAAATTAAGAAAATTCAAAGGATTTTATATTCAAAAGAGATCGGTGAGAGATTACCAAACCTCCATTGGCGCCAATGTATTAGGTTACATCGCGGAGGCAAATACGAAAGAAATTGCAAAGGATTCCTACTACCGTCTTGGAGATTTGATTGGAAAACAAGGGGTTGAAATCTCTTATGAAAAAACACTCAGAGGCACTAAAGGGGTGAAGTACATCCAAAAAGATATTTATAACAGAGATATTGGCGCCTATAAAGAGGAGGCATTTGACACGCTTCCTGTGCCTGGAAAAGACATTAAAATCACCATTGATTCTGAACTTCAGGCCTATGGAGAATTACTGATGCAAAACAAAATTGGAGGGATTGTTGCCATCGAGCCAAGTACGGGTGAAATCTTAAGTCTTGTCTCTGCACCTTCTTACAACCCAAACTTATTAGTCGGACGCCAACGCTCCAAAAACTACACCAAACTGTATTTAGATTCCATTCATCGGCCTTTAATAGACAAAGGTCTCACAAGAATGCATGTCCCTGGATCCCCTTTTAAATTGTTAGTCGCGTTAACCGCTTTACAAGAAAATGCAATCACTCCAAAAACAAATATTATTTGTTCAGGAAAGTACATCTATGGGAAAAATAAACGTGTCATGCAGTGCCATTGTGGGGGTGGATTCAGAAATCTAGATTCTGGGATTAGTTATTCTTGTAACTCTTATTTTGCGATGGCCTTCAGAACAACTGTTGAGAAATATAGTGATGCTTCCGAGTCCATGGATATCTGGAGCAGTCATGTAAAAAGTTTTGGTTTAGGGAGTTTTTTGGGGAATGATTTATCAGTAGGAAAAAAAGGAAATATTCCAGATGGAAGTTACTATGACAAATGGTATCCGGATTTTCAATGGGGTGCCACTACCATCATTTCTAATGCCATTGGTCAGGGAGAAATTTTAGTAACGCCCATTCAATTGGCAAATATGACCGCCGCCATTGCGAATAAAGGCTATTATTATACGCCTCACATCCTGAAGTCTATTGAAGATGAAGAGATGGATCCGAACTTTACGACTCCCAAACAAACGTCCATTAACCCAGACTATTTTGATGCCATTATTGAAGGAATGCACAATGTATATAAAAAAGGTACTGCCAGTTTCCTGAAAGTTCCAGGCATAGAAATTTGTGGGAAAACAGGCACCGCCGAAAATTTTACCAAAATTGATGGGGTACGGCAACAACTCACTGACCATTCCATATTTGTAGCTTTTGCGCCAAAAGAAGACCCTAAAATTGCGATTGCCATTCTGGTTGAAAATGGGTACTATGGATCCCGTTGGGCAGGACGTATGGCAAGTTTGATGATTGAAAAATACATAAAAGGAGACGTCACTTTAAAACGTATGGAAAAATTGGTTCTCGAAAAAAGCTTGGAAGATGAATACCTAAAACCTTACAGCGGCAAACCTTTTAAAATTAATGATAAATGAACCTGAACCGCGCCAATAGTTTTCAATTAGATTGGATGGCTGTAATTATTTTTACAGCTCTGGTTGTTTTTGGGTATTTCAATATTTTATCCGCCTCTGCGGCTGGCGAGTTTACGTCCTACTTTGACATCAGCAAACCCTACGGCAAACAGCTGATATTCATCCTAGGTTCCATTGTCCTAATTATATTGATTTTATCCGTTGATGCTAAGTTTTACGAACGTTTTGCGAGTATTATTTATCTTGGTTCGTTAATTTCTTTAGCTGGTCTCTTTATTTTTGGAAAGCAAATAAATGGGGCAATCTCTTGGTATGATTTTGGAGGAATGACCTTACAACCAAGTGAGTTTGCTAAATTCGCGACAGCCTTGGCGCTAGCGAAGTATATTAGTGATTTGCAGACCAACATCAAAGAGCGAAAAGATCAGATAAGAGCTGCCATTTTAATAGGCATCCCAGCAGGCTTAATTTTACTACAAAATGATGCGGGAAGCACCCTCGTATTTGGGAGTTTATTTTTTGTATTTTACAGAGAAGGCATTCCTCAATACTATCTATTATTTGCAGTATTTGTAGCATTTTTAGGCATTGCGACTTTAAAGTTTTCTGCAGTTTCAGTATCTATCGTCATGGTGGGGACACTTCTCATATATCAACTATTTTTTAAACGTAAAAAGAAAAAATTTAGAGGCGTACTGGCGGTCTTAATCTGTAGTATTGGGTTGAGTTTTGGGGTACAATGGGCCTATAACAACGTCCTTCAAAACCACCAACAAGATCGTATTGGACTTTGGCTTCGCTTGGAAAAAGATCCCGAAAAATTGCAAGCTATGAAACGCAATATTTCTTACAACCTCAATGAATCCGAGAAAGCAATTCGATCTGGAGGCACTTTTGGAAAAGGCTTTATGGATGGTACACGAACCAAAGGAAAATTTGTCCCCGAACAACACACTGATTACATCTTTAGTACCGTTGGAGAAGAATGGGGATTCCTTGGCAGTAGTGCCGTTATTATGTTATTTGTACTATTGATTTTACGGATCTTATATCTTTCAGAACAGCAAAAATCACAGTTTAGCAGAGTCTATGGCTATAGTGTCGCCAGTATTCTGTTTGCCCACTTTCTAATTAATATTGGGATGGTAATGGGACTCATTCCGACCATTGGAATTCCCTTGCCCTTTTTTAGTTATGGAGGCTCAGGGCTTTGGGCCTTTACCATCTTGGTTTTTATCTTTTTAAAATTAGATTCCAACCGATTAAATGAATGGTAATTTACTTCTTCACAAGCTCTAATTTCTCAGCAAAATAATCACAGAAATCTTTCATCGTCGCAGTCATTTTCTCGTCCTGTGTTGCGCGTAAATAGGTATCACTCATCGTCACTAAAGTTTGATGAAAAAACAATTTCATTTCATCCACCGGCATGTCCTTTGTCCACAAATCAATTCGAAGTGATTCCTGCTTTTTTTGATCCCAGACAGAAAGCATCATGGCTTTGGCTTCTTCATTCGCAATCCCTCCATCTTGAGCGGTCCAAAATAAATTTTCTGGCACACGATTTTCATCTAATTCTACGGTCATTTCTATCTTTGAAGTATGGGTATGTGCCATTATTTTTTTGGTTTAAATTTTGCGTTGTTAAAAATCTC
>TARA_B110001469_G_scaffold25536_1_pt1 | contig 13181 bp, 12 predicted proteins | sample TARA_B110001469 | Tara Oceans TARA_B110001469 (sample SAMEA4397034) | marine metagenome | biome: Polar Biome; feature: [SRF] surface water layer (ENVO:00010504); material: water (ENVO:00002006), including particulate matter (ENVO:01000060) such as... | depth 5 m
CCAATATGGGTTTTGCTGAAAAGGCTGATTGCCCAGTAATTATTATTGCTGATATCGATAAGGGCGGTGTATTTGCTCATCTAGTGGGCACTTTAGATCTGCTGTCGAAAACAGAGCAGCAGCGGGTAATTGGTTTTGTAATCAATAAATTTCGCGGTGATATTGCGCTATTGCAGCCGGGGTTAGATTGGCTCGAAGAACGCACAGGTAAGGTGGTGATCGGGGTCATTCCCTATCTCCCCGGCCTGCATTTAGATGCTGAAGATGCGATTGCCGCCGAACAGACCCTAGATGCCGATCTACCCCAGCTGAAAGTACTGGTGCCGGTATTCCCCCGTATCAGTAACCATACGGATTTTGATGCGCTGCGCCTCCATCCCCAGATTGACATTCATTATGTGGGTCCGGATGGTGATAAGCCCGCCGTTGACTTAATTATTCTGCCTGGAAGTAAAAATGTCCGTCGTGACCTGCAGTGGTTGCGCGATAATGGCTGGGATGAAACGATTAGCCGTCACCTACGTTATGGCGGCAAGGTAATCGGTATCTGTGGCGGTTATCAGATGCTCGGCACTGAAGTCTCTGATCTTCATGGCGTCGAGGATGCGCCCGGTATCTCTAAGGGTCTTGGGCTCTTAGATATGACCACCGATCTTAAACGGCACAAACAGCTACGTCAGGTAAAGGGTACTTTGAACCTCACCGGTGGCAACATTGAAGGCTATGAAATTCACTGTGGGGCCTCTTCCGGCAAGGCCCTAGATTACTCAGTAGCAACATTGGATGATGGTCGTACCGATGGCGCTATCTCTGCTGATAATCAGGTCCTCGGTACCTATCTCCACGGACTGTTTGATCATCCTGATTCCTCCGCTGCACTTTTGGCCTGGGCGGGTTTAGAAACGACTCTGGTCGTTGATCAGCGAGAAATTCGCGAGACTCAGCTCAATCGTTTGGCGGCAGAGCTGGAAGAATGTTTAGACTGTGCACGGTTATTCCCTGAGCATTTTGAGTTAGGAGCGGCTGTCGGTGAATAATCCTATGACCAGAAGCTCGCAAATATTATTGATAGTATTGTTAACGCTTTTAATGCTACTTACCCGAAGTAATTACTTTGATTGGGCCTCAGTGTTGCCGAGCGCCTCACTGGCAATTTTCTTTTTAGTGGGTTTTTATCTGCGCAGCTATCTGTCCTTTGCGGTCTTTGCCGGGCTCGCCTATGCCATTGATTACTGGGTTTTAATTGTTAGCAGTGAGGGCTGTTTTACGCCCGCTTACGGGTTTATTTTCGGTGGTTATTTTCTTATCTGGGGCAGCGCTAAGTGGGTCGCTCAATGCTATGAGATAACGCGATTAAAGGATGGGATTAAACTCTTTGCCGTGGCGCTGGTATCGATCAGTGGCGCATTTTTGATATCCAATGGCAGCTTCTATGCTTTTTCTGGCAATTTCAGCGAACTTAGTCTGCTGGATTACAGTGCACGGGTTGTACATTACTATTTTACCTATCTGACGGACCCTTTGATTTACTTGGCTCTAGGGGCTTTGATGCACTGGTTAGTTGACAGATGGGCTCAACAATTAGAGACGATAAATATGGAGGGCGGCGAATGACCTCAATCAAAACGCTTAACTACATGGCTCAGGTGAAATTCCCTGAGCGTATTGTCTGCATGACCGAAGAGACCACCGAATGGCTCTATCTGCTGGGTGAAGACTGGCGCATTGTTGGTATCTCTGGATTTACTGTTCGGCCACCCCACGCACGCAAAGAAAAGCCCAAGGTGTCGGCATTTACCTCAGCCAAGATTCATAAAATTCTCGAATTGGAACCGGATCTGGTGATTGGCTTTTCCGATATGCAGGCCGAGATTGCGGCGGATCTAGTGCGAGAGGGGATTACCGTGCATATCTGTAATCAACGCTCGGTAGCGGAGATCTTTTCTACCCTATTAATGATTGGTTGTATGGTGGGGGCTGAACAAAAAGCCCGTGAATTATTGGGTCAATATGAGGCTCGCTTGAATGCCATACAGCAGACTGCAGCGGCTCTGCCACGGCGTCCAAAGGTCTATTTTGAGGAGTGGGGCGACCCGCTGATTAGTGGTATTCGCTGGGTCTCTGAGTTAATTGAAATTGCCGGCGGTGACGATAGCTTTGGTGAGTTATCGGTTCATCCAGACGCCAAAAGTCGTATTATTGGCGATCAGGATAGAGTGATTGCAAAAGCCCCGGATATTATAATTGGCTCCTGGTGTGGACGTAAATTTGCTACCCAGCAAGTGGCGGCCAGAGCAGGGTGGGATAGGATTCCTGCGGTAATTCACAGCCAGCTCTATGAAGTGAAATCGGCAGATATTCTGCAACCGGGCCCAGCCTGTCTGACTGACGGTATAGATCATCTGGAAAAAATTATTCAGGGTTGGGCGGCTTTGCAAATAGCGCCTCTATCGTCTCAAGGTGAAGAGCCTTCGGCGACTCAGAAAAACACACAGAAAGTCTAATGATGACCAGCTCCCTCACCAATTACCTCGATGATATTCACTCGCGGCGGCTATTGGATGGCGTTGTTCTAAGTAAAACAGCGGAATATATTCACCTGGCTTTCGCAGAGCCGCGCCGCGCTCTCAGCTCGGCTGTGTTTAATGGCGGCCTCTGCTGGGCCAGCCACTGGCTCAATTATAAGGTGCCACTGAACTGCCCCCTAGAAGTCGAAGAGCCCATGGTGACCCTAGAAAACTATACGCGAAATAAAGGCTGGCAGGGCGACAGCGTCGGTATGATGACCGCAGCCTCGATGAATTCTCTACGTATTCACAGCTCCGAGATTGAAGGTGAAAACATTGTCGTACTTTCCACCACCGGTATCGCCAACGCTCTACGCGCTGGCGATAGTGCAAACTATGCTTTGCACCAGGAGGTGGTAAGAGAAGTGGGGACGATTAATACCGCTATTATCACTAGCGCGACGCTCTCCGATGCGGCCATGGTGGAAACCCATATGATCTCAACTGAAGCCAAGGCGGCCGTATTTCAGCAGTTCAATATTAAAAGTACGGTATCCGAGGGTATAGCCACGGGAACTGGAACAGACTCTACTTTGGTAGTCAGCGGCCTGCGTTCAACTGCAGTTCGCTTTGCTGGTAAGCATACTCAGTTTGCCGAGCAGGTAGCGCGGTTGACTATGGCCTCAATTGCCGACTCTTTAATTACTATCGAGGCTGCTGTATGAAACTATTAAACGGCCGATTAATTTCGCCAAAACGGTGCTTTCTGCTGTTATTGATCGCTCTGCCTGTGGTGTCGCTATTGGGAATGATGACTGGCCCAGTGTTTATTCATCTAGTCGATATTCTAGCGATAATCTTCTCTAGCGGGGGTGATAGCGTCAATAACCAAGAAAAATTAATTGTTGAGATTATCCGACTGCCGCGAGTTGTGCTCTCGCTTTTGGTCGGCGCACTGCTGGCTACCTGTGGCGCTCTATTGCAGGGGCTGTTTCGCAATCCACTGGCCGACCCCGCATTGATTGGTGTCTCTGCTGGAGCCTCGGCAGGTGCCAGCCTCGTGATTGTGCTGGGCTCAATGCTCACAACTAATGGCTTGTTACTGGGTTTATCGGCTATCTCGGTAGGCGCTTTTGCCGGTGCCATTATCACCTCGATAATTATCTTTCGTCTGGCGACTGGTCCTCAGGGGACCTCAGTAGCTACCATGTTGCTGGCAGGTATTGCGATTAGCGCCCTAGCTGGAGCTGCCACTAATACTTTGAGTTATCTGGCTGACAATGATATGTTGCGCCGTATTAGCCTCTGGCAGATGGGTAACCTTCAGGGTGCTTCCTGGGATAGAGTTGGACTCTGCGCAGTTACTGCGGGATTCTTAGGCTTGCTTATTCCCCGCGAAGCCGTTGCCCTAAACGCCATGTTGTTGGGCGAGTCCGAAGCCCGTCATCTGGGAGTTAATGTTGAGTGGCTCAAGCGCCGATTGATTATCTACTCGGCATTGGGAGTGGCGATTTCGGTGGCTGTGGCCGGTGTGATTGCCTTTGTCGGACTGATGGTTCCCCATCTCATACGCCTTTTAGTCGGTCCAAATCATCGCACATTGCTGCCGCTGTCAGCTCTGGCAGGCGCTATTCTGTTAGTCGCTGCAGATGCCTTGGCTCGGGTGGTGATTGCTCCCGCCGAGCTGCCAGTCGGTGTAGTCACTGCGCTATTAGGTGCGCCGTTCTTCCTTTGGTTGTTAGTTGTTCAGCGGAGGCGAACCTAATGTTGAAAATTGACTCAGTAAGTCTAACGATTTCTGCGGTGCCTCTATTAAATAATATTACTATCGACTGCCTGCGAGGCTCGGTTACGGCACTCATGGGTCCCAATGGCGCGGGCAAAACTAGTCTGCTAAAAGTGATTTCTGGCGAGTATCAATCCAGTCAGGGAAGAGTCGAGATTAATCGCGAAGCCAGAGAAGATTGGAAACCTTCCGAGATCGCCCAGTTTATGTCCGTGTTGCCCCAGAGTTCGACATTGGAATTTGCCTTTACCGCTGAAGAAGTCGTGGCACTGGGTAGAACACCTCATGCAACGGGCACAATACGAGATACTGAAATTATCACCGCGGCACTAGCCTGGGTTGACGCCAGCTATTTAGCTCAACGCTCTTTTGTGCAGTTGTCTGGCGGTGAAAAGCAGCGAGTTCAGCTGGCTCGAGTGCTGGCACAGATTTGGGAACACTGCGAGGGGAATGCCCCGACTGACGGGATACTGTTACTCGATGAACCCTCTGCCGCGTTTGATTTAGCTCACCAGCTAATGCTAATCGATATAGTGCAATATATTTCAGCTCAGGGTGTGACCGTGGTAATGGTGATGCACGACTTAAATTTGGCTGCTAAGTGCGCCGATCAGATGGTCTTTATGAACTGCGGTCAATGCACAGCGGTGGGGACAGTAACGGAGCTGTTAACCCCTGAGCTAATTAAGGAGGTCTTTTCTGTGGATGCGGAAGTGGTCAGGCATCCGTTGCAGGGTACGCCGATGGTTGTTGTTTAAGGCTCTGGATCCCATGTAATTTATATCGCCAGACTAAATCAAGAGTTGAATATTGAAGGGAAAAAATATGCCTAATCGACTACAACTTATAATGGGCGGGGCACGCTCTGGAAAAAGCCGTATGGCAGAAAAGCGTGCCGCCGATTCTGGCCTAAATAGAATTTATCTGGCGACTGCTACCGCCGGTGACGGTGAGATGAGCGAGCGGATTAAAAAGCATCAGGCAGATCGCGATGGCCATTGGCAGTTACTGGAAGAGCCTTTAGATCTAGCTCAAACTTTGCGAGAATATTCTAGTTTTGATAACTGCATTCTTGTCGATTGTCTGACTCTGTGGCTAAGTAATTGCTTACATAATAGTTGTTGGGTAGAGCAACAGCAGGCGCTGTTGGATTCTATTGAGCAGTTACCCGGCGAAGTCATCTTTGTCACCAATGAGGTGGGTCAGGGCGTTGTGCCTATGGGTGAGTTAACCCGGCAGTTTGTCGATGAAGCAGGGTTTTTACATCAGCGCTTGGCTGCTGTGTGTGATCGTGTAACCATGGTGAGTGCGGGCTTGCCTCAAGAATTAAAGGTGCCAGTCAAATGAGCAGCTGGCTACAAATGCCCGCAATGGCACCCTGTGCTCAGAGTCGTGAATTAGCTTTTGAGCGCCAACAGCAGCTGACTAAACCACTGGGATCCCTGGGTCGACTAGAGCAGCTAGCGATAGATTTTGCTGGTTTCCAAAAAAACCCCGTGCCGCAACTTAAGCATGTGGTGATTCGTGTCTTTGCCGCGGATCATGGCGTGGTTGCCGAGGATATATCTGCATTTCCTCAGGCGGTGACGGCACAGATGATTTATAACTTTGTTAGCGGTGGTGCAGCCATTACAGTATTGGCAAAGCAGCATGGCGCCGACTTTGGTGTGATCAATCTTGGCACTGTCGAACCATTGAGTGAGTCTCTTAATGGAATCCCCCGTCTAGTCAATATTCCAATTGCTGCGGGTACTGAAAATTTCTGTCAGATGCCAGCGATGACACATCAGCAGATGGAAAAAGCTCTAGAGGCAGGCCGTGATAGTTGCATAGATCAGCCTATAGATTGTTTTGTTGGTGGCGAGATGGGCATAGGTAATACCACCTCGGCTGCGGCTATTTTTTGTGCTCTACTGGGTACAAGTGTAGATGATATTGTTGGCCGTGGTACCGGTATTGATGATGCCGGCCTGCAACGTAAGCGCAATGCTGTTCAGTGTGGCTTAGACTTACATTTCAGTAGTGACAACAGTCCCGAAGAAATTTTACGCTGCCTCGGGGGCTTTGAGATTGCCGCTCTGGTGGGAGCTTATATTGGTCATGCCCAGCGTGGTATTCCTAGTTTGATCGATGGTTACATTACAACTGCGGCAGCTTTATTAGCCTGCAGAATCTGCCCGAGCGTATCTGACTGGTTATTATTTTCTCATTGCTCAGCCGAATCGGCTCATGCACTGGTATTGAATTCAATGAATGCAAAGCCACTAGTTAATTTAGATATGAGGCTAGGTGAGGGTAGTGGCGCTGGTGTTGCGATTTCACTTATCCAGTCGTCTCTGCTACTCCATTCACAGATGGCAACCTTTGCCGAAGCCGGTGTTAGTGAAAGCTAAATGTACGAACATTAAAAGCTCAGGGTGAATAACTTATGACTAAAATGACTTCTCAAGCAGAATTCACCTGTATTGATTTTTTGCGTCATGGCGAATGCGAGGGCGGTGAGATATTCCGCGGCAGTGGTAGCGACGTCGCTCTCACTAATAAGGGTTGGCAGCAGATGCGGGATTCAGTGCAGGATATGGCTTGCTGGGATTCTATTATTACTTCGCCGCTACAGCGCTGTCGGCGCTTTGCCAGTGAACAGTCCGGGCGCTTGGCGATTCCCTTGGCGGAGAATACCAACTGGCGTGAAATCCACTTTGGAGAATGGGAAGGGAAGTTGATGGCCGATATCTGGAAAGAGTCTCCGGATCTAGTGGCTAGCTACTTTAAAGACCCCAGTCAGTCGACACCTCATAATGGTGAGCCCTTTACCGAGGTCGCTGAGCGCCTCAAGATCGCCTGGGAAGCGCTGTTAACTGAACATCGTAACAAGCATGTATTAGTTGTTCAGCATGGTGGCACTATACGTATCTTATTGGCTTTAATCCTTGGTATGCCTGCCACAGCGATGAATCAATTTGAAGTTCCTTTCGCCTGCTTAAGCCGCATCAAGGTATTCCATCATAGTGACTATACGGATTTCCCTATGCTGGTGTCCCACAACACCGGGAGTTCTGTTAAGTGAATTTTATTCGCCAAGAATGGCGCGCTCTTACCTGCGCAATGCAATTCTTAACTCGCCTTCCAGTGGCGACGAAAACTATTTTTGATAATAAAGATTATGCCAATTCACTGGCTTGGTATCCCCTGGTTGGCTTGATATTGGGCGCTTTGGTGTGGCTGTGTGGCTTTGGTCTGGCAGAGTTATCATCAGCATCTTTGACCGCAGCACTAGTACTGGCCATCTGGGTTTTAGTTACCGGTGCCCTTCATCTGGATGGCGTCGCCGACTGCGCCGATGCCTGGGTCGGTGGTTTTGGCGATCGCGATAAAACTTTTCAAATTCTTAAGGATCCTCGTTCCGGGCCTATAGCTGTAGTAGTTTTGGTCCTTGTTTTGTTGGTTAAGTTGGCAGCGCTGGAAGTACTAATAGGCTCTGCACACTGGTCGATTATCTGGTTAATTCCGTTATTAGCTCGCAGTGCCATACCGTATATTTTTTGGCGCCTCGACTACGCTAGTGCTAGCGGTCTGGGTTCAGCGCTGGTGGAGGGACTTTCAGTCCAGCGTATATCCGTCAGTCTAGTATTTGTTGCTGTGATGGTGGTGCTGAGTTTGGCGGCGCAGTTAGATATTTTAGTGCTGTTTATCGGGGTGGCTCTGTTGATCTATCTCTGGTGGAGACGCGCAAGTTACCAAAAACTGGGCGGCTTTAACGGCGACTGTGCCGGCGCTCTGGTAGAATTACTTGAGTTAGGCCTATTGTTGGGGTTGGCGATTTATTCGAGCTATAACCTGTGAGTGCCATTGCACTTTTGCTAGGGCTGCTGATCGACCATTTTGTCGGTGAAACTAAACGCTGGCATCCATTAGTGGGCTTTGGCAATATTGCTTCCAAGCTAGAGAAAGCAGCTAACCCCAGTAGTCACGTTGAGGGTAAATTACGTGGCTTGGTCTGCTGGGTACTAATAGTATTGGTTCCCGTTACTTTAGTCGCTCTGCTGATATCGCAGCTCTCGGGCTTGGCGCTGTTATTGACTAACGGCTTAGTGATTTATTTTGTAGTGGGCTTAACAAGTCTCGCCGAGCACGGACGCAATGTAGCTGTGCCGCTGCTGTCCGGTGATCTCTCCGCAGCGCGACAGAATGTCGCTATGATGGTGAGTCGTGATACCGATAAGTTGACTGAGCAGCAGGTTAGCTCCGCAGCCTGCGAGTCGGTATTGGAGAACGGCTGTGATGCAATTTTTGCCGCACTATTCTGGTTTTTAGTATTCGGTGCCCCCGGCGCTATTCTCTATCGAGGAGCCAATACGCTGGACGCTATGTGGGGCTATAAAACTTATCGATATCGCAAATTTGGTTGGGCCGCTGCAAGAATTGATGATATTTTAAATTGGATACCAGCACGTTTAACGGCAATCAGTTATGGTTTGGTAGGCAACTTTTCCAGCGCGCTCAAATGCGCTCGACAGCAGGGAAGCTTAACTGACAGTCCCAATGCCGGGTATGTAATGGCTGCCGGCGCCGGCGCTCTAGGCATTAGTATGGGTGGTGTGGCAATTTATTATGGAGAAGAGCATCAGCGACCGCTCTTCGGAATGGGCCCTGCGGCGGCGGCGATCGATATTGAGCGTGCCATAGGGCTGGTGCAGCGCACTTCTGCGTTATGGGTATTGTTGGCCCTCGGGTTTAATGCGTTGCAAATGCTATGCCTATAGCTGTGACAACCCCGTCCATGCCCCCTAAACCAATTCATGGCGGTGCTCTGTATAGGGCCAGCAAAGAATTTTCCATCGCTCCTGAACATTGGATTGACCTCTCTACTGGAATTAGCCCTGAGGTTTGGCCAGTACCAACGCCACCGATAGAGGCTTGGCGTTCTCTGCCTGACACAGAGGATGGTTTAATAGTGGGTGCTGCTGATTATTATGGTTGTCGCGTCAGTGAGATATTACCCACATCGGGCTCTCAATTTGCTATCGAGCAGATTCCGCAACTAATGGATGTGGGCGCAGTAGCTGTCCCCGTTTGGGGTTATGCCGAACATAGTTATCGCTGGCAATTAGCCGGACATCAGTTGCACTGGTACAGTACTTATCAAGAACTAGCTTATTTAGTGGAGACTAATAAGGTCAATAATGCGTTGGTGATTAACCCTAATAACCCCAGCACTAAGCTATTTTCGGTGGCAGAGTTACGGTATCTGATGGCGATTTTGGCGGTCAATAATGGCAAGTTATTAGTCGATGAAGCCTTCATGGATAGCTGTGATGAGCACTCCTTGTGTACTATTTTAGCTAATCAGCCCTGCCCACCAGAATTGATTATTCTTCGCTCGGTGGGTAAATTCTTTGGCCTAGCTGGGATTCGATTGGGCTTTGTGATTGCCAATGAGGCGTTTATTCAGCGCCTTGAACCGCAGCTTTCGCCTTGGGCGGTTAATCATATTGCCCGCTGGGTTGGCCAACAGGCATTAGCTGATCGTGACTGGCAGCGACGGCAGCGAGGGCGACTGGTGCAGGATTCTATTGTTTGGCATGGACAGCTAAAAAGGCTATTGCCTGAGTTTGACTGGCAGCGTTCAGATTGTTTCATTACCGCCTTTGCCGGTCGTCATAGTTGCGAGAAGATCTATCAAAAGCTTGGTGAAAGTGCGTTGTTAGTAAGGCTATTATACAGCGCTCGGGATGGCTTGCAGAGTGGCTACCAGAGTGAGTCTGGGAGCGGCATGCAGAGGATAACGGCAGATGGCGCTGCGTTGCGCTTTGGTCTGCCAGCACTGAGTCAGCAGAAAGCGGTTATAGACCGAATCACAACCCATAATTGGAGGCCCCTATGAGCCACTTAAAAGTAACCCTGTTGGTTATCCTCAGTTTTGTTGGTGCCGGATTGAGCGCCGAAGTGATGGTTGAAGATGATTTGGGAAATTCAGTGCGTCTCGAACAGCCTGCTAATAGAATCGTCAGTCTGGCCCCTCATCTTACTGAAATGGTGTTTGCTGCCGGTGCCGGTAATAAATTGGTTGGCGTCGTAAGTTACAGTGATTACCCTCCGGCGGCCTTAAATATTCCGATAATAGGCTCCTACAATAATATTAATTATGAAGCGTTAGTCGCGCTGCAGCCTGATCTGGTACTCGTGTGGAACTCAGGCAATGGCCAGGAATTGGCCGAGCGGTTGGAGGGCTTGGGGTTAACGGTGTTTGTTAGTGAACCAAAACGCCTACCGGATATTGCACGATCTTTAAATAAGCTAGGTACGCTCAGTGGCACGCTGCCAGCGGCTGAAAAAGCTGCGGCAGAATATTTAACGCGCTATCAGGCGCTCGTAGCGGACAATAGTAGCAAAGCGCCGGTGAATGTCTTCATTGAAGTCTGGCATGAACCCATGATGACGGTTAATGGTACCCATATTATCTCCGACAGTATTGAACTCTGTGGCGGTATCAATATTTTTGCCGAGGCCTTACCGCTGGTGCCACGCATCAGTGTAGAGTCGGTGGTACGTGGCAATCCTGATGTAATCATTGCCACCGGTATGGCCAATGAGCGCCCCGAGTGGCTGGATGATTGGTTAATTTGGTCAGATCTCAGTGCTGTTAAGTCGAACAGTTTACACTCGATAAACCCCGATTTAATTGGTCGTCATAGTCCGCGCATATTACAGGGCGTGACCCAGCTTTGTGAACACCTCGACCGAGCTAGAGGGAGGCATGGCTGAGTGGCATTAAAGTCATTGACAAGCATGACTTAGGATTGCTTCAATAGCGCTGCTGTTCGCACTTGTTATGTCTAGATATCTCTCTATTTAACACTAGCATGCGCAATCATGGAATCCGGTGAAAGGATTATTAATCCTCAGTCCGGAGCTGTTCTCGCAACTGTAATTATTTGCTCGCTGCGCCTCTCGATTTTATGAGTGCATAGGCCAATAAAAGCCAGATACATGATTCAGTCAATGTACTTATTCGGGCGAGTGTACCCGGCTTGGCACAATCTGGATTAATAGGGTTTATTGCTCAGTCACCAGGGCCCCCCGTTAAGCAATAGATTGCTGTATAGCCCTCCATCGCCTTGAATCATGATTAACCAAGGCGCATCTATGAGACTTTTAGTTTCCCTTACATTTCTGTTTTTATCACTGGCCAGTACTGCTGGCGATTGGTCAAATGATAGAGACTATTTGTTAGTGATTACTTCGCAGCGTAATGCCGAAGTGATTGCAGATGCCGCGCGATTATTTTACCAGCAGTACCCAGAGCGACTTGATTTGTCCATACAGGCTCGCAGTGATGTGCAATTTTGGCAGCTGTCGGCGGAGGAGCGTGTTGAGTTAATCTCGCGCAGTCGCGGTATATTAGGTTTTGGGCTATACGGTCCCTCAGTGACGAATTTAGTCAATTTGCTCAATCGCAGTAAAAAACCTCAACTGTTGCTTAATAGCGACCATAGGCTGGTGGCCACTAGCCAATTCAAAGGACGAAGATTGTTTGCCGATTTGGTGCAGCTACGCGAGATCGCTAAGGAGCTGCCGGGTAGCGATTTCGAGGAGGATGTAAAAAAACAGCTCAATAAGTATCCACTGCAGGCACCTTGGATAGTGGCGCGCTCCTATTGGGCTGCCGGTGGGAGTTTTAATACGGCGCAACTCTACGCCTGGTTATTTGGTGCGCTCGGGGAGCAGATATCCAGTATTGCTGCTAAGCCAACCGAACAGTTGCGCTGGTTTTATGACGGCAAGATTCAGGATCAGATGAATGATTTTAGGGCGCAGAAATCAGTTATGGCAGTCCTCGACCACACCGGTGGCGGTCGACCTGCAGATGTTAGGTTATTACAGGCACTCTGTGAGCAGGCGCAGAATGATTATCAGCTGCAATGTCTGGCCGCGCTAGCCTATTGGGGTGAAGCCGGAGTTTTAGCTGCCCAGCAATTGTTGCCCTTGAAGGAGCAGCTAGCGGCGGTGATCATGTTACAGGATTTTGTGATCGGTGGAGGCGAGGGTCGTGAGGCCGTTACTGAAATTCTGAAGCAACTCAATGTGCCTATTATTAAAGCGATAAAACTCCGCGATCGCACGGCGATTGAGCGCCAGCTTTCGTCAGATGGTTTGGCAGCGGAAAAAGTTTACTATCAGGTCGCCATGCCTGAGTTGCAAGGTGCCAGCCAGCCGCTAGTAATTGCCACTGCCGGCCAGCTCTCTGACGACAGCCTAACTGGAATTCGTGTTCAGAGCGTTGCCGCAGAGAGCAGTGGTATTAATTCTCTGCTGTCGCGAGTCGATCGATGGCGGCAATTGCAGCGCAAGTCAAATGCTCAAAAGCGCATTGCCATTGTCTATTACAACCATCCTCCAGGTCGGCATAATATTGGTGCCGATAATCTAGATGTGCCAGCTTCCCTATGGCAAATTCTCAATCAGCTAAGCGTCGCTGGCTACGATACAGGTTCGCTTCCAGAGTCCCAGGAGCAGTTGCTGGATATGATGCAGGAGCGCGGAGTCAATCTGCCACGGAACGTCGCTGAGCTGGCAAAAATGAGTAGCCTGATTACTCGAATGAAGCCCGAGAAATATCGTGCTTGGTTTAATACGCTGCCCGTATCCGTGCAACAGGAGATGCGGCAGGGCCCCTTTGGTTTGCTTCACGAACAGCTCAGTGCCGCGATTGCTGCTGACAAACCGGAATTAGCCCAGGACGCACTGGACCATACTCTCGAAGAGATGCATCACCTGTTAGAGGGAGTTGATCACCAGGGCCGCGAGCGTGCTCTTGCTCTATTGGCGCAGCTAGAAAAATGTTACCTGATGGCGATAAAAAACAACCCGTTGCAAAAGACCACCAC
>TARA_B110001469_G_scaffold117703_1_pt1 | contig 13158 bp, 13 predicted proteins | sample TARA_B110001469 | Tara Oceans TARA_B110001469 (sample SAMEA4397034) | marine metagenome | biome: Polar Biome; feature: [SRF] surface water layer (ENVO:00010504); material: water (ENVO:00002006), including particulate matter (ENVO:01000060) such as... | depth 5 m
AAGTTATCAAGCTAAATCTCAATCTCCAATAGTAAATCTTAGAAAGTTTCATTGTACGCTGTTGTGACGGCATTACCGCCTTTGGAGCAGTAATAGTCTGGCTGATAATAAATAACCAAATCAATATATATCTTGGTATAGGTTTGAAATTAGGCCGTTGCAGAGATGTTACATCATTTGAGGAACACAGCCAAAAATAAGAATTATAATGCCTGATGTGGCATAAATTACTGGAAATTTCATTAAATCAATAACAAAAAATGTCTTAATAGGTTTTAGATGACCAAATGGACTAACCCGACCAATGGCAAAGCCCGTCACACTCCGGACTAAAGTTGTGGGGGCTTTTACTAGTTGCTCACCAGCCAGTGCGGTGGCCATTCGTGACTTTATTTTTTTGTGTTGGGCGGTCACTAACAAATAAAGTGGCCAAGTGTTGCTGCTTTGGAAGGCGATAAATGCTGCAATCTGACTTATTTGTAATCAAGGTTTTCAGCAGCGGTAAGGGTGGTTTTTGTGATGACTGTACTAATTATATCAATATATTCTTTGTCCGTGACCAGTACGTATTTTACACGTTTTAGATTTTACTCATCGTTACCCCATTGACCTTATGTCGGTTGCTCCTCAGTTTGAAGCAATGGCAGTCTTCAATTTAATTAAACAGGTTCCGCTCGCATATGATGTCGTGTCTGGACAATCGCTAAGTGCCGATTGGGCAGCAACTGGGGATCTTGCCGAGCTCTTAGAGGGTATAGGTGGATGTAGTCCATATCTGTTTACTGTCTTGCGGCAGGAGCAGGAATGGATCTCAAACGCAATATATGAAGAGTCGCCACTGATAGGGCTTCTGCCCATAGATCTAGATTCTGCAGCGCCTGAAGTTGTGAGCCAAGTTTTGCGGACATCAAAGCGACGGGTGGCAGGTTTTTTAGCTATGGGAGAGTTGTCTGGAGCCTATCCGCTCAGCCAAACAACTCAAGCTCTTACGGATTTTGCCGATGTTGCTGTACAAGTGGCCTTCACTTCAGCTCTGGCACCCTATCAAATTTCAGGAAAGCTACCGTCAGACACAGGCTTTTTTGTTGTGGCTATGGGTAAAATGGGTGCGGGAGAACTAAATTATTCCTCTGATATTGATCTAATTGTAATGTTTGATGATCGGAATATGGATTACCTTGAGGCCTCAGCTCTTCGCCAAGTTTTAGTGCGAGCTACGCGAACAGCGACTAAAATCCTAAATGACGTTACTGAATATGGATATGTATTTAGGACTGACCTTCGTTTGCGGCCGGATCCGTCAGTGACGCCGATCTGTGTAGGTATGTCTTCTGCACTAGATTATTATGAAAGTTTAGGCCGGACTTGGGAGCGTGCAGCCTTCATTAAGGCCCGAATATGTGCGGGTGATCGTGTAGCAGGTGCTGCGTTTCTCGAACAAATAGTACCATTTGTCTGGCGGCGACATCTAGATTTTGCTGCCATTGAAGAGGCTCACGCACTACGTTTGAAAATCCGTACTAAGACGGGTGCGCGCGGCTATATAAAAGTACGCGGGCATGACGTGAAATTGGGTCGTGGTGGTATTCGGGAGGTTGAATTTTTTACTCAAACCCAACAGTTAATTTCTGGTGGGCGTGACCCTGAACTACGGTCGGCGCAAACGCTCACAGCATTGGATCAGTTGGTTACTAAAGATTGGGTGCCCAATACTACTAGCGATCAACTACAAGCTAGTTATAAAGTATTGCGGCATACGGAACATGCTATTCAGATGATCCGCGACGCACAGATTCAAAGCGTACCGCAATCAGAAGAGGGCTTGGCACGGGTAGCGGGGCTTTGTAGCCAGTCCGTTGATGCATTTTTGGGAAAATTGTCGGTGCATTTAAATGCAGTACATGAAATAACAGAAGCCTTTTTTGCTCCAACATCAAGAGTGGTACCTGACGTGGCTCTAGAAGAGCATCATGATATCACGCACCATTGGCCAAGCTACGCTGCTATGCGTTCAGAACGGGCTACAGTTTTATTTGATACCTTGCGCCCTGAGATATTGTCACGTCTGCAACTCGCCCCTAACCCTAGAGAGGCTTTGATCCAATTTGATAATTTTTTAAAGGGGTTACCAGCTGGAATTCAAGTATTCTCTCTTTTTGCAGCTAACCCTAAATTAATAGACCTCTTGACGGATATAGCGGTTAGTGCCCCAGCCTTGGCTCAATACTTAGGTTTAAATTCTGGTGTATTGGATGCAGTGCTGAGTGGTGAGTTTTTTGCGCCTTGGCCAGATCAAGATGTATTGCAGGTACAGCTTTCCTCTGCACTGATGAGCGCCTCTGACTATGAAACCGGTTTGGACGTGGCACGTATTTGGACCAAGGAATGGCATTTCCGCATTGGGGTTCATGTGCTGCAAGAGTTCATTACGCCAGAGCGGGCATCACAGCAATATGCCCAACTGGCGCAAGCCGTATTGGCGGTATTGTTAGAGTTTGTGCATGCCGAGTTTGCAAAAAAATATGGCTATATAGCAAAATCAGATACTACTATACTGGCTATGGGGTCACTTGGGGCAGGAAAGCTAAACTCGGTTTCAGATTTAGATCTAATTTTGATCTTTGATGCTGATGCAAACTCTTTATCGGATGGAGCTAAGAGTTTAGCATGTCGGCAGTATTTTTCACGGTTGACCCAAGCTTTTATTACCGCTTTGACTGCGCCCACGGCCCATGGGACTCTCTATGAGGTTGATATGCGTTTGCGTCCGTCTGGCCGTGCGGGGCCTGTGGCCACATCTTTGACTGGATTTGAGGCCTATCAACGAACTGAGGCGTGGGTTTGGGAACATTTGGCCCTGACACGGGCGAGAGCCATAACTGGTAGCATGGATTTTCGCCAAAAAATCAATATTCTATTACAGACTATTCTGGACGAAAAAGGAGATTTTACTGCTGTAATGTCCGGCTTGCGTGACATGCGTATGCGGTTAGCTGAAACCAAATTGCAACGAGGTCTTTGGGATATAAAGCGTGGTCCGGGTGGCCTTCAAGACATTGAACTTTTTGGGCAGAGTGTTGCGTTGGTCCAAAACTGCCGCGACCTTTCTACAGTTGCACAATTGCGCAGTGGGCAGAACGCAGTTTGTTTTAAAGCGGCTGATCTCGATGAATTGGCGCGATCTCACGATTGGCTGTCGGATTTGCGCCTACTGCACAGGCTAATGTGTGGCACCGATAATTATGATGCTGACTTTGGAGAAGGTGGGCGTGCTAGATTATTGCGGATAACGCAATTTGATTCTGATAGTGAGTTTGATCTCGTTGTTGTGAGAAAGCGTGTGGAGTGCGCAAAAATTATCGATTGTATTCTTGTTGAGATTGAAGGGCACAAATATGAAAGTTGAAAATGTAGATCCTAAAGGCTTAATACGTGAAAGTTACAGGATTGAATGTATTACGCCTCCAATGTGCAAAACTATTTTCTTTGATTGGGCCATCCAAGTACCTGTGAGTGCGGATCCAGCTAAGCATATTGCCTTCTGCATTTCACATTATGGAGCCGACTTACCTGACCATCCGATGACAGCGGTCTTACAGGCAGCCCTTGCCCCTGCACCTAAAAAGATCAGGCGCGGTGGTAGAGCTGGGCGCGTTACCGAAGCAGGTCAGCGGCGTGACGGGCTATCTGTGTAATTTTATCCCAAGAGCCTGAGTCCACGAGCGCTTTTGGCGCAACCCAGCTACCACCTACACAAAGCGCGTTGGGCAGAGCTAAATAGTTTTTGACGTTTTCCGGTGTAATTCCACCAGTTGGGCAGAATTTGATTTGCGGCAACGGCCCAGCTATAGATCCTAACGCTAGCGCACCACCTGCGGCTTCTGCGGGAAAAAACTTCTGGAAGAAAAACCCTTGTTCTAGCAGGCGCATGGCCTCTGTTGCTGTGGCGGCCCCTGGTAATAGTGGTAGGTCAAACTCTTGTGCCGCCGCGACCAAGATTGGCGTGGCTCCCGGTGACACTCCAAATATTGCACCTGCGGATTTGGCATTACGCACTTGTGTGGGGCTAAGTAGTGTACCAACTCCAGCTATAGCGCCCTCTACCTCGGCAATAGCTGCAATCGCCTCAAGTGCTGCATCTGTGCGCAGGGTGATTTCCAAGGCGGGCAAGCCACCGGCAACCAAGGCTCGTGCCAAGGGCTGGGCATCTTCGAGCCGCTCGATTGTTAAGACTGGAATGACGGGCGCGGCGGCGCAGACTCTGGCTATTATTTCTGAATGGGTCATTTGGTATTTCCTATGTTACGATGCCCGCGCCCCGGACGGCAGGTCCAACGTTATGCCGGAATACAGAGAATAGCTCGCGTCCCAAGCCTTCTTGATGGTCCGACAGGTCAGGGTGTACGATCTTTCTATCTTGCCAATTTTCTGCTAAGGTTTCTAGAGTTCCATTTACTAAATCCAAGCGTAAGATATCGCCATCTTCAATTTGAGCAATTGCTCCACCGTCGATGGCTTCAGGCGACAGATGAATGGCGGCAGGAACTTTTCCAGATGCGCCGGACATACGGCCATCAGTGACCAAGGCTACTTTGAAGTTACGGTCCTGCAAAATTGCTAAAAATGGTGTGAGATTGTGCAGCTCCGGCATGCCGTTTGCCGAAGGACCTTGATAGCGCACGACCACAATAACATCGCGGTTGAGTGCGCCAGATCGGAAGGCCTTCTTTACCGCATCTTGGCTTTGAAATACGGCAGCCGGGGCTTCAATAAAGCGCTGATCCTTTGCAACAGCGGAAATCTTGACCACAGCAGTTCCGAGATTACCCTCTAAATTTTGTAATCCACCACTGATTTGAAATGGATCTTTTGTGGGGCGTAATATCTTTTGGTTTAGGCTGTGTTTTGGCGCATTTACATAGCCCACTTTACCATTTTTGAGTACCGCTTGGCGGCTGTAATGGCGCAGACCGAGACCCATTATAGTTTTAACATTTTCATGCAACAAGCCGGCATCCAGTAGTTGTGATATCAAATAGGGCAGGCCGCCCGCGGCGTGAAAATGATTCACATCAGCTAAGCCGTTTGGGTAGACTTTGGCCAAGAGCGGTACTATCGCCGAAATATCTGCAAAATCCTGAGGCACCAGGATTACCCCAGCGGCCCGAGCCATGGCTGGTATGTGTAGCACAAGATTGGTCGATCCTCCTGTGGCCATCAGGCCCACAATCCCATTGACCCAAGCCTTTTCGTCAAGAATCTGTGACGTAGAAATATAGGTATGCCCCAGAGCTGTGTTGGCTAGAACTTGTTTGGTGCCTTGAATGTTTAACTCATCGCGCAGCTTACTGTTTGGTGGGACAAAGCTGGCACCGGGAAGGTGTAGCCCCATAAACTCCATCAACATTTGATTAGAGTTTGCAGTGCCGTAAAAAGTACAGGTTCCTGGACCGTGATAGCTGGCCATTTCGGCGGCCATCAGTTCTTCACGGTCACACACGCCATCAGCAAACTGCTTGCGAATTTCAGTCTTCGCGTCATTGGATATGCCGGAAGGCATCGGGCCAGCGGGTAGAAATATAGCAGGTAAATGGCCGAAGGTGGCGGCAGCAATTACCAATCCGGGTACGATCTTATCGCATACTCCTAGAAAGATGGCTGCATCGAAGGTATTATGCGAAAGTCCAATCGCAGCTGAAAGAGCAATGGTGTCGCGTGAAAATAAGCTTAGCTCCATGCCTGGCTGACCTTGGGTTACGCCATCGCACATGGCTGGCACACCGGCTGCAACTTGGGCTGTAGCACCCAAAGTACGGGCGGCGTCTTTTATTTGTGCTGGATAAGTTTCAAACGGCTGATGGGCTGATAGCATATCATTATAAGCGGTGATAATGCCTATATTTGGTGCGCGTTCTTCTAACAACGTGGATTTATCCTGTCCCATTGCTGCATAGGCGTGGGCTTGGTTGCCGCAGCTTAAATGTGCACGACGTGGCCCGTCTTCTGCCGCTTTGGCAACCTTAGTCAGATAGGCGCAACGGCTATTTTTTGAACGTTGCACAATTTTTTGTGTTATGGTGTTCAGTCTTGAATCCAATTTCATTGTGCTCTCCAATAGTTCTTGTTAGCGCTATCATCATAGTTTGCAAACAAAATCAATGCGTATCTGCCCTTGTCCCCATACTTTGCCTGAATTAGGCGGGTAGTAACCACAAAGGGGACAGAAATGCTCAATGACCATGCAGTTATACGGCTAAAGCCAAAAACCAACGCACAGCGTGTACGGCATGGATTTCCATGGATTTATGACAATGAATTAGTTACGGACCGCAGGACGAAGGCTTTGCGTCCAGGCAGTTTGGCCATTTTGCATGATCATGCCCAAAATATTCTGGGTTTGTTCGCAGTGAATCCTAATTCAAAAATTTTTGCCCGCAAGCTATCTGATGACGTAGATATTGTGATTGACGCAGATTGGTTTGCGCAGAAAATAAGACTGGCCTTAGCTCTGCGGGAGCAACTTTATAGCAAGCCCTATTACCGGTTAGTTCACGCTGAGGCCGATCACCTGCCAGGGCTGATCATTGATAGGTTTTCTGATCTGTTGGTCATCCAACCCAATGCTGCTTGGGTTGATGATCTCTTACCTGCTTTAGTGGATGCACTGAAAGTCGTGATGTCTCCCACATCTATCGTTGTTAATGGCGCCGGGCGTGCGCGTATACTGGAGGGGTTGGACGACTCCCGCCGCATGGCATTGGGGGAAATGCCAACAGATGCTATTGCAGTGCCTATGAATGGCGCTGTCTATTTTGCGGATGTGGCTGAGGGTCAAAAAACTGGAATTTTCTACGATCAACGCCCTAATCATCAATTTGTGAAAGGCCTATCAGCGGGCAAAACTGTTTTGGACGTATTTTCACATGTGGGCGGTTTTGGACTTGCGGCTATGGCACAGGGTGCGGCATCAGTAACCTGTATTGATGGTTCTCAACCTGCTTTGGATCTAGCCATTCGTGGTGCTGCAGCTACCAAGTCAGACGTACCATTTGAAACTATTAAAAGTGACGCATTTGACGCGATGGTAGAAATGGCTGCAGCTGGTAAAATTTTTGAAGTAGTCGTATGTGACCCGCCAGCTTTTGCGCCACAGAAATCATCTCGTGAGGCGGGCTTACGTGCTTACGAACGGGTAGCTCGTTTGGCCAGTGCTTTGGTCTCTGATGGAGGCTATTTAACCCTATGCTCTTGTTCACATGCTGCTGATATGGAACGCTTTCGTTCAGCATGTATCCGTGGCATCGGTCGCACTGGCCGGCAAGCGCAGCTGATCTTTACTGGTGGCGCAGGACCAGATCATCCGCATCATATGGCACTTGCTGAGTCGAGCTATTTAAAAACCCTTGTCTTTCGTATGCTGTGATGCGGGTTGTTTTTGACACCTGTGTTTTGGTGCCAAGCTTTTTGCGGGCCGTTTTGTTGGCATGTGCTACACAGAGCCGAGTTGAGGTAATTGTGTCACCCCGCATTCTGGGCGAATGGTTACGGGCGGGCAAAACACCTTTGCAGCGGTTAGAGGCTGAGGCTGCGATTGTTCGGTTTCGACGGGAGTTTGAAACATCTATCCGCCCAGACCCGACATCTTTGGCCGAATTTTGGCTACCAGATCGAGATGATATCCACATTTTAGGTTTAGCCGTAGGCCAGCATGCCGATGTTATAGTTACCCATAATAAAAAAGACTTTCCACAGGATGAACTGCGCAGCTATGGTCTTGAACGCATGGATCCTGATGCATTTTTGCGCCAGCTATTGAAGCATAACGCCAACGGGTTAGCGGCAGTTGTTCAACCCATTATGTCAAACATACAATCTGCACATCCAGATGTCAGAGCCCTGGATATTTGGCGAAAAGCTTGGTTGCCGCAATTTGGTCGTCTGATAGAGAAATTATGAAACGGTGCCGGTCCAACGCATTTCATTGGCCTCAATAGCTTTTATACGATCACTGGTCTTTGGATGGCTGAGAAACCAAGCGGGGGTGGAGCCGTTGTTTGCTGTCAGCTTATTGAGCTTTGTGAACAAGCTTTTTTGCGGAGCTACTCCAAGCCCGGCCTTGATCATCAAAGCGGTGGCATAGGAATCGGCCTCGAATTCATCCTTGCGCGACATGCCTGCGGCAACCATGTTGACTGCCATATTGGCAATCCACGGGCCAATAAATGGTATAAATCGGTTCAAAGTTACAGCAAGAACGGTACGCATGGCATTTTGCCCTGAGAAATCGATCATTCGGCGTTTAGTATGCCCTAGGGCTACATGGCCTAATTCATGGGCAATGACGGAGCTCATTTCTGCAGCACTCACCTCACCATTATTAAATCTATCCAAAAACCCTCGAGTAATATAGATTTGGCCATCGGGTGCCGCCAAGCCATTAACTGGATCAATTTCATAGATATTCACATGTAGACGCTTGAGGTCGAGAGCATGTGCAAGCTGCATAAAATGCTTCTCGAGGGTGGAGTTATTCAAAGGTTTGGACTGTGCGGCCAACGTACGCTTGGTTTGGGTGACCGAGACTAGGTAGCTCACTAGGCCAACTATCACTGCAAACCCTATGGGTATAATAAAATGCATAAGCTTTATATGGCGTAGGTGACGAGAGGTTTCAATCACAGCTTGGATTTAAGCTGGTACATACTAATTATATTTAAATTTTTTTATCATATAGTTATGTAATTAACTTCATTCCTGATGAAATTCCATCCAACGTCATGGGAACCATACGATTTTCAAATATTTTTTGAATCATGGCAATTGACTGGGTATAGGGCCAGTACCGTTCAGGCACTGGGTTAAACCATATTGAATCTTTCCACTGCTCCTGAGCGCGTAACAGCCATTGTTGGCCCGAAATTTTATTCCAATGCTCATTCGCACCACCCACATAAGCAATTTCATAAGGCGACATTGACGCATCACCCACAAATATACATTTATAATCCGGCCCGTAGGTGCGTAAAACCTCTTCAGTGGGTATTTGCTCCGTCCATCGGCGCTCATTGTCGCGCCAAAGGCCTTCATAAAGGCAATTATGGAAATAATAGCTTTCCAGATGTTTAAACTCTGAGCGTGCAGCCGAAAATAGCTCTTCAACCAATTTTATATGTGGATCCATTGACCCACCGACGTCTAGAAGCAAGAGCACCTTTACAGCATTTCGCCGTTCTGGTCGGGTTTGTACATCTAAATAACCATTTTCAGCAGTTTTTTGGATGGTGAAGTCGAGATCTAGCTCATCTTGCGCTCCCTCGCGGGCCCACTTTCGGAGCCGTTTTAAAGCGACTTTTATATTGCGGGTTCCTAGCTCAACATTGCCGTCGAGGTTTTTGAAGTTACGCTTATCCCAAACCTTAACTGCGCGTTGGTGGCGGCTTTCATCTTGCCCCATGCGTACGCCTTCAGGGTTGTACCCATAAGCGCCAAAGGGAGAAGTGCCTGCGGTGCCCAACCATTTACTGCCACCTTGATGCCGGCCCTTTTGCTCTTCTAGACGTTTTCGCAGCGTTTCCATTAGCTTATCAAATCCACCTAATCCCTGAATCTCAGCTTTATCGGCGTCTGATAGCGTTTTTTCGGCCAGTTTGCGAAGCCAATCGTCGGGTAGATCTACCTGCTCGAGCATATCTTGTGTGCTGACATCTTCCAGACCCTTAAATGTAGCAGCAAAAGCTCGGTCAAATTTGTCTAAATTTCGTTCGTCTTTGACAAGAATTGTACGGCCCAGAAGATAGAACTGATCCATATCATAGGTAGCGAGCCCCAATTTCATAGCTTCTAAAAAACTTAAAAATTCCCTTAAGGATACCGGGATTTTATGTGCTCTTAGATTGTCAAAGAACGGTAAAAACATGCGCGTTAGCCCATACGCAGGATGACTACATTGACAATCAGGGCCAGTAGGCCTCCAATTATGCCGCAGGAGGCACCATATTGCAGCATGTCTAATATTTTACCTTGGCGTCGAATAGCTAAAAAAATACCACAGATAGCACCAAGCACCATGCCAAAAATGGCCGGGTATTGGAGGATGTAAGTCATATGTTGTTCCATTCTTGTGAGTGGGTCGAGCGATAAGCCCATTTGGCAATTATTACATTTTCCGTATCTTGGGCCGTGCGGCCTGTCCAGACTACGGAGGGCCTATCTTTGACTGCGTGCCATAAAGGCCAAACGTTCAAACAAATGTACGTCTTGCTCGTTTTTCAATAGGGCGCCATGTAACCGCGGCAGAGCGTTGACCCCATTGCGACGCAAATCCTCGGGTGTGAGATCCTCGGCAAGTAGCAGTTTTAACCAATCTAAAACCTCGCTGGTGGACGGTTTTTTCTTCAGACCAGGCGTTTCACGGATCTCAAAAAACTGGGTTAATGCTGTTTCTAGGAGCTGTGTTTTAATGCCTGGGTGGTGAACTTCGATAATCTTACGTAGCGTCTCTGGCTCAGGAAAGCTGATATAGTGGAAAAAACAACGCCTCAAAAAAGCATCTGGCAACTCTTTTTCATTGTTCGAGGTGATGATTACTACCGGACGATGCCGCGCTTTAACCGTGGCACCGGTTTCATAGACATGAAATGCCATGCGATCTAATTCTTGCAGTAAGTCGTTTGGAAATTCGACGTCTGCCTTGTCAATTTCATCAATCAGCAAAACGACTTTTTTATCACTGGAAAATGCCTTCCAAAGCTTACCTTTTTTAATGTAATGGGCAACGTCATGCACCCGCTCATCGCCGAGTTGGCTATCTCGCAAACGGCTAACCGCGTCATACTCGTATAGGCCTTGCTGTGCCCGAGTGGTCGATTTTATATTCCACTCTATCATCTCCATCTTCAGAGATTCGGCAACTTGACGAGCTAATTCGGTCTTGCCTGTTCCAGGCTCACCTTTGACTAGGAGTGGGCGCTCTAGAGTAACGGCGGCGTTGACGGCGACTGCGAGATCATCCGCGGCAATGTATGTGTTAGTAGAGGTAAATTTCACGGCAAGCTTCTTTCATTATTTAGCTTGTTAGTAACATGTACTCTCAGATGATCCAATTGCCGTTTTGTGCGTGACAAATAGGTTAACGTTGGATACATCGCGCTGGAGGGATTGTTGTATTTAGCTGTGGTCCATTTCAATTTGCGAGTTATGTTACATGAAAGCTGAGGTATTCTTGCCCGATGATTATCGCCCTGCTGACGATGAGCCCTTTATGAATAGCACTCAGGTGGAATATTTTCGCCGCAAGTTGTTGAGTTGGAAAAGCGAATTGTTGTCTGACAGCAAAGACACCATTGAGGCTTTGCAAGACAACACCCGTGCTATTCCAGATATATCTGATCGCGCCAGTGAAGAAACGGATCGCGCACTCGAGCTGCGAACTCGGGATCGTCAACGTAAGTTAGTGTCTAAGATTGACTCTGCCCTTCGTAGAATTGAAGAAGGCGAATATGGATATTGTGAAGAGACTGGCGAGCCAATTTCGTTGCGTCGTTTGGATGCACGCCCGATAGCAACTATGAGTTTAGAAGCACAAGAACGGCACGAGCGGCGTGAAAAAGTTCATCGTGACGATTGAGAGTAGTTACTACATAGTGAAAAATTCTACCCGTTGAGGTGCCTTTTCAAGAGTCTAATTGGACCCATACAGGCACGTGATCTGACGGCCTTTCCCGACCACGGATGGCGACGTCTATTTCGCATTCTAGCAACAGATCAGCGCAGCTTGGAGTCAATAAAAAATGGTCAATTCTGATACCGTTATTACGCTGCCAGCTACCTGCTTGATAATCCCAAAAAGAATAATGCCCAGGTCCTGTATGGAGGCTCTTATGGGCCTCCGTAAAGCCAAGATTTATAATGTCTCGAAATGCGGCGCGTGATTGAGGTAGGTGCAACGCGTCAAGAGACCAAGCTTGGGGTGTTGCTGCATCCTCAGGTTGCGCGATTATATTATAATCGCCGGCCATCAAAGCGGGTTCTTCGGCATCTATAAGCTGCTGCGCGCGGACCTTAAGGCGCCGCATCCAGTCCAACTTGTAATCATATTTACGCCCTGGAGCTGGATTGCCATTTGGTAGATACAGTCCACATACTCGAATTGGGAGTTTGCCTATCACAGTTGCTTCGATCCAACGTGCTTGCTCATCGCTGTCGTCACCGGGGAGGCCACGGGTTATGTCCTCCAGCGGTAACTTTGACAGGATAGCCACACCGTTGAAACTTTTCTGTCCATGCGTTTCCACTCGATAGCCCATGTTCTCAAAATGCTCACGCGGAAAGTTTTCATCCAAAGACTTTATTTCCTGTAAAAGCGCTACGTCAGGTTGGGTCTCCTGTAGCCAAACAGTTAATGCCTCTATACGAGCTTTGATACCGTTGATATTAAATGTTGCAATTTTCATTAGGAAATTATTTTTCTATCCGTTGGTTGGACAGGCCAGCTAAGCCGAAGTTGATATTGTTAGCTACATTGAAAAAGATACGCCACAGCCGCAACTTGATGATGCATTGGGGTTATCGATTACAAACCGCGCGCCAATTAGCTCTTCACTGAAGTCAATGACAGCGGCGGCAAGAAAAGGCAAAGATACGCTATCTATGACTACAGATTCGCCGTGGCCGCGGAGCACTAAGTCATCGTCTTTGACTGCATCAAGATCAATTTCATATTGAAACCCCGAGCAACCACCGCCCTCAACCGCCACGCGTAAAGATTTACCTTGGGCTTGAGCGCCAATTTCCGCAAGCCGCTCAAAGGCGCGGTCTGTAACTTTGGGGGGCAGATTTAACATAAAAAATTGCTCACATGACATTACAAGGTACTCGACATATAAGGGGATATAACGCAGCCGACAAGGTGGACATTATGACAGCAAGTTTTGCATCACGCCCTGATATCAGCCGGGGTAGGTTGTTTAAGGAAGAAGAAAGTAAATTTAGAACTTGTTTTCAACGTGATAGAGATAGAATTATACATTCAAGTGCGTTTCGGCGTCTAAAACATAAAACGCAAGTTTTTGTTGAACATGAAGGTGATTATTTTCGCACGCGCCTAACACATTCCATCGAAGTGGCGCAGGTAGCCCGGACGGTTTCCTGTGCTTTAGG
>TARA_B110001469_G_scaffold114834_1_pt1 | contig 13153 bp, 10 predicted proteins | sample TARA_B110001469 | Tara Oceans TARA_B110001469 (sample SAMEA4397034) | marine metagenome | biome: Polar Biome; feature: [SRF] surface water layer (ENVO:00010504); material: water (ENVO:00002006), including particulate matter (ENVO:01000060) such as... | depth 5 m
ACCGCGACTTTGCAGATGCTCTTTGGCTTGTCGAATCGTGAAGGTGCCAAAGTGAAAAATGGATGCGGCGAGCACGGCACTGGTTTTGCCATGATCGATGGCGTCGGCGAGGTGATCGAGGGTGCCTGCCCCACCGGAGGCGATGACGGGCACTTCGACGGCTTCGCTGACGGCGCGGTTAAGTGCATTGTCAAATCCGGCCTTGGTGCCGTCTGAGTCCATACTGGTCAGGAGGATTTCACCGGCGCCAAGCGCGACGACTTTCTTAGCCCATTCGACTGCGTCGAGTCCTGTGTTATTACGCCCGCCATGGGTGTAAACTTCCCAGCGATCTTGGTCCTTAACACGTTTGGCATCGATTGCGACGACGATGCACTGGTTGCCGAACTTAGAGGATGCTTGATGGATGAGATCTGGATTGATGATGGCTGCGGTGTTGAGGCTGACTTTGTCGGCCCCAGCATTGAGCATATCGCGAATGTTTTCTACGTTGCGCAGTCCGCCACCGACGGTGAGTGGCATGAAGCACTGGTCGGCGGTACGTCTGACCACGTCGATCATGGTGTTGCGCTCGTCGCTGGAGGCGGTGATGTCGAGGAATACAAGTTCGTCGGCGCCTTGCTGCTCATAGGCTTTGGCTTGTTCGACGGGATCGCCGGCATCGATCAGATTGACAAAATTCACGCCTTTGACAACGCGACCTTCATGAACATCTAGGCAAGGAATAATTCGGACTGAGAGCATAGCTATAAATTTAAAAGCGGATTGGATCTCTGTAAATAAAGAATGCCGCAAACGGAGGGTTGCGGCATTCAGGAAATTGTTGGTAACGAGGTCTTACTCGTCAGCAAAGGTGATGTCAGGCTCGAAGGAGAGCGCGAGGCGATACTGTATGCCGGGGCGCATAATCAATGGATGATCGCGCTCAAGGATTTGCAAGTAGTGCATGTTGCCGTAGTAGGTGCGGTAGTCCGGATCTTCGGATACAACCTCGAGTTCCTTCCATTCTGCCTGAAAATCATCCTTCACCACGTTGGTGCGATGGCCTTCTTCGCCAAGTGCGAAAGAGGTGGCGACACGATAGCGACTGTGCGGCGCGGCGATCGCGAGGACGTAGCGCATGCGATCGAGCTGTACTTGCTGTTTCACAGTAAAGCAGTACTCGCAGGAGATAGTGCCGCCCTTAAAGGACCAAATGACCTTACAGCTACCTAGACCAGGGACGATTTTTTCGTCTGTGGTAATAAGCTCGGGTTGGTCATACTTGAAAGTCAACGCATTGCGCAGACCCATCGCAGTGGTGCAGTTTTTACCATAAAAGGAAGGCACAATGACCTTATCACCAAAGGTCAGTTCGGGCATCATGATCGGCAAATACTTATGAACCGGCCAGTCGAAGATACCTGGTGAGTGAGGGAACGCGAGGTAGTCGGACGTTCCTTTGCCCTGTTCGCCAGAAGCGATGAGTGGCAATTGCACTGCTAAGCCAGAATCAGGGTCTTGGTAAACGAACAGACCTTGTTCTTTTTTGTGCGATTTGTCGAAGCTGATAAAGCGAGCCACCTTACGTGGTGTAACTGGCTTGGATGGAGCGGCGCTGCCTTTGGTGGCGCGTGCGAGACGTGCCCATTGGCAGAGGTAGCGCGCGGCATCGAAGTTTGCCATGCGGGTGGTGTGATATGGCACGGTGTCACGCTCATCGTCGCGGATGACTAAGTAGCCATGTTCTTGATCGAGGTAAGTCGCGAAGAAATTCATGAATAAACGACGCACGGTGTCTGTGTAAAGATCACGTTTGTCGTCCGCTATCCATCCATCACGGAGCGCTTGCAAGATGAGACTGATGCAGTGCATCTGTCCATATGCTCCGAGTGAGCGCCCGTAAGCGAAGCCACTGCCGTCTTGGCGTACAAGATCAGGGATCATCTTCAGGTATTTCTCCGAATAAGTGCGCAGGCTGGGTAGCTTGCGCTCGCGAAGGTGAAGATTTGAGTGAAGCTGAAGTGCTTGGCGGATGAATACGAAGCTCTGAACACCGTAAATGTCGAATGCGCCGCCGAGCTTACCTTCTTCGCCACTGGCATCATCGAAGTAGCCAGTTGAAGAGGTCGATTCGATGCGCTCAAGAAAGCGATCAATTAGGCGTCCAGTCTCATCTTTCTTGGATAAGCCGAGACTGAAGCGAGTGACTGCCTTCGCGATATTGAAACTCTGAAAGTGGTTATTGTAATCGCTGCGTTCAAGCAATTGCTTGTCGAGCTGCTCACGAGTCGGGTCGAGCAGGCGCTCCCACAAAGGATTACGATCCTTGGCTGGGCCGAAGGAGAGTAGCCCGAGTGCAGAGTATGCCAAGCCGTTTTCGTGGACGTCCTCAGTAAATACCTGTGCTGTGACGCAACGAGCAGCGAGATCAACTAGGTCGAATTCGCCGAGTGTGGTCTCATTAGTAGCACGGTAATACTCGCCAATCGCAAGAGCGGCGTGTCCAGGTTCGTCGAGGCGACTGTTTTCACCAGGAACAGGGGATATAGTGCCCTGTTCGCTGATCGATTCGAGATTGTGACCCAGAATTGACTGGGCCATGTCGAGGCACTGATCTGCAAAATTTTCCATTGATTGAAAGGCGTCATATGAACGCGAAGAGCAAGTTTTGATGTTCAGCGCAGGAGGGCTTGTCAATAGCTTTCTAGAAAGTATGAAAATCCGTTTTGGTAAAGCGAAATACATTGACCCTAGATTGCTGTTACATTGGCTGGTAAGCTTCTGTTACATTGGCTGGTAAGCTTCTGTTAGACTTGCGATTTTGCAAGCTTAGTTCTACTGCAAACCTTACCCTTATTACTGCTTTACTATGTCGACTGCACCTTCTTCCAAGGAACCCTTCTCGAGCGAGAACCGGAAATTTTTGCCACTGACGGCTTTTTCAGAAAATGCCCACATAGGCAGTATGGAGGTCTACACTGCGCTGTACGAGAAGAGCATTCAGGATCCCGAGGCTTTTTGGGCTGAAGCAGCAGAGGATCTGCATTGGTTTAAAAAGTGGGATACTGTGCTCGATGCTTCCGAAGCTCCGTGCTACAAGTGGTTTGACGGTAGTCGCACCAACCTTTCTTACAACTGCCTAGATCGTCACATTAATGAAGGACGTGGCCAAAAGATCGCGATTCACTGGGAAGGCGAACCAGGCGACACGCGTTCTATTAGCTATGCACAGTTGCATGAGGAAGTCTGTCGCTTGGCTAATGCGATGAAAGCCAAGGGCGTACAAAAGGGGGATCGTATTGGGATTTACCTGCCGATGATTCCCGAGTTGGCGGTGTCTGTGCTCGCTTGTGCGCGTATTGGTGCGGTGCACTCAGTGATCTTTGCGGGCTTCTCTGCGGACGCCATTCGCGATCGTGTACTCGATAGTGAGACGCGTATGGTGATCACTGCGGATGGCGGCTACCGTCGTGGTAAGATTTTAGAGTTAAAGAAGATCGTCGATGAGGGGGTTGAGGATTGTCAGTGTATCAAAGATGTGATCGTGGTGCAGCGTGGTGACGCGCATCCGATCGATTGTCCGATGAAGGATGGCCGAGATTGTTGGTACCATGAAGTGGTCGCAGCGATGAGTGTGGATTGCCCCGCTGAAGAGATGGAAGCAGAGGATCTGCTGTTTTTGCTTTATACTAGCGGCACCACCGGTAAACCCAAGGGCGTGATGCACACCACTGCAGGTTATCAGGTGTTCAGTTATCTGACCTCAAAATATGTGTTCGATTTGAAACCGGACGATGTGTACTGGTGCACTGCGGATGTCGGGTGGATCACCGGACACACATATATTATTTACGGCATCATGCAGAATTGTGCGACGCAGGTGATGTATGAAGGTGCGCCCAATCACCCAGATGAAGGGCGTTTCTGGGAGATTATAGAAAAATATAAGGTCTCGATTTTCTACACCGCGCCGACAGCGATTCGTGCCTTTATGAAATGGGGTGACAAATGGCTAATTGATCGCGACCTATCCTCCTTGCGCTTACTTGGAACTGTGGGTGAGCCAATCAATCCAGAAGCATGGATGTGGTATCACAAAATGATCGGTGGCGAACGTTGCCCGATTGTAGACACTTGGTGGCAAACGGAGACTGGTGGGCATATGCTGACGCCGATGCCAGGCGCGACACCGACCAAGCCAGGTTGCGCGACGCTGCCTTTTTTCGGTATTGAGACTGCGATTCTTAACGATGACGGCGAGGAAGTCGATGTGGGTATTTTGGCAATTAAGCAACCATGGCCAGGGATGCTGCGAGGGATTTACGGTGATCCGCAGCGCTTTAAAGAGGCGTATTGGTGCAAGTGGGGTGGGCAGTATTATTTCCCTGGTGATGGCGCCCGTCGCGACGAAGATGGCTACATCTGGATCACAGGTCGAGTGGATGACGTGGTCAACGTATCGGGGCACCGCATCGGCACTGCTGAGTTGGAGAGTGTTTTTGTCGAGCACGCAGATGTCGCAGAGTCTGCGGTGGTCGGTGTGCCGCATGAGATTAAGGGGCAGGGCCTGATCGCCTTTGTGACTGTGATTGATGGCCGTGATCATGATGATCACTTGCGCAAGGAGCTCGTGACTATGATCGACAAAAGTATTGGTAAATTTGCTCGTCCTGAGCGAATCTTATTCTCGTCGGATCTGCCGAAGACACGCTCCGGTAAGATTATGCGCCGTATTTTGCGTGACATTGCAGAGGGCAAAGAATTGGGAAATACCACGACACTGGCCGATCCTAGCGTGGTAAACGCGCTACAGGCACAGTATGTTGAAATAAGTCAGTAATGTCTGTTAGATTTAAAATCGACAAGCCCTGCTAGATTTTAGCAGGGCTTTTTTGGGTCGTCTTCGATTAGTGGCTATAGGAGGGAGGGCGACTCGCCCTTCTTTGCCGTAACACGAGATCAATCTGGGCGAGTCGCTCATACTTCTATCGCGGTCAGTTACTCAACAAGCTCTTCATCAGGGACCCATAGCCCTCAGATAAATCGGTCTGTCGTTTTACCCGAGATTGACTAACTTTTATAAAAGTAGCTTCATTTAATATGAAAGAGTAGCAAAATTAGGCCATTTGTTAGGCGTGCATTTTTAATTAATTGATATCACCGGCCAATATGAATTATAATTACTGCTCGAGGTGATGAGCTAAACAGTACCCAAGCTGGTCCATTTAAACACGTGACGGCCCGTCCAAGAGGGTTAAGGGACACCACATAACAGGGTACTTAAGTCTAAGAACCTAAGCCACAGCAGATTGGATTAGGCTGAATTGTACGAGTTATATATTTCTCTGCATTTCAATTGAGATTCTTTCGCAAGCAGGCCATTCTACCAGTATGATTGACGTACAAACATTTGATTACCGCCGAGTCCGGACTGACTTTCCTATCCTCGCGACCGAAGTGCGCGGCAAGCCGTTGACCTATTTGGACAGCGCGGCGACTGTACAGAAGCCACTTGCCGTGATCGAAGCCTTGGAACGCTACTACCGAGCGGAGAACTCAAATATCCATCGCGGTGTCCATTACTTGAGCGAAAAGGCGACGGATGCCTATGAGGCGACTCGCGCCAAAGCGGCGGCTTTTATTGGTGTGGCGGATCCGGATGAAGTGATTTTTACCAGCGGTACCACTGAGGGGATTAACCTAATCGCACATGGCTTTACTGAGTCTGTGTTGCAGGCTGGGGACGAAATTCTGATCACGCATATGGAGCATCATGCCAATATTGTGCCGTGGCAGATCGCGGCACAGAAGACCGGGGCCGTCTTAAAGGTGGTGCCGGTCGATGATCATGGCGTGCTCGACATGGAAGCTTATGAGGCGATGCTATCGGAGAAGACCAAGCTCGTCTCGGTGGTGCACGTGTCTAATTCGCTAGGTACCATCAATCCTGTCAAAAAAATGATCGAGCAGGCGCATGCGCTGAACGTGCCGGTGCTGGTCGACGGCGCGCAGTCGACGCCGCACATGCCGGTGGACGTGGCGGATTTGGGTTGTGACTTTTTCGTATTTTCTGGGCACAAGGTCTGCGGCCCGACCGGAATCGGCGTGCTGTGGGGCAAGCGTGAGTGGCTAGAGATGCTACCGCCCTATCAAAGCGGTGGCGATATGATCGAGGAGGTTGATTTTGATGGCACGACGTATAAGGGCATCCCAGGTAAATTTGAAGCAGGCACACCGCATATCGCGGGTGTGATCGGGCTAGGCACGGCATTTGATTATTTGAACGGAATGGATCGTGCTGGGGCGCTGCAGCATGAGCTCGCGCTACTGGAAGCGGCGACCGAGCAACTCACTGCGATTGATGGATTACGGATTATCGGCACAGCGCCTGAGAAGGCTTCGGTGATCTCGTTCTTGATCGATGACATCCATCCGCATGACATTGGCACCTTTCTGGATGCGGGTGGTATTGCGATTCGAACCGGGCACCATTGCACGCAACCACTGCTAAAGCGCTTTGGTGTGCCTGCGACGGCGCGAGCATCGTTCGCGTTCTATAATGATTTCGAAGATGTCGAACGACTAGTCGCTGCCCTGAAAAAGATGAAACAGTTCTTCTGATAGTCATTACCTTCTAGCCATTATTCATTAGTCATCGAGCGCAGCATAAAATGTCAGACGATCTCCACGACCTGTATCAGGAAATTATTCTCGAGCACAATAAGCGGCCACGGCATTACGGTGCGTTGGCAGACTACACGCATACCGCGGTGGGATATAATCCGATTTGTGGCGATAAGCTGACGATCTTCTTGGTGCTAAATGGCGACCATATCGAAGCGGTGCAGTTTGAGGCGGCGTGTTGTGCGATCTGTAAATCATCCGCATCGATGATGACAGAAGCGCTGACTGGAAAGACGCTGGCTGAAGCCGAGGCCGCGTTTAAGCGAGTGGCGGACTTGTTGTCGACCGAACTTAACCTAGAAGCTGATTTGTCAGTCGATGGCGAAATCGCCGCCTTAGCGGGTGTTCGTAAGTTCCCCGCGCGGATCAAATGTGCGACTTTGCCTTGGCATACCTACATTGCAGCGTTGAAGGGCTAGGCAATTCTGGTTCTTAATCCTACTCTTACTCCTCATCTTAATCTGCCGCTTCGTATAAGCAGTAGGTTCTGTCTCAGAGGATTAGGAGTAAGATTAAGAGTAGGATTAGGACGAAGTCTACCCCTTCAGATGCTTGGTAGTTGCGCTGACGAAATGATCAAGGCTGGCGTGCTCCGATTCAAACCCGACGGATAGGCCGAGTTCTTTTAAGGTCTTGGTGGTGACGGGGCCAATACTACCGAATACTGGCCTATTCGCATCAGGCTCCTGCCTAAGCGCGGCGGCTTGATCGATGAATGACTTCGCGGTGGACGAGCTGGTGAACAACACGGCGTCGGCGCCTTCCTTGCGGAAGCGCTCCGCTGCTGGGTGCTCGCTTAGGTCTGTCTTGCTTATCTTGTAGAGTGGCAGTGTGTCAACGATCGCGCCGCCTTCGGTTTCGAGGCGCTGAACGAGGGACTCGCTGTTTTGGTTTCCGGTCACCACTAGCATTTGAATGCTCTCGATGCCTTCGTCCTTGATAAAGGTATCTACGAGGGCGTCGCCATTGGCTTTCTCTGGAATGAGGTCGACCTTGAGGTGGTGTGACTCGATCTCGCGTGCAGTAGCTGCACCAACTGCGGCGATGCGCATCGGGCCGAGGCAACGAATGTCGTCGAATGCTTTATAAAAGATGTCGAAGAATGCTTTCACGCCATTGACGCTGGTGAAGATGATCCACTCATAAATCGCGATGCCAGCGAGTATTTCAGTGATTAGCTTCGGGTTGATGTCTGGTTGAACTTCGATGAATGGCAGCTCGATGACTTCGGCACCATTGCTTTCGAGCAATGCGGTGAGTTGTCCAGCTTGGTCGCGTGCGCGTGTGACGACGATCTTCTTACCCATGAGTGGTCGACCTTCGAACCACTCGGTCTTGGCGCGTTTGGTGACAACTTCGCCAATGATAATCATGGCGGGGGTGAAAATGCCGGCAGATTCAATGTCACTGACGATTGAGTCGACGGTGCCATACACGGAGCGTTGGCAGTTGAGAGTTGCCCATTGGATGACGCCGACGGGCATCTCACCGCTCATGCCGCCTGCCTTGAGTTCGACGAGAATCCGGGGCAATTGGCCAAGGGCCATGTAGAGGCAAAGCGTACCGTTGGTTTTACCGTATTGTTTGAAGTCGATACTGATCGACTGTTTCTCCGGATCCTCATGGCCGGTGAGGAACGTGATCGACGAGCTATGCGAGCGGTGGGAGAGGGGGATGCCTGCGTAGGCAGCCGCTGCCAGCGCTGCGGTGACTCCTGGGACAATTTCGTAGGCGATTTTGTCGGCTTGTAGCTCCGCGATTTCTTCGCCGCCGCGACCAAACACAAAAGGGTCGCCACCCTTGAGGCGGACCACTTGCTGGCCCTTGTTCGCATGTTCAACTAAGATTTCTTCAATCTCATCCTGTGGAATCGAATGTAAGCCAGAGCGCTTACCGACATAAATACGTTCTGCATCAGGACGTGCCCAATCCAGTAGCTTAGCGTTGGCGAGGTAGTCATACACGAGTACGTCGGCAGTTTCGATGAGTTCGCGGGCGCGAACAGTAACTAGACCTGGATCTCCGGGGCCTGCGCCAATGAGATACACTTTTCCTGTTTTGGTTTGTGAAGACATTTTTTGGGAATTAGGAATTAGGAATTGGGAATTGGGAATTACGACGGAGCGCGAATAGCGCGGAGATGGTGAACCGTCTGCGGTTTGCCCCGAAGGGGTGATTGAAGTGGATGCCCTATGGGCGACAGAAAGAACAATTAAGATTAAGCTAATTCTCTGGAGGGAAACGCTCCGTCGTTTCCATGCATTGGATTGGGCCGTCTCTAACCATTGGTGGCAACAACGGAGCGTCGCCCTCCATGGAAGAATGGAATTTACTGTTCGAATTTAAGGTCAGAGAAGACGCGCTCGATAATAGCATCGATCTCGTCAAGGGATACGAGTTCAAATTCGAAGCTAGTATGGCCAGTTTCTGGATGGAAAATGTAAAATATACCTTCGGCGTAGTGCGCGCCTACGGGCGTTTGGCAACCGCCACCGAGACGACGGAGGAAGGCACGTTCTAAGGTGACGGCGCGCTTGGTCGTTTCGCAGAACAGGTGCTCATAGCGCGGCAGATCGGCTGCGCGGCATTGGATGGCAATGGCAGCTTGGCCAGGGGCAGGCACGACTTGATCGATTGGCAGTTGAACGAATTCAAGGCCTTTATGTGCGGAAATCTCTAAACGATCAAGTCCCGCAGCAGCGAGCAGAGTGGCTTCGGCCTCGCCCTCAACGATCTTGCGCATACGCGTGGCGACGTTGCCGCGAATAGTGGTCCACTCCGCTTGTTCTTGAAAGATGCCGACTTGTGCGCGACGTCTCGGACTACTGGTCGCAATCGTTTTCGGTGCTGGTGTGCCGCTACGGTGAACCAGCACATCGTTGGCGCGGGCACGCGGCATGTAACCGGCGATGCAGAGATCGGCTTGAAATTGTGTGGGGAGATCTTTGGCGCTGTGCACCGCGATGCTAGCGCGGCCATCGAGTAGCGCGTCTTCGAGCTCTTTGGTAAAGAGGCCGATACCGCCGCGCTTCTCTAGTGACCAAGTTAGACGTTCGTCGACTTTAGTGCTGAGGCGTAACTCCTCAAATTGCTCATTGGGGAGCGCCTCCTGCAGCCACGCTTGTACCATCTCGGTCTGCTTGAGGGCGAGTGGGCTTTTGCGAGTGGCGATTTGTATTGGCGTTGCCATAGACTTCGAACGATGAACGTCGGAAATTATAATGCGATTGTATTACAAAATAAAAAGCGGTCGACGGTATAAACCGACGACCGCCTTGAATTACAAAAATGAACTATAGCTTAGTTGTAAGAAGCTTGTGAACCGCCGATATTGCGCTTCTTGACCCAAGGCATAAGAGCGCGCAGGCGCTTGCCAGTCTTTTCGATTGGGTGTGCTTGGCCGTCCTTGACGAACTGCTTGTATTTAGGCAGTCCCGCCTTGTATTCCTTAACCCAGTCCTTAGTGAACTTGCCGTTTTGAATCTCTTTGAGGATCGACTTCATGGCCTTCTTAGAAGACGCATTGATGACGCGAGGACCACTGATGTAGTCACCCCATTCAGCTGTTTCGGAGATGGAGAAACGCATGCCAGAGATGCCGGATTCAACCATGAGATCGACGATCAACTTCAACTCGTGCAAGCACTCGAAGTAAGCCATTTCTGGTTGGTAACCTGCTTCAACCAGTGTTTCATAGCCAGCCATGACGAGCGCAGAGGCACCACCACAGAGAACTGCTTGCTCACCGAAGAGGTCAGTTTCGCATTCTTCTTGGAAAGTAGTTTCGATGACACCGGCACGTGTGCCGCCTACGCCCTTCGCCCATGCAAGAGCAATCTTCTTGGCACCCGTAGAGGAGCCTTTGTTGATCGCGATCAGTGCTGGAACGCCCTTACCTTCGACGTATTGGCTACGGACAACGTGACCTGGACCCTTAGGAGCCACCATGATGACGTCGATACCCTTAGGTGCTTCGATCAGACCGAAGTGGATCGCGAGACCGTGTGTGAATACGATTGTTTTGCCCTCAGTAAGGCTTGGCAGGATGTCGTTTTCGTAAACTTCAGCTTGCTTCATGTCCGGCACGGCGATCATGATCACGTCTGCTTTTTGCACCGCTTCAGCAGTTTCGAATACTTCGAAACCTTGGCTTTGAGCGACCTTGACGGACTTGCTCTTCTTGTAGAGACCAATGATTACATTAAGACCACTGTCCTTCAAGTTCTGTGCATGGGCGTGGCCCTGCGAACCGTAGCCAATAATGGCGAGGGTCTTCTTTTTGATTACTCGGAGATCAGCGTCCTTGTCGGTATAGACTTTAGCAGGCATATTTATCGTAGTTTGTGGAAGCTAGTAAGCTTCCGGGTTGTAAAAAATGTAAGGGGTTGCGAAATTATCCGCGTTTAAGTGCGAGGTTACCGGTGCGTGCCATCTCAATGATGCCATAAGGTTCGATTAAGTTGAGAAAGGCACTTACCTTGTTGGTATTACCAGTCATCTCAATATTAACCGAGTCAACCGCGACATCGATGATCTTAGCACGGAAAATATCACAAACCTGCATGATCTCGGAACGTTGAATTGCGGGTGCATTGACCTTTAAAATTACCAACTCTCGTTCAGTCGCTTTACCACTCGAGAAATCAGCCACATCCAACACGTTGATGAACTTGTTGACCTGTTTGATGACCTGATCCAGCGCTTCTTCATCGCCAACAATGGTGGCAGTGATACGTGAGAAACGATTATCAATCATTGGTCCCACATTTAAAGTCTCGATGTTGAAGCCGCGACCGCTGAACATGCCAGCAATACGGGCAAGAACACCGAACTTATTTTCAACGAGGATAGAGATGATGTGACGCATGATATAGGAGCCTCGCGGCTCAAACTTGAAAAATGGTAGACGGCGAGGGATTCGAACCCACGACCCCCTCGGTGTAAACGAGGTGCTCTAACCAACTGAGCTAGCCGTCCTCAAGCTTGGAAAGTCGAGAAACATGTGGCGGATGGTAGGTGAATCAAGCCTTTTTTTGCTGAATCGGCTTTTTCTTTGATTTCTGTATCGCTGGGGTGGATAAAAAAGAAGTATTCCATTTCAGTCCAAGGAAAATCTTATAAGTGCTAGATTGTGCTATCTAGCTGATAAAATGATACACAGGTAAAAATTAAAAGAGCCGATTCAGGTTTTTTTAAACTGTAAGTTTGAATCTCAATGTTGCTTTTGCTACTCAGATTGCAGTCAAAGTAGCGGATCTGCTCTTTTGTGGTCATATTAACCAAATGGCGCTGGCTTTGGACGCAGCGTTCGAGATTGCATGTCTCGGTGACCTACGCTCTCGCTGTACGGTATTTATTGCTGCTTAGTTTCAGGGATGAATAATTATTTTAGTAAACCAGTTTAGATAGCACATTAATAAGAATCATTGATCAAAGCGCATTGTTTGCATGAGATTGTTCGGTGTGATTCGACACTGACCAAAACTTGAGACTCATATGAAATTAGCACTCGCGCAATTCGAAGTCCAACGGGGCAATCCATTCGCAAATCTTAAAATAATTCGTGCACTGATTGGGCAGGCAAAAAAGCAAGGTGCGCAAGCCATCTTTTTACCTGAAATGTGCACTACTGGCTTCGATTGGCAGTGTAACCTTGAACTGTTAGGAGACGCCGCAGCGCACAGTGCTCAAATAGGGAAGATGGCCCAAGAGTTCGACATCGCGATCTGCGGTTCCTTCCTGGAGCAAACCGAATCCGGACGAGCGGCCAACACATTGTATTACTTTGAGCGAAGTGGATCTGTCGCCGCTCAGTATCGAAAGGTGCATCTCTTCACCCTCTTCGCAGAGGAGAAGTATGTGCAAGCGGGGGAAGGCATAGTAACTGCAGATACGGAACTCGGGCGAATCGGTTGCAGTGTATGCTACGACCTTCGATTTCCAGAGCTGTTTCGTAAATGCGCACTCGATGGGGCTGTCATTCAAGTGCTGTCCGCGGCCTTTCCTCATCCGCGGCTAGCGCATTGGCGTACACTCATTCAGGCGCGTGCGATCGAGAACCAATGCTACTTTATCGCCACGAATCAGTGTGGCATCGAGAGCCATGGCTCGAGCGTTGGCGAAGTTCATTATTTCGGCCACTCGATGGTTGTTGATCCCTCGGGTGAGATTTTGCTGGAAGCAGGCGAGGCCGAAGGCGTGTATCTCACCGATATTGATATTTCACTGGTCGCTAAGGTCCGCGATGACTTGACCGCGCTCAATGATCGTAAGCCTGAGCTGTATTGAGGTAGCAGCGCGTGTCCCGACGCGCCATCGACTCCAAGCCAGGCCAACGGATGACGTTAAGGGGCAAACGCCGCGACCGGTTCAAGGCTATCATACTATTTATCTGAGTGCCTCGCATGAAATACCTGAGTACGGTCGCATCCGAATGGAGCGAACTTAAGGCGCGAATCTGTATGCGTCCTAATCTTACTCATACTCT
>TARA_B110001469_G_scaffold127855_1_pt1 | contig 13060 bp, 14 predicted proteins | sample TARA_B110001469 | Tara Oceans TARA_B110001469 (sample SAMEA4397034) | marine metagenome | biome: Polar Biome; feature: [SRF] surface water layer (ENVO:00010504); material: water (ENVO:00002006), including particulate matter (ENVO:01000060) such as... | depth 5 m
TTTTTTTTATTAATTAAGAAATATAATATAATTAATAAAATTATAAAATAACTAATTTTTAGTTCCATTAATATATATATATATATTATTTTATATTTATATTATAAGTATGAGGTCAAAAAATAAAATAATTATTTTTGTAGTAATAATTATATTTATTATTATAAATTTTATAAGAGTTAATAATATTGAAAAATTTGAAAATATTATAAATAATAATAATCATTTTAAAATTATAGTTGTTACATATAATCCGGGAGTTCGTTTTTTAAAAGCATGTTTAAGATCAATAGAAAAACAACTATATAATAATTATGACGTATGTATTATAGATGACGCTTCTACAAAAGAAAGTGATTTGATACTTAATTTATTAAAAGAGTATAAAGAAAAATATAATTGGAAATATTTACAGTCAAAAATAAATTATGGACCCTGTTATTCGCGTAATAAAGCAATTGAAATTTTAAATCCAAATAAAGATGATATTATTGTTTGTATTGACGGTGATGATGAATTATATAATGAAATTGTATTAGATAAGTTAAATGATTATTACAGTGATAAAAATTTATTATTAACTTTCGGTAATTATGTAGATAAACATAAAAATGGTGTAGTAAAAGATAATATGAGAATTAAATTTAGAAAAGGAGAAATAGATAATCTTATTAAAAAAAAAAATTATAGAAAATATAGATTTGCTTTTTCACATCTAAAAACTTTCAAATTTAAATTGTATAATAGAATTGATAAAAAAGATTTAAAAAAAAATGGTGAATTTATTAGGTCTTCTACAGATATTGCGATTATGTTACCTATGTTAGAAATGGCGGGTAAAAATATAAAATTTATAAATGATAAATTATACAAATATACTATTGATCATCAAGAATCATTTCATACCAATATTAATAGGAAAAAAAAACAAAAGGCAAATGATAATTATATACGAAGTTTAGATATGTATGAAGAAGTTAATTTTGATAAACTATTTTTTATACACATACCTAAAAATGCAGGAACATCCATTGAATATATTTCTAAAAAAAATAATATATTATGGGGTAAAGATTATCAATTTAATTTAACAGAAAATGAAATAGAAAATTTAGTAAAAAATAAATCTATATGGCACGTCCCTCCTAAATATTTACATGCTGATAATAATCCTTATAAAAAATATATTAATTTTGCCATTATTAGAAATCCATATGATAGAATTATAAGTGAATATAAATATTATAAAAATATTGAAAACATTAAAGATTATAATATTAATATATTTATAACGGATATTTATCATAAATATAAAGAAAATAAATTTTATTATGGATGTCATTTTATTCCACAATCAGAATTTATTTATGGATATCCAAAATGTGATGAAATTCTAAGGTTTGAAAATTTAGATAGTGATTTTTATAATTTACTTAATAAATATAAATATCCCCAAATGAAATTACCACAGAAAAATAAATCTTATGGTAATACTACTATAGATAGTCTTAATAAAGATTCAATTAAAATAATTAATAAAATGTATAAAGATGATTTTGAAAATTTTGGTTATAAATTAATAGATATATAATATATAAAATTAATAGGGATAAATTTAAAATTATATTTTTATTATTTGTGATTATACTGTATTACATATATACAAAAAAATATGAAAATTTTAAAAACAATAATATTTTAGATAAAATTACTATTGGGATAAAAACATTTTGCCTACCTAAATGTCTTAACGAATGTTTAATGAATATTACTAAATATTATAAAAATATTAATATTTTGATATCAGATGACAGCACAAATGAAATAAAAAAAAAAATAAAGTTATTATAAATAAATACACACAAATTAATAAAAATATAAATTTAATAAATCTACCATTTGATAGTGGTTAATCAAAGGGTAGAAATATATTAGTAGATAATTGTAAAACCAAATACTTCCTTCTTATCGATGATTCCAGGTATATAACAAATAAAACTCAAATTGAAAAAATGGCTAATTTTTTAGAAAATTCTAATTATGATCTTATAGCCGGAATGTTAGAACCTAAATGTAAACAACGTGCTTGGTCTGTTGGGTTATTTGAAAAAATAGATGATACATCTAAACCTATTATAGTTAATATAAAAAAAACTTATAAAAAAATAAATAATATATATTTAAATGAAGTATATGATACTAATTTAGCATTAAATATTTTTATGGCTAAAACTGATAAATTAAAACAATCACCTTGGAATAATAAATTAAAAGTAGGCGAACATAAAATATTTTTTTATAATTGGTTTAAAAACAATAATTCTTGTGCCATATGTTATAATTGTTATTTTGGTCAAGTTAGTAATAAAAACAGAAAATATTTTGGAAATATAAAACAAAAATATAGAAATAGAGCATTACCAAATAATAATTTTTCAAGTGACAAATTAATAAAATTTATATTCTAAATTTTAATATATTAATGATATTGTTTATAATAATATTATTTTGTGTACTAATTTATAGCATTATATTTAGAAAAGAAACTTACTTTAATAATGGAAAAAAATATTTTTTTAGTCCAATAATTATTATCAATTTTAAAATTTTTCTATTTTTATAATTTAATAATAATTAAAAATATTATAATAAATTTTTTTTACCATATAATATATATGATTATAAAATGTTTATCACTTATATTGCTTATATTAATATTAACCCATTTAATTAGTATAAATAAAATAGAAAATTTACAAATAAGAAAGAACTTTTTTTTATTCATATCCCAAAAAATGCGGGAACTTCAATTGAAGATTGTTTTAAAAAAGAAAATATTAATATAGGTAAATTTTACTTTAACAACAAAAAAAAATTTCAATTAATATTTTAAATAAAAAAACTATCAATTTAATAAATGAAATCTACGAGGAAGATTTTAAAAATTTTGGATATGATAAAATTAAGATATAAGAATAATATTCATTATAATTTATCTTATTAATTTTTTTGTTAACTATATTTTTAATTTCATATAAACTCTATTTCTTACATACTTCATGTTTTTCACAATCTTTCACTGGATAACAATTATGAAATTCCGATTGTAAACAATTTCCTAATATACCACTCAGATACTTGAATACTATACCACCATAATTTCTTACTTTTTCTTTTTTATCATTTTTATTATTTTCTTTTTTATCATTTTTATCATTGTCTTTACATAAAACATTATTTAATCCTTCTTCCAGTTTTACTGTAGGATTATATCCTAAATCTTTCTTAACCTTATTTATATCCGCATAAGTTCTTTGAACATCCCCTTGTTGATTTTCTATTTCCTTTATTTTTGCGGTTTTCCCTGATACTTTCTCACACGTAGATATAAATTCATTCAAGGTAATCGGATTTCCATTCCCTAAGTTATATACTTCAAATCCCCCTTTCCTACTATTCCTTGAACTATATCTGTTACATATGTATAATCCCTAAATGAATCCCCTTTTCCATATTTATATATAATTTCTTCATTCTTAATAGAGTTCATAAACTTATATGGTGACATATCTGGTCCATAAACTGTAAAAAACCTCAATCCTATAATATCTAAATCATATAATTGATTATAGAGTTGCCCATATATTTCCATAGTTTTTTACTGGCAGCATATGGAGAATTAATATTATTTATATCATCTGTTTCTTGAAAAGGAACTTTTTGATTTGTTCCATATACACTACTACTAGAAGCAAATACAAAGTTAATAGGTTTATAAGTTCTTGCTTGTTATAATAAATTAATCATATCTTCAATATTAACTTGAGTGTATCGTATAGGATTTTCTTAAACTATTCCTCACTCTGGCAAGTGAGGCTAGATGACAAATAATATCTTCTTTTAAAAAAGTAAAATTTTCATATTTTTGAAGTAATCCTAAATTATATTCCTTTTTTACTAACAATTAAGTTATCTAAACCTATTACTTCAGTAAATAATTTATTCATTAGTAAATATTGTCATAAATGCAAACCTATAAATCCAACACATCCAGTTACTAAAATTTTCATTTAATATTTAAAATTTTAATATAATTAGAATTTATACATATGCAACATATTACTATACTTCTTAAAAATGCCTTTATTGAAATCGCAGATTTACTCAAATTCGGTAACCAAATTAATTTAGGAACAGAAAATCCAAATCTTAAAAATAAATCAGGTGATTTAGTCAAACAACTCGATATACTTAGTCATAATATAATTGTTAAACAAATACAAAAATCATATAATATTATTGGTTATATATCAGAAGAACACGAAGAAGTTGTCTTTACTAATGAAAAAACATTAGAAAACTTAGAAACTTTAGAATATTTCTGTGAAGAAAAATATATTATTGCGTTTGACCCCCTAGACGGTTCCAGTAATATTGACTCTAATATTACCACAGGGACTATCTTCACTCTTTACAAATATGATATAGAAGATAATAGTTTAAGGGATATTGTATGCGCCGGATATTGTTTATATGGACCAGCAACTATTTTAGTAATGACGGATAATAATAATGTTAATATGTTCCAACTAAATAAAGATAATGAATTTGAATTTTTAGAAAGACTTGATTTTAAGGGAAATGATAAGAAAATTAATAGAAAAATATATTCTGTCAATGAATGCCATTTTAACCATTTCGACTTAGATACTAAACAACTTATTCTCAAATTTAAAGAACAAAAATATAATCATAGATATATAGGAAGTATGGTAGCAGATTGTCATAGGACACTAATACAAGGTGGGATTTTTATGTATCCTGGTAATAAATATAAACCGGAAGGTAAAATACGATTATTATATGAGGCGTTACCTTTTGCAAAAATATTTAGTATAGCAAATGGTTTTGCTTATGATATACTTAACCAACCTATTTTAGAAAAATATTCTAATAAAAATAAAATTAATTTAGAAGATATACATATTTCTACACCTATTATATTAAGTTCTAAAAAGTTATAAAGTTTATTTTAATATTTTCTTTATATTTACTTCAAAAAAGTTTATATGTATATAATAAATGTCAAATAATGGTGATAATTCAAATTTAAAACCAATAAATATATTTTATAATTTAATTACTAATTATGAAACTATAAACGAAAAAGATATAATAGAACTTGCTAATAATTTAGATATAAATGACTTATCTGACTTTGGAGAATCTCCTTTAAGTATATCTTGTTCTTATGGTCATTTTAATTCTACTAAAATTTTAATAGATAGAGGTGCAGATTTAAACCATAGAACTACTTATTATTTATATACTCCAATTATGAATATAATTATAGGATATGACCATCAAGAAAATATAGACCAAAGAATAGAAATACTTAAGTATATACTATCATTACCAGATGAAAGAGTAAATTATTTTTTTACTGATTGTTATGGTTATAGTTTTTTATATTATATATGTAAGTGTTATAATATTCGAATTTCTAAAATGTTAAAACCGTTTATGGAAAAAATGAAAACTATTATTCCACCATATGACCCTAAAATATTTTCCAAAAAACCAACTAAACCAGGAGACGCTTTAAAAATGGATATAGCGCGTGATATATCATTAATTAATACAAGTGAGAAACTCCCAAATGAAATGTATTATGTATATAATAGAATAAAAACTTGCTTCTTAATTTGTATTGACAATTTATACAATGAAGAAACATATGAAGATGATAAAGAATTATATGAAAAAAGTGTTATGGAAAAAATAAAATTATTATTTGATTATGGTAATCCTAAGGATATTATGGATATTAAATTTAATATAGATATATGGTCTAGAAATAATGGTAACGAGATAGACCCCCCTTTAGATAATAATTGTCTTTATTTTTTCTTACTTTATACACATGGATTAAGATACGCAATAGATGTAAAAGAAGGAATGGAAATAATTATGGATGGTATAATAACACATAATCAAGAATTTAGTGTAGAATTATTTCAACTTTTATTCAAAAATGGACTTAAACCAAAAAAATTGCCAGAAATTATTTCATATACTAAATTAAATTATAGAGATAGAACACATAGTTATAAAGAAGGAAAACATATATATATGGGATTGCATTTATGTTATTTGAATGATAATTTTATACTCGCTAAATTACTAAGTGATTATGGTTTTTTATCATATAATGAATTGGGGATTTTTGAAATTAATGAATTTTTAATAGGATATACTGGATTTACTCAAAATACTGTTTTACAAAAATCAATTTTAGATAGAAAACAAGACTATATTGATTTAATATTAGATAAAAAAGAAGTTGATGTTACGATATTAAGTAATAATTCATATTTAGACGCAATGTATTTCGCAGTCCGTAATAATGATATAGATACTATGAGAAAATTACTTAGTAAAGGGAGTTCAATTTCTTCTATGTACCCTAAAAGTATTTATTTAGAGAATAGTGATAATTCCATAAAAATACCCTTATATTTTAGACCTTTACATATAGCAATGGCTTACGGTTGTTTTGATGCTGTTTCCCTCATTTTAGAAAACGGAGATAATAAAGACCAATCATATGGATGTAGTATAACTCCAAGAGAATTATCAGAATTGTGTTTAGCTGAAGGAGTATTAATAAAACCTTTATTTGATTTAGTTAATATGGAATTTACACCATATACACAATTTGTAGAAAAACTTAGGACAATAGGAACAGATTTAAATGAAGATGAAGAACAATGTATTATTTGCTTCGAAAGAATTGATATGGAAGGAGAAAACTTAGTTCTCCTCAAATGTGGACATTTTTTTCATTCCAAATGTTTAACCGGTTTTCTTGTACAAGGAACTGTATCCATGGATTCATATAGTTATAAAGCATTCTGCCCTATGTGTAAAGCAGGTATGGATAGAGATAGTGATTTTGGTATTGAAAATGTTTCGCGTATAAGATTAAAAGATTTAGGTGTTATTATTAATAAAAAAATTAAAACTAAAAAAAATCAAAAACAAAAAAAAGTAAGAAGTTTAAATAATACAAGAAATCAGAAATTAACACATAAAAATAAAAGAAAAGTTAGGTCAATGAATAATTATAATTTTGTTCCTGCTCCCAGAATAAGAAATAATGAAGCACAAAATAGATTTCAACAAAAATATATAAGCAATATAGGAAGAAGAGATAGAAACTTACAAGGATATGGAAGGAAATTTTTACCAAAATCAAGTAAAAAATTCCTTACTTATCAAGAATTTGCGACACTATACCCAGATCATATAACACCTACACCACAATCAGGACATACAACACAATAAATATAACAAATAATAAAAATAATAAATAAAAGTCATAATTTAAATACTAATATTCTCCATTAAATATTTCTTCTTCTTCTTCTATTGATATATAATAAGCATATCTTGTATTATTTATCTTAGTATTTAAATTTTCTTTATTTACATTTTCATTTTTTATATTTACATTTTTTATATTTACTTTATTTCCGGAAAGATAAAATTCTTTTATTTTATTATTTTCTTCATTCAAAGTAAAATTATTCCAATTATGAGACATTAATAATTATTTATAATATTAAAAATAATTTACAAAATTTTAAATACTATTTAATTTTCAATGTTTTCATAATTGGTCCATATTCCGTTTTTTTTAAAATATAATGTATAAGTTCTATAGGAATATAAGTATTATTAACTTCAATCTTATACATTGTTAATATTATTATTTGTAATATTTCAATAGTTTCAGGTGAAATATATTCTATTTTAAAAGATATATTATCCCATATTGATTTATAATTATTAGAATGTGTCCACGAATGATATCCGGGTTTCAAACCTTCAACTTCTAATTTATAAATACCGTCATAATCCCCGAAAATTACATTTCCTTCCATATCAATTGTAAGACAACTTACACATTTCTTTTCTGTAAATAAAGTTTTCACTTCTGTAAAATCCTTGTCTATCATTCTTATTCCAGTACAATCACTAAATATTATATTACCTTCAATGTCAGACGCAACAGTTCTAGGTTGTTCTAAAAAACAATTATCAATAGGACCATCATAATTTTTATGTTTATCATATTTACTGTAATAATATCTTTTAGGTTCTCCTATAATTCTTTCTTGTGTCCCATCTTGATTAAACTGTCTAATGACACTATAGTAATTATCTACTACGAAATACTTGCCACTAGGATGTATTGCGATTTTATAAGGTTTAATTGAATTATCTATTTCCCTTATTCTCTCGACTCTACCGTCTCCATAATTATCTCTAATAATACCTAACTCTTTCTCAACAGTCATACAAACACCGTCTGGTCTTGTAATTAATGATTCAAAACCCATAAAATGAACTTCTTCGCCTTGACCGTCATTTAAATCGTCAAATATTAAGTCGCCGTAATCATCAAATAAATCTTCATTTGCTCCCGCAATATATTCTGATTTTATATGATTATATCTTTTCATTTGAAAGGCATTCCTCCTATTTAATATATCATAGTAAATGCTTCCATCAGGATTAATACTAAATTGTGATACACTATCCTCTAACTTTAATGTTCCATATGTTCCGTCTTTTCTATATACAGTTAGAACATCTAAAATACCTGAAGTCATTGTCGCAACTAAACCTAAAGGATTAATACTTTTAATGACTTCTGCTGTTGAATATATGTATTCTCCCGTTGGTAAAATACCAAGACAAATAGGAGAATGCTTTTCCATATGAATAATTGTTTCTAACTTAGTCATTTTTTTCAAAAAAATTATAAAATATTAATCAATTTTTATAATTTTTTATATTTATACTACAATCTCCTTAGGATATTCCTTTTCAGGTCTATTATATAAACTATATAAAATATAGGATATAGTTATCAATGATATTACACTTAAACTTTTTTTTGAAAAAATCATTTTATTTTTATTTATAACTTTGTTTATACTTCTTTATACTTCTTTATATTATATTAAATTTTATTTTATTCTGCGTAAATAAATTTATCTACTATTTTCTATGTTTTAATATGTTCTATCATTTTTACTTCATATAAAAATAAAGAAATACCATAAAATTCTATAATAATATTTTTTTATACTCATAATTTATTACTTATTTACGTTTTTATAAAAATAAATTTTTAAATAATTATATCCGATAATTCATATTTATCATACTTATCATTATTATTTATTGAATATTTATTGTGTAAATATAAAGTACATAAAACAGATGTATTTACAGTAAATAATGTTCCGAGTTGGAAAAATAAATTGCCTTTTGTTATCATTTTATAAAAATATAAAAATATCTTTATATCATTATAAAATTTATAAATATATTTAAATTAAGTGTAAAAAATTTGAAATTAAACGTCTGTTAGATTGGGTCCGTGGATTTTTATATCAATTTCTTCTACAATTTTATCTTCAAGTAAATCATTAAAAACTTTCCCTCTATGATCACCAGATAAAGTTGCTATTATTTCCCCTTCTTCCTTTTTAACAGACGCAGAACACCCCCATTTTGTTCTCCATTTTTTACATAATTTTTTAGCAGTTTCTTTATCTAAACCTTCGATAAAAGTCCATACTTTTTTACCATTCCTCTTCTTATATCTTAAATGTATTTGATTATTTAATTCTCTTTGGTCTGCTTCCTCAAATGGATTTACTGTCGCTGCGTGTCCAAATATTATATTGTCATTTATATCTTTATCATTTTTGCTCATAATAAATAAAAATATAATATTTTTAAATATTTTATATAAATTATTCATTATTATTTTCTTCAATGGTTTTTATTCCTTTATAGTATCTATATATTATATAAGTTGAACCAACAACTACACCTGTAATAATGTGTTTAGTTTTAATTATTTTTAATGGTTTATAATCAATTTATAATAAAACTTGATTATATTCTTTCAGTAAAGAAATTATTAGAAAAATAAATATCTAAATAATCTCCTGTATCTCCTTCTTCAGATAATTGAGGTTCTCCTCCTGTTAAATTAAAGAAGTCATTTTCATTACCTATATTGAATATTTTTTTTAATTCATTTTGTGAAAAATTTTCTATATTATTTATAGAAAATGAAGGTGTATCATAAAATGGTTCTTCAAATTTTTTATAATCTACATTAACAGTTTCTAATTCATAATTACCGTCTAATTTTTTTATTAACCACGGTTCTTTATTTGTGCTTTTTCCTAATATAGTTTTTGTTACCCCTACGATAGTCCTTTCCTTGAAAATTCTTTCTATAATAATATTATTAGTAGGGTTAAATCTTTTTTGAATGGCGAGTGTATATTTTTCTCCTCTGCTCATTTTCATAATTGATATTTTTGTATAAATATGCTCTCCATTTTTAATTGTATAATTTGTTTCTGTTTTTGTTCTAAACATATATTTAAATGTTATGAATGACATAAATTTCAATTTTTTTTTAATAACTAATATACTAAATATATATATATATTATATAAATATGGAACCACGTATAATAAAAATTCCTTTTCCTAAAGAATTAATAGTTATTAAAAATAATGAACACTATTTTGATGTTTCAGATACTAAAAAATTTAAAACGTATGTTTATTATATTAATAATAAAATAGGAACGCTAATTAAGAAATATAATTTAATGCCTCATAAACATTTTCTACATGCTGGTAATAGGTTATTATTTTCTAAAAACAAAATAATGGATCAAACTTGGTTTGAACCAATTAGTGGTACGCCATGTTATGCTTCTTGGTATACGATACGTCCATTATTACCAAATATAAAAGCCCCTGCGTTTTTTGATTATAAAGACAATATTATAAATTTAGAGAGATCTCCTAATATTATTAGTTATATTAATATTGTTGAATTAACTAATAATAAATTATTAATAAAATCTACTGATTTTCAGTCATTTTTTGATAAAAATGTAAATACTAAAAAATTAATTAAAAAAAAAGTTCTTACTAGAAAAAATTATTTAAGAAAAATAGGTAATTGTGGTTTTGAATCATTTGAAATTAATACTACGGATGCTGTAATAATGTCTAAAAAAGCAATAATTAAAAGTAAACCAAAAACAAAAATATTAATTATAATAGATAATCCTTATAGTATTATTGATAAAATTGTAGATAATGAATATATATATCGCGACTTTAACTTAATAAGTAATATGTTTGATATAAATATATTTAATAGTTTCTATATCATAAAATATTTTACACAGCAATATAATAAATATTTACATAATTTAACTATATATAAGTATCCTTCTAAACCTAATAAAAATAATTTATTAGAATTTTGTAAATCATTTTTACAGAATATTATAGAAAAAATTATTAATAACCCATATTTATTAAATTATAATGATAAAATTGAATATAAAAATACTACAGTTTATAGACCAAATCACGGAACCGTTAATATTTTAAGGCAAGGTTTATTTTCCTTAAAAATACTTCAATTATTTAAAAAAAGAAACCCTAAATTATTCAATCAAATATTTAATTCTAAGGAAAGATTAATATGTTTAATTTTAGCTTGTTTTTTTAAATCACTAACTAGAATTGGAGAAGGAATATTTGAAGGTAATTATGATAATTATGTGAATGAAAAAATCCTAAAAAAAATGTTTCCGGGATTACCTATTCAATTTTATAAAGATGTTACTATTTCAGGATATAGTATTTTTAGCAGCATTTTATATAAATCTATATTTGATAATATAGGTATTAAATCATCACAATATCAAGATATTAATTATTTAATAATGTATTATTTACATTTAACAAAAGACGGTGATAATAAAATATTTAAAATTAAAAATTTTAATTTTGATAACTCGCAAAATAAATATATTGAACCAATTGTAATAAGGGAACTTATTTCCGTAGGACATTATCTTGACCATTGTAGAGGTTCTTATAGTGGAATATTATATGAGCCATTTGTAAGATTATTAAATAATACAATACTACTAACTCTCGAAGATAAAAAATATATTATGAATTTTGTAAAAGAAATTCTAATTAAAACTCAATTTAAAAATAAAATAATAAAAAATGAAGTTTGTACTATAGAAGATGAAACCCTATTAACTGAAACTAACAATCCATCAAAAAAATGCTGCGATAGATTAAATAAACATTTAAGTAGAAATACAAGATATACTAAAAAAAATTTTTTTAAATTATCTAATAATTTCTCCCAATTATACAAAACTTTAGACATTGAAAATCAAATAAAAAAATTATTATAAATAACTTTTTAGAAAAAAGTTAGGTCAAAAAATAAAAAAATAACTTTTTAGAAAAAAGTTTGTTTAAAGTAAAGATAAAGAAGTCTTCATTTCAAGTCCCTTTCCATCCGCACCAGTCATTCTATCTGTTTCTTTTCCTCCCTTAAAGAAAATAAATGTTGGCATTGATTTAACACCACATTCTTCTGTTAAATCTTCATATTCGTCAACATCTACTTTAACAAATACAATATTTTCATTTTTAGCCAATTCCTCAACTTTAGGGAAAATCATTTTACATGGACCACACCACGACGCAGTAAAATATAAACAGGTTGCCTTAGTTGGATTATTGGAAACTTGTTCAAGTGTTAATTCTTTATCGAGTACAATAAGCATATTATAATACTATATCTCCATTATTTTTTAAATGAATTTTATTTTATTCGTAAATATTATAAAAATGAATAAAAAAAAACAGTTTTAAGAAAATAGTTTCATAATTTGTTTCTTATAAACAGAAAATAATATTCCAATAACTACCAAAAATAAAAATAAAATTATCTTATTGGTTACTGTTTTATGAAATAGATCCCTATATGTTTTATTTATATTACTTTCTATTTCTACATTATCTAATTCTACTTCTATATTATCTAATTCTACTTCTACCACTTCTGGTTCTGGTAAAATAACAATTGGTGTATTATTTACATTTTCAATTGGTGTATTATTTACATTTTC
>TARA_B110001469_G_scaffold31027_1_pt1 | contig 12997 bp, 11 predicted proteins | sample TARA_B110001469 | Tara Oceans TARA_B110001469 (sample SAMEA4397034) | marine metagenome | biome: Polar Biome; feature: [SRF] surface water layer (ENVO:00010504); material: water (ENVO:00002006), including particulate matter (ENVO:01000060) such as... | depth 5 m
AATCGGGCGCTATTTTTAATAAGATTGGTTTTTGAGTTGCCTGTGCATTGTTTAATTTTTGACAGGCTAAAATCAATTCTGCTAAATACGCTTTATCGTTGAGTTTTGCATGACTGCCTACATTTGGACAACTTACATTCAATACAAAATAATCTACATAGGGATGCAAACCTTCAAAACAAGTAATGTAATCTTTGGTATAATTTTCAGGTGATGTTTGGGTATTTTTACCAATATTACCTCCAATAATCAAGTCCCCTCTGTCCTTTTTTAATTGGTGAATGGCAGTTTCTAAACCCTCGTTATTAAAGCCCATTCGGTTAATAATTCCTTGATCGCCTTTGAGTCGAAATAACCGTTTCTTAGGGTTTCCAGCTTGCCCTTCTGGAGTTACCGTACCAATTTCTATAAACCCGAAACCAAAATTTGACAACTCGTTGTACAATACTGCATTTTTATCGAATCCAGCAGCTAAACCAACAGGGTTTTTAAAGGTGATTCCGAATAATGTACGTGCTAGCTTTTTATCATTTACTTGATACAGTCCTCTAAATATTGATGCTACAAATGGAATTTTACAGAATATTCTAATGAGTGAAAATGTAAAATAATGTACCTTTTCTGGATCAAATAAAAATAAAATTGGGCGAATTATTAGTTTGTACATATTTATTTATTTATTGTGTCGAGTATTGTTGATACCTGAAAAAATTAATAAAAATTTCTGACTTCCTGGTTTCGTGTAATTATCAATTAAAAAAAGCTCCATAATAATGGAGCTCTCAAATTATCTTAAAACAGCTTCTAAATTCTTTTCGAATGTTTGCTGTAATTTTTGCATTATCTTATCAATTTGCTTGTCTTCCAATGTTTTTGTCTCGTCTTGTAATAAGAAACAAACTGCATAGGACTTTTTTCCTTCGGGTAATTTATCTCCTTCGTATACATCAAACAAATCGACTTCTTTTAACAAATTTTTCTCTGACTGAAAGGCCAAATTATAAATTTCTTTGAATTCAATTTTAGTGTCTAATAAAAGTGCTAGGTCTCTTTTTACTAATGGATATTTTGCCAAAGGTGTAACTTTTACATTCTTATTTCCTGTAATTTTTAAGATTGTATCCCAGTTAAAATCTGCAAACAGAACTTCTTGTTTGATTCCGAATTCTTTTAATAAACTCGATTTTACAACACCAAATTCTACCAATTTCATTTTCCCTAAGCTCAACGTAATTCCTTCTGAGAAAACGTCTTGTTTGCTCGGGGTTGTTTTTAAAGTATCGATCCCTAATCGAGTTAAAACAGCTGTAATAACTCCTTTTGCATAGAAAAAATCGGAAGTTTTAGAAGGTGAATTCCAACTATCTTTTGTTCTTTTCCCAGTAACAAAGAGCGTTAAATGCTTGTCTTCTTGGTAGGCATCATTATATTTATGGTAGGTTTTACCAAACTCGTAAAACTTTAAAGAATTATTTTTCCGATTGATATTATACGCAACGGATTCCAAACCACTAAACAACAACGATTGGCGCATTACCTTCAAATCGTTACTCAACGGATTTAACATAGCTATGTTGGCGGCTTCATTGATGTTCTCTGAGTAGGTTGTATATACCGGTTTGGTTAACGAATTTGCCATTGTTTCATTAAAACCTAATGAAGTCAATTGATTGGCAGTCACATTTTCAATCTTTGTTTCTTTGTTTGAGTCGAAAGAAATTGAGGTATTTAATTTGTGAGAAAACTCAATATTATTGTACCCATATACACGAAGAATTTCTTCAATAATATCGGCTTCACGTTGCACATCGGTTCTATAAGAAGGGATGGTTAATCCTAAACCGCCTTCTGTTTCACTATTAATTTTAATTTCTAAAGAAGCTAGAATCTTTTTGATAGTTTCTTTTGGAATCTCTTGCCCAATTAAGCGATATGCGTTGTCGTAGGATAAGAACACTTGAAAATCTTCAATTCTTTCAGGGAAAAAATCAGAAATATCTGATCCCATTTTACCACCTGCATATTCTTCAATTAACAAAGCAGCTCTTTTAAGCGCATATTTTGTCATGTTTATGTCAATTCCACGTTCAAAACGAAAGGAAGCATCTGTGTTTAGCGCGTGTCTTTTTGCTGTCTTTCGAACAGAAACTGGATTAAAATAGGCACTTTCTAAGAAAATTGAAGTGGTGTATTCTGTAACTCCAGACTTCAATCCTCCAAAAACTCCTGCAATACAAAGTGGGTTGGAATCTGCATCACAGATCATAATGTCTTCTGATGACAAGGCTCTATCTACACCATCGAGTGTGGTAAATGAAGTTCCTTGTGCTAATGTTTTTACGAGGATTTTATTTCCTTTTACTTTTTGTGCATCAAAAGCATGCAAAGGTTGTCCGAGTTCGTGTAGTACATAGTTCGTAATGTCTACAATATTATTTTTTGGGGTAATTCCAATCGATTTCAATCTATTTTGAATCCATTCTGGTGAATCTTTTACATCAACATCTGTTATGGTAATTCCACAATATCTTGGAGCTTGTTCTTTATCGTCTACCTCAACATCAATTCGCAAGGTTCTTTCATCTACATGAAAATCACTCACAGAGGGTGAAATTAATTCTAAGTTAATGTCTTGTTGCATGAGGCCTGCTTTTAAATCTCTGGCAACACCAAAATGGCTCATTGCATCAGATCTGTTGGGTGTTAATCCAATTTCAAAAACGGCATCGATTTCAATATTAAAAACAGTTGCTGCTGGTGTTCCTGCCTTTAACTTCAAATCTAAAACAAGAATTCCATCATGCCCTTTACCAAGACCTAATTCGTCCTCGGCGCAAATCATTCCATGACTTTCTTCGCCTCTAATTTTTCCTTTTTTAATTTTAAAGCTTTCGCCTTTATCATCATACAATAAGGTTCCAATAGTCGCTACCGGTACTTTTTGCCCTGCTGCTACATTGGGAGCACCACATACAATCTGTACAGGGTCTCCATCTCCTAAATCTACTGTTGTAATTTTTAATCGGTCTGCATTTGGGTGTTGTATGCAGGTTAAAACTTCACCTACAACAATGCCTTTTAAGCTTCCTTTAATCGATTCTTTCGTTTCAATTCCTTCCACTTCCAAACCTAAATCGGTTAACAATTCTCCAGTTTTGGTGGCATCCCAATCTGTTTGTAAAAATTGTTTGATCCAATTGTATGATATTTTCATAATTTATTTGCTATTTACTGCTGCAAATTTACTGAAATTCTACTTTTTATAGAAGGTTTTTCTTTTTTAAAATACAGCTACTTATTCACAACAAATAAACATGCTTTTTTGGTGTTTTATGCATTGGAGGCATTGCACAAAAAACCTCACAAATCCTATCAAAATTTAATTTTGGAATAGAAATTACGAGGTATTTTTAGAACCAATTCTTAAAATTCACTTTGGAAAGCAAATTTCAAAAACGCCCTTTATGGTTTGATTTTTTCTAGGAATCTAATTTATTTTCTAAGGCTAAAAAGAAGGTGTACTCTTTTGCCGTTTCTTTTAAAGCATCAAAACGACCCGAAGCGCCTCCATGACCAACCTCCATGTTGGTATCTAAAAACAATAAATTAGTATCCGTTTTTAATTCACGTAGTTTGGCAACCCACTTTGCAGGTTCCCAATATTGCACTTGAGAATCAAAATACCCTGTTGTAACCAACATATTCGGATAGGATTTTTCAGTAACCTGATCGTATGGTGAGTATGATTTTATGTACTCGTAATATTCTTTATCGTTTGGATTTCCCCATTCGTCATACTCCCCTGTTGTGAGTGGAATGCTCTCATCCAACATCGTAGAAATAACATCTACAAAAGGAACAGCGGCTATAATACCGTTGTACAACTCTGGATTCATATTGATAATCGCACCCATTAGCAAACCGCCCGCAGAACCTCCCATGGCATATAAATGTGCTGCAGATGTATACTTATTTTCAATAAGATATTTAGAACAGTCTATAAAATCTGTAAAGGTATTTTTCTTCTGCAACATTTTACCATCTTCATACCATTCTCTTCCAAGATATTGTCCTCCTCTAATGTGCGCCAAAGCAAAAACAAACCCTCTGTCTAACAAACTTAGTCTAGTAGTAGAAAATCCGTCTGAAACGGTGTATCCATAAGAACCATAGGCATATTGCATTAATGGAGTCTCATTATTTAATACGGTGTTTTTATGATATACAAGAGAAATTGCAACCTTTTTACCGTCCCTAGCTGTTGCCCAAATGCGTTTGCTGATGTAATTTTCTTTTTGAAATTTCCCTCCTAAAACTTCTTGTTCTTTTTGAATTTCTTTTTTCTTGGTTGTCAAATTGAAATCGATAATAGAAGCTGGTGTGGTCATCGAATTATAGGAATACCGAATAATATCAGTATCAAATTCTGGGTTTTCATAGACACCTGCTGAATACGTTTCTTCACTAAAAGGCAAATAATAATCTTCTTTATCGTCCCAACGTTTAATTCTGATTTTGTTTAATCCGTTATTTCGTTCTTCTAATATTAGATATTCTTTAAAAATTGAAAAGTCTTCTAACAAAGTATCGGCTCTGTGTGGAATTACATCTACCCAGTGTTCTTTATCCGTTTTATCTACCGACGTTTTCATCAACTTAAAGTTTATTGCATCGTCTTTGTTGGTCAGTAGATAAAAGTTATTTTCGTAATGCGCTACACTGTATTCTAAATCTCTTTCTCTTGGTTGCAACATTTTAAATGTTCCTGTAGGATTGTCTGCCTCCAAAAACTGAGCTTCTGTAGAAAGTGTACTATAGGAACCAATAATGATGTATTTGTTTGATTTCGATTTTGATACATAGGTACCAAATGTGTCTTCTTTTTCATGAAATACTTCAATATCTTCGGAAGTTGGTGTTCCTAAAACGTGTCTAAAAATCTTTTCACTTCGAAGCGTTACAGGATCTTTTTTGGTATAAAAAAGAGTGCTATTGTCATTTGCCCAAACCGAACCTCCGGTTGTGTTTTCTATAGTGTCATCATAAATTTCGCCAGTTTCTAAATTCTTGATTTTAAGGGTATATTGTCTTCTACTTACAGTATCTGTTGCAAAAACAGCAAATTGATTATTTTCAGAAATATTTAAACCTCCTAATTGATAATAGTCAAAACCTGTTGCCATTTCATTTACATCAAACAAAATTTCTTCTTTGGCCGCTAAGGTTTCTTTTTTTCTACTGAAGATTGGATATTGCTTGCCTGTTTCATATCGTGTAATATAAAAATAACCATTGTCTTTGTAAGGAACAGATGAATCGTCTTCTTTAATTCTGCCTTTCATTTCTTGAAACAAGGTTTCTTGAAAACCTTTGGTATGCGCAGTATGTTCCTCATAATACTCATTTTCAGCATTTAAATAATCGACAACATTTGTTGTTTGATCATCTTTTTCTGCTGCCAATTTTTGAGCATCCGACAAACGCATCCAAAAATAATTATCAATTCTAACGTCTCCGTGTTTTTCTAATTTCGCAGGCTTTTTGTCTGCTTTTGGAGCTATTATGTTTGTAGTTTTCATAGTTTTGTTTTTTGAAGCAATTGCAAAAATAAGATATAATTACATAGTCTGAAGACATATCTTTCTCCTTTTTCCTAAGAGATGACTCCATTAATTTTATTATGTTTGTTTTACTGTAAAAATAGCTGCGAAGTTTCTAAATTAATTCAATCTAACAATCACAAAAAGAAAAATCACTTACACATTGAAATCACTCTTATAAGTAATGAAAATATATACACTCTTTTTAAGTTTAGAAGACTTTATGATTCCATGTTTGAATAAAACACTATTTGGATTCGATTGTCCTGGTTGTGGCATTCAACGTTCTTTAGCCCATCTTGTTCAGGGTGAGTTTATTGCTGCATTTAAAATGTATCCTGCCATTTACACACTTCTATTCTTTGGAGGTTTTATTTTATTAAACACAAAAATGAGCTTTAAACATGCTCAGAAAATAATTCTTATATTGGCAATATTAAATGTCTTTATAATTTTAGGAAGCTATATCATGAAGATGATTTCACTAACTAACTAACTAACTAACTAACTAACTCAAAAAAATGGAAAAACAAACACTACCAAATTCAACAGGAATACTTGTATTAGGAATCTTATCAATCGTAACTTGTTGTTGTTATGGTGTTATTGGTTTAATTCTTGGGATCGTAGCACTTGTAATGGTAAAAAAAGCAGCAAATCTATATAAAGAAGCTCCAGAAAACTATACAGGATATTCGAATGTAAAAGCAGGGAAAGTCCTAGCAATTATTGGTCTTGTTTTAAATGTACTAATGCTTCTTTATTTTGTTTTTATTATTGTTTTTATAGGAATGGAAGGACTCCAAGATCCAGCGGTATTTGAAGAGATGTTTAGATAACTACATCCTATTATATATTAAAAAAAGGAGCGATAATATCGCTCCTTTTTTGTGTAAAATAAATTTGTTTCCTATTTCTTAAACTCCGAAATTGTAGTTTTAATAATCGAAATACAATCTCTTAGTTCTGCTTCCGTCATTACTAAAGGAGGTGCAAAACGAATAATATTCCCATGGGTTGGTTTTGCTAACAATCCGTTATCACGCAACTTCATACAAATATCCCAAGCAGTAGAACTTTCTTCGGTATCATTAATCAAAACTGCATTTAGCAATCCTCTACCTCTTACCGATTTTACCAATTCGTTTTCAGTAGCAAATTTTGACAATTCTGCTCTAAAAATTTCACCCAATTGAAACGCGTTCTCAGCCAAATCTTCCTCTTTCACCACTTCCAAAGCTGCGATTGCAACAGCGGCAGCAATCGGATTTCCACCATAAGTAGAACCATGATTTCCGGGCTGAATTACATTCATAATCGCGTCATCTGCCAATACTGCAGAAACTGGATATGCACCACCACTTAAGGCTTTTCCAAGAATTAAAATATCTGCTTTTGTTTCTGGAGTACCTTCACAGTTCTTCGTTGGACAGGTACAATTTCCACAAGTAGCCAATAAACGTCCAGTACGTGCAATTCCTGTTTGTACTTCATCAGCTATAAACAATACATTGTATTTTACGCACAATGCTTTTGCAGCCGCTAAATAACCATCAGTAGGAACATATACTCCTGCTTCCCCTTGAATTGGCTCTACTAAGAAACCAGCAATGTTTGCATTTGCTTCCAAAGCATCTTCCAAAGCTTTCAAGTTATCGTATTCTATTTTTATAAATCCGTTTGTAAAAGGACCAAAATTCTTACGAGCAACTGGATCATTTGAAAAAGAGATAATGGTGGTTGTTCTTCCGTGAAAATTGTTTTCACAAACAATAATTTGTGCTTCATTTTCAGGAATTCCTTTTACTTCATAAGCCCATTTTCTACAAATTTTTAAAGCCGTTTCTACCGCCTCAGCACCTGTATTCATTGGTAGTAATTTGTCGAAACTGAAAAGTTCCGTAGCATATTTCTCATACTTTCCAAGCATGTCGTTATAAAATGCTCTTGAAGTTAAACTCAATGTTTTTGCTTGATTGACCATGGCATCCACAATTTTCGGATGACAATGCCCTTGGTTTACTGCAGAATAAGCAGATAGAAAATCGTAATACTTTTTTCCTTCTACATCCCAAACGTATACACCCTCACCTTTACTCAATACCACTGGAAGTGGATGATAGTTATGTGCACCGTACTTGCTTTCTAAATCTATCGCTTTTTGCGACGTAAGTTGTTCTAAAACAGCCATTTTTTAAAATTTTAAATGTTTATATTAATATAACCATTCCTGTTCTACCTTTATCCTTTCGAAGTTTCGAAAATTCAGCGTGGGAAAGAAATCATCCCCGAATTTTTACAAAAGTAGCTAAAATAAATGAACTATTTAATACTGATTTTTACGAAATGTGCGTTCCCAAAAGGTCGGCCTTTCCGCTATGTCTTTTTTTCATACTTCTAAAAAGGATACCGCTGCAATATCGAATGTAAAAAGGGAGGCAAATAGTAGTCCCAATGATCAAAAAAAGTTGACTTTTTTTACACTTGTAGATTTTCAAAACGGGTAAAGGCTTTATCAATAAGTTTGCTTAATTTTGCAATCCAATAAATGATACAGAATGCCAAGTAGAGAACGAAATAAGTTTGTAAAAAAGAATCAGGTTTTAGAGTTAAAAATCGAAGATTATGCTTTTGGAGGAAAGGGAATTGCAAGAATTCGCAGTGAAGAGGGAGATTTCGTGGTTTTTGTACCCAATACATTGCCCGGTCAATTGGTGAAAGCTCAGATAAGTAAATCGAGTAAAAAATATGCTGAAGCAAAGCTAATTGATGTATTAGAGCCTTCAGAAGATGAAGTAGAAGTGCCATTTCAAGACATTCCTGGAGCACCATATATACAGTTACCTATTGAATTACAACACCAATACAAAAAAGAAAGTACGCTTTCTTTGTTTAAAAGAATTGGAAAGGTAGAAAACATCGAAGACTTGTTTGATGAATTCGTTACCTCTCCAAATGTATTCCATTATAGAAACAAAATGGAATATGGTTTTTCGGCGATTGGTTATGATCGCGTTACAAAAAGAGACAAAGACGAATTTACCTTAGGTTTTAAAAGACGTGGTGTTTGGTGGATGGGAGATAATTTAGACAAAGACTCTGGCTTGTTTGACAAGCAAATGGAGGACGAACTAAAAAACATCCGTGCGTATTGTATTGACACAGGATTAGCACCTTGGCATGGTCCAAAAAGAGAGGGTTTCTTTCGGTATTTTGTCGTTCGAAAATCATTTAAAACCGATGAATTATTGTGTAACTTAGTGACTACTTCTGGTGATTTAGATCAATTTGACTTACAAAAATTTGCAGCATTCTTGAAAGATATTTTTGGGGAACGATTGGCAGGTTTGTTACATACAATTAATGATGAAACGGGAGACCGAACGATTGCCACTTCTGGGAGTATCGATTTAGTATATGGTAAAGATAAAATTGTAGAAGAATTGCTAGGTTTGAACTTTGAAATTAGTATGAAAAGCTTCTTTCAAACAAACCCAAAATGTGCTGAGAAATTATACAACAAAGTAGTCGAATACGTTTTGGAAGACAAAACGAAAGTAGACAATACGGTAGTTATGGACTTGTTTTGTGGAACGGGTACGATTGGTCAAATTGTAGCTTCTAAAAGTAAAAATGCAAAAATAGTTGGGGTTGATATTGTAGCTTCTGCGATTGAAGATGCTGAAAAAAATGCTAAAAGAAACAAAATTGAAGGTTTACAGTTTTATGCTGCTGATGTTGGGAAGTTTTTATTTGCACATCCCGAATATAAAAATAAAATTAAAACAATCATTTTAGATCCTGCAAGAGCTGGGATTGCGCCGAAAACATTGCAAAAAATAATTGCTTTGAATGCAGACCGAATGGTTTATGTATCCTGTAACCCAGCTACGCAAGCACGAGACACCCAATTATTGAGCGATGCAGGTTATCAAATTAAAAAAATTAGTTTAGTAGATCAATTTCCTCATACAGCCCACATCGAAACAGTAGTATTGTTTGAGAAATAAGAAGGATTGTCATAATTTAGACGGAATTAACAGTTTTTACTGAAAATGATGATATTTTAGCAAGAAAAAAAACAAGAAAACATTGAAAATTATAAAGCCTAAAAAAATGATAAAACTAACAGAAAAAGAAATAGAAACTAAATTAGCATCTTTACAAGATTGGGATTATTATGACGATGCATTGCACACCGATTTTGAATTCGACAACTTTAAAGATTGTATGTCAGCAATGAATAGAATTGCATTTGAATGTGAAGCATTAAATCATCATCCAGAATGGACAAATGTTTACAACACCTTAGACATTAAACTCACTACACATGATGCAGGTGGTGTTACAGAATTGGACTTTAAATTGGCAACTATTATCAATCAAATTGTAGAAGTAGAAGAATAAACCACATAATTTATTATTTTTGAAATCTATTTTTAATTCATTTTAATGAAAAGAAGCATCCTCCTTTTTATTTTCTGTACCGCTATTTTTAGCCGTTGTGAAAAAGACGACTTTTGTACAAAAGACCCAGTAACACCAAAGTTAGTGCTTCGGTTTTACGATGCGAACGATCGAGAACAATTAAAAAACACCGAACGCTTGTCAATCTGGGCAGCAGGAAAGGACACCATTCCAGATTATAAAAGTGTTGCTACCGATAGTGTTTCAATTCCACTAAACTCAACGACAATTGAGACCGTTTATCATTTAAAAATAAATGCTTTTGATGGTAATTTAGCCAGCAATCAAACAACTACTTTTACAATTCAATACACACCAGTAGAAGAATTCGTGTCTAGATCGTGCGGTTTTAGAGTTATTTTTAATGACGTTGCATTTTCGTCTGACACTCCTACATGGATACAAGACTACACTCCTACCACCTTAACAACGATAGACAATCAAAGCGCAGCACATGTTCAAATATTCCATTAATATTATACTTTTATTGGTTTGTACGCTCGTGTATTCTCAAGAGCAAGCGATGGAAGTAGCGGCAATAGAAAAAGATTCCACAGTCTACAAAACAGCATATGGACTTCGACTTGGTGCAGACATTAGTAAGCCGATAATGGCTTCTTTTGACAGTAAGTATTCTGGGATAGAATTGGTCGCAGATTATCGAATAAATAAGCGATTTTACATTGCCGCAGAAGTAGGATTTGAAGAAAAGGTTTCAGTAGAAGACTATACAAATTCAACTTCCAAAGGGAATTATATCCGTATTGGTTTTAACTACAATGCTTATGATAACTGGTTAGATATGAACAATGAAGTCTTTACAGGAGTTCGTTATGGACTGGGATTTTTTGACCAAACCTTGAACAGCTTTACACCCAATGTAAATTCACTCTATTTTCCATCAGAGTCAATTAACGCAGCGACTTCAACTAATGGGTTAACGGCACATTGGACTGAGTTTATTCTGGGAATCAAAGTAGAAACTTTTCAAAATTTGTTTATCAGTACAAGTATCTCCTATAAAATAGTACTGGCTATAGATGATCCAGAAAATTTTAAAACACTTTATGCTCCTGGTTTCAACAGAATTTTTGAAAGTGGTACTGGATTTGGATTTAACTATACCCTATCTTACTTAATCCCATTTTCAAAAAAGTAACCCTATTCCACCTATTTATTGTAACTTTAAATAATCTTATCTCAAAACAGACACTATGAATAAAATACCTAGCGTAAATTTAACCGACTTTCTTTCTGAGAATCCTTCAAAAAAAGAAAAGTTTATTAATGAGATTGGTCATGCTTACGAAAATATTGGATTTGTAGCATTAAAAGGGCATTTTTTAGACGAAGCATTGGTTGATAACCTCTACAAAGAGATCAAAAACTTTTTTGACTTGCCAGTTTCTATAAAAGAAAAATATGAGATTCCAGGCATTGGAGGTCAAAGAGGCTATGTTTCTTTTGGAAAAGAATCTGCAAAAGGGAGAAAAGAAGGTGACTTGAAAGAGTTTTGGCATTTTGGACAGTATGTAGAAAAAGCCTCAAAATATGCAGAAGAATACCCAGAAAATGTTACTGTAGCTGAACTGGAAAGGTTTAATGAAGTTGGTAAAAAAACTTACCAAATGTTAGAAAAAACTGCCAAATATGTATTGCGTTCTTTAGCAATACATTTGAAATTGGAAGAAACCTATTTTGACAACTTCATCAAAAATGGAAACAGCATTTTACGCCCAATTCATTATCCACCCATTCAAACAGAACCAAAAGGAGCCGAAAGAGCTGCTGCACATGGTGATATTAATCTAATTACATTATTAATGGGGGCGCAAGGAAAAGGTTTACAGGTTCAAAATCATTTGGGAGAATGGATTGATGCGGTTGCAGAACCGGATGAATTAATGATTAATGTAGGAGATATGTTGGCACGTCATAGTAACAATAAATTAAAGTCGACCATTCACAGAGTGACAAATCCACCTAAAGAAATGTGGGGAACCTCCCGCTATTCAATTCCATTTTTTATGCATCCAATCTCTGCCATGAAATTAGATGTTTTAGAGAATTGTATTGATGAAGCAAATCCAAAAAAGTATGAAGATATTACAGCTGGTGAGTTTTTAGACCAGCGTTTAGAAGAATTAGGATTAAAGAAATAGTAACATTATTTTTCAAGATCGGTATGCAGAAAGCACCGCAACTGAAACTGAACACTAAAAAATGGATTTCAAAGACCAACTTAAAAATTTATTTCCTGAGCATGAGGAAACTCCAGAACCTTTAAAGGATGTAGCTACTATTTGGTTGCAAGAAGATCCTATCATTTGCAAATATGAAAAAAGGAAAGGAAAACCAATTACCATTTTAGAGGGATATACAGGAGCAACTTCCGATTTTAAAATATTGGCAAAAGAAATTAAAACGAAACTAAGTGTTGGTGGAAGTTTTAAAGATGATAAAATTATCATACAAGGAGACTTCAGAGACAAAATAATGACCATGCTTACCAATAAAGGGTTTAAAGTAAAACGCGTTGGCGGTTAAAAAAATATGGCTATAAAACAATCCGAATTAATTTTAAATGAAGATGGTAGTATCTATCACTTGAATTTAAAACCCGAAAATATCGCAAAAGACATCCTTTTTGTGGGAGATCAAGACCGCGTTGATAAAATTACCCAATTATTCGATTCCATAGAATTTACAACTCAAAAAAGAGAATTTAAAACAACAACAGGTCGTTACAAAGGAAAAAGAATTTCTGTGATTTCAACAGGAATTGGTCCCGACAATATAGACATTGTTTTGAATGAACTGGATGCGATTGTAAATATCAATTTAGAAACAAGAGAACTAAAGGAAACACTTACTTCATTAAACATTGTTCGAATTGGAACTTCAGGTTCTTTACAAAAAGACATCCCTGT
>TARA_B110001469_G_scaffold119809_1_pt1 | contig 12968 bp, 12 predicted proteins | sample TARA_B110001469 | Tara Oceans TARA_B110001469 (sample SAMEA4397034) | marine metagenome | biome: Polar Biome; feature: [SRF] surface water layer (ENVO:00010504); material: water (ENVO:00002006), including particulate matter (ENVO:01000060) such as... | depth 5 m
CTGGTGATGCGATGTTGATTATGGCATATCAACTGTTTGAGAATTACCCGCCAGAGGTCTTCCAAAAGCTTGCCATACTCTTTAGCAAAACTGCTTTAGAAGTTTGTGAAGGTCAGCAATACGATATTGATTTTGAAACACGTGATGCGGTTTCAATTGCGGAGTATCTAAAAATGATTGAGTACAAAACAGCAGTCTTGGTTGGAGCTGCCATGAAAATGGGGGCTATAATTGTGAATGCATCTGAAGAAGATCAAAATGGTTGTTATGAATTTGGAAGAAATTTAGGAATTGCCTTTCAATTACAAGATGATTATTTAGACGCTTTTGGAAATCCTGAAACGTTTGGAAAACAAGTGGGAGGTGATATTATTGAGAATAAAAAAACCTATTTATATTTAAAGGCGTTAGAGTTTTCTTCGGAAGAGGATCAGCAACAATTGAAACAATTATTTAGTACAGAAGGCAACGATACAAAAGACAAAGTAGAGATTGTAAAGCAAATCTTTACAGCGTCAGGTTCTTCAGAGGCTACCAAAAAGGCGATTCAAGAGTATACTTCAAAAGCATTTTCTGTCTTGGAGTTATTAACGATCTCAGAAGATAAAAAGCAGTTGCTAAAAACATTTGGAACCAGCCTTATGGATCGAACCGTCTAATGAATTTACCCTCTAATTTTGAAGATTTAATTGCTGAAGTAAATCAGTTAGATTTATACAAAAAATTAGTTTTTCAACTTAATAAAGATTTTTTACGCGCCAATGTGGACTTAAATTTCCATGAAGAAGTGATTCCAACAAGCTTGAAATTATTACTTCATGAAACGGTATATAGGCTTATCCAAGAAAAATTCGCAGACTACTTAAACTTACTTTATATAATTGATGTCTCAGAAAAACAAGTCAAAGCCTTAGATGGGAGTGACCCTCTCGAACTATCCGAAGCCGTGTCTTTTCTTATTTTAAAGCGTGAGTGGCAAAAGTTTGGTTTAGAAATAAATATTAAATCGAAAGTTGGTTTCTAAGGCGACACCTAAAAACCAACTTTTGAATTAGTTACCAATTTTTAATTTGCTTTATGAGAAAACAGGCTTGGTTTAAATGTAATCATCACCCACGCCCAAGAAATGTTTTTATCTTTATCGCCCCCTTTTAAAAGTTCTAGCGTTTCTGTTGCAAACATTTTTGAATAGCCTGCATTCAGGTTGATATCTTTAGCCACTTTATACCCAATCGTAAAATCGATTTCTGTTCCTAAACTTGCATTCATTTTGGTTGTTCCATCAAAAACGTCCGCCGCTGCCGAAAACAAATGAGGGATTAGTTTTGCAGAAAATTTATTTTTAGAATAGCCCAACGTCATATTAATATCGGTCAATCCAACACTGTTTGCGTGGTTGCCCACATAAAAATAATCCATAAAACCGTTAAACTTGTGGTTCGTGCCAAACAAGGGTGCAAACGATTTTATGTCTGTACTGCTCGCATTAGAATCCGTCCCTGAAAGTTGTTCTATACCCAAACCTAAGGACCACTCCTTCGAAACCTTATACCCAATGTTTCCAGCGAAATAAGAGGCACTAACCTTAGAGTTTTTTGATTTTCCAGTTTGGAAATAGGCAGCAGCATTGGCATTAAAATCACCCGATTTATAAGTAAGTCTCGGGCCAATAGTTTGCATATAATCGATGGTTTGGTTGTCGTTGACATCTAAATATTCAATGCCGGTATTTAATAAAAGAAAACTCACCCCAAGGGAGTTGAAATCTCCGTGGTACCAGGCATACTGTAAGGATTTATAGCCTGCAGCGTTGCTGTATAAATTATCTAAATTAGATTGCGAATCGGCATTTAATGCTACTCCAATATCTAATTTGTTGTTAGCATTTGGGGTGTATTTAAACAGCAGTGCATCGTGACTTCTTGCTTGTTGTGCCCAGCCGACGCTCCCAAAAATTCGTTGATCGTCGTAACTTATTTCTTGACGTCCTAACTTAAAGGAGGCTTTGGTGTTGAGTATCGCTTCTGCCCAAGCTTCGTGCAAAGCAGATGCTTTATCGTCACTTGACAAGGTACCAACATCTCCCCAAACTCTTATATTTTGCATCACAATTTTTAATTTTAATTTTTCGTTTTTAAAGTTAAAATTTAGACGTGTTCGTTGAGACACAAAGTTTGAACCCTCTTCGTTTTTGTCTAATAATGATTGAAATCCATGCCTGTTTTCGTAACGCGGTCTTAACTCTGCGGATAAGTCAAATTGTTGCGCAAAGGCACTAAATACGATTAGTGAGGCAATGACCGAAGTAAATAAGTTTTTTTTCATTTTTAATCTTTGTTATAAAACCCACATTCTCTTTTGTGTTTTTGAGTTGAGGGATGATTTATTATTTAATTTTTAGTTGTTAGTTCAAGAATAGTTTGAATGGTTTCTTTATTATCAACCCCTAAACCTTCTTGTTGATGGATCAATTCTCCGCCCTTATTAAACACACTTATAATGTTTGAATGTGAGAAATCTAGAGGTGAAATTTCCTTGTATTTTACGGCTAAAACATTTGCAAATTCTCTTACACCACTTTCTGTTCCTTGTAAAAACACCCATTGTTCGGCATCCATCTTGTTTTCTAGTGCAAATTCTTTCAGACGTTTTGGAGTGTCATTTTTTGGATCGATACTGACCAACACAAAACGAAGGTCTTCTAAGTTAGATTTTGGAATTTGAGCTTCAATATTTCGCATATCAGCAACCAAGCGTGGGCAGGCCGCTTTGCAAGTTGTATAGATCATCACCATAACCAAAGTCTTTCCTTTTAATTCTTCAAGTTGGATGGTTTCACCTTCTTCGGTATTCCAAAGGCTTGTTAAATGAAAAATCGATTCATCTGAAATCTCACCTTCCTTTAAACGTTTTGAAGCCGCCTGAGTTTGGGCGATTAAATCCATTTTACAAACCGGACAACTCCCAGATTCTTTATAGGTTTTATCGGCCTCACATTTCATAGGACAGTCATACGTGGTCAATTCGTCAGAAGAGGTATTCGCATTGTTGTTTTTACACGATGCAAATGACAGCATGGCTATTAATACTATGAATATTGATTTTGAATTTTTCATATCGTTTTAGTTGCTAATCGTTTTAACGCACCTAAATCCAAGGGTTTTTAGGGCGTATTTTGCTTTTACACTTCCGCGTATTGCGTAACGCATAAAGGCTGCATAATTCATTAAGTCTGTGGCGCCAATAGCGGCACTTCCGCAGAATAGATTGGAGTCCTTGTCAACATCTTTTCTAGATTCTCCAGAGATAAGAACTGAATTAAAATCTAAGGTCCATTCCCAAACCAGTCCGTGCAAATCATAGATGCCCCAATAATTTTTAAAGGTGGATCCAATTTCATTATTAAACGTTTTAGGTTTTTCATACCAACTTAAAATGTGTTCATTATAGGTTTTTAGTTGCCGTGCATCGGGAAGGGTTTTGTTTGCCATTGCTACATATTCCCATTCATCTATGGTTGGCAGCCTTTTGCCTTGATTTTTGCAATAGTCTTTTGCAACAAACCATGAAACGTTGGTTATAGGAGCCTTTAAAGATTGATGATCTCCAATCGAAACATCCGATTTCCAGTCAATAAGATAATTCTTATCTGCAAACAGTTTTTTTATGGCAGATCGTTTCCATTGAGGATTCTTTTTTATAAACTCTAAAAACAGTTTATTAGTCACGGGATATACATCCATCTTAAAATCTGAGACGGTTACTTTTATGGAGTCTCTCCCATAAAGTGGCGTGTATGTACCTCCTTTTATCAGAGCCATTTTAGATTGACAATTTGCAGTCAAGCAAAAGAGCAGTATCAAACAAATTGTCAATCTTTGAATGGGGTTCATAGGCCTCTTAATTAGTGACCACGTTTTACGGCGTCAACTTGGGATTTTGTAACATTTGTTTTGTTGTTTCCCCATGAGTTATAGACATACGTCAGCACATCAGCAATTTCATCATTACTTATTGCTTGTCGCGTCATAACGCTGTTGTATTTTTCGCCGTTCACAGTAATCTCTCCAGATTTTCCTTTAAGAACAATTTCAATAGAACGGTTTAAATTCGCATTTAAGTAATCTGATTTTGCTAAAGGAGGGAATGCATTTGGGATTCCTTGACCTTCGGCTTGGTGACACGCAAAACAAGTTTGTGTATAAATTTGCTTTCCAGATTCCATTTTCATTGCTAAGGTTTTATTAGAACTTGCGACTTTAACTTTCTTTTCTCCCTCTGGCATTTGTTGGATTCCACCGCCTTCTGGGTGGTAAATTCCTTCTTGAACGACACCAGAGTAGATTGTTTTATTTTCTTCACCTTCTACTTTCAGCATGCCTAAAGCACCTTTGTTAAAGGCTCTAAAAATGGAGTGATCAACGATGATAAAAGTTCCAGGAACGTCCACTTTAAATTCTACAATTGCGGCACCCCCGGCTGGGATTAAAGTCGTTTGCACATTTTCATTAATCATGCTACCACCTTCAACCATTACTTTGTCAAAAATTTCACCAATTACGTGAAATGAGGACACCAAATTAGGCCCGCCATTTCCAACGTATAAACGCACTGTTTCACCAACTTTTGCGGTAATAGCATTATCGCCTGTTAGCGCCCCTACTTTACCATTAAACACCACATAATCGGCATCTTCATCCACCGCTTTTTGCATGTCAAAGGATTGTAAGCCTGGATCTCCGTGTTCTCCTTTTGTATAGAAATCGCCCTGCATTAGATAGTATTCTTTGTCAACTAAAGGCAATCCACCTTTTGGTTCCACTAGAATGAGACCATACATTCCATTTGCAATGTGCATTCCAACAGGTGCTGTTGCACAGTGGTAAACATACAAACCAGGGTTTAATGTTTTAAAGTTGAATTTTTTTTCATGACCTGGAGCCACAAAGGATGATGTTGCGCCACCTCCAGGACCTGTTACAGCATGCAAATCGATGTTATGCGGCAACTTGTTGTCTGGGTGATTAGACAGCGTGAATTCAACTTCATCGCCAACGCGGGTACGTATAAAACTTCCAGGAACAGAACCGCCAAACGTCCAGTAAACATAAGTCGTTCCATCCGTCATGGTGCCCTCTTGCTCAAGAACTTCCATGTTCACAATGAGTTTTTTAGCTTTTCGTCTTCCTACGGGGGTTGGCACATTTGGAGGCGACGTTAATTCCGCGGTCATTTCTCTACTTACAGGAATGTCTGCAGTACTTGCATTTTCTGTTTTGTCGGAGTCTTTACAGCCCGAAAAAAGCAGTGTTATCATCGTAAATGCTACGAATGATGTTCTCATTTTTAATTTTTGTTTTGCAATCATAATCATTGGGTATTAATTTATTAAGGGGTTTGATATTTTAATTATCACATCAAAAATATCTCTAATCATGCTTTAAAAAGGTGACTTTTGTCAGTTATAAGAAATAATTACATTTTAGTCTTTAAATATTAAAAGGCAAACCGTCCCCTTCTTACTTTTTAATAAATCGCAACACCATTAAAATAACTTCATATTTATAGCATTTTCACATCTCATATTCCTGAAAAATCGTATTTTTGGGCTATATTTTTCTAAAGAAAATATAGAATTATTAATTCATGGATAAGTATTCTTTTTTAAACGCCGCCCATACCGCTTATTTTGCGGATTTATACGAACAGTATCAACAAGACCCAGATAGCGTAGAGCCAAGCTGGAAAGCCTTCTTTCAAGGCTATGATTTTGGAAGCGACAGCTATGGAGCTTCTGACGAAATTGTGGAGGGGGTTAATACACAGATTCCAGAGCATGTTCAGAAAGAATTTCAGGTTATAAAACTCATCGACGATTATCGAACTCGCGGGCATTTATTTACCAAAACCAACCCTGTTAGAGACCGAAGAAAATACATGCCTTCTCTAGAGATTAACAACTTTGGGTTGTCAGCAGCAGATTTAGATACGGTTTTTAATGCTGGTGATATTATTGGGATTGGTCCTCAAAGCTTGCGTGAAATTCAAAAGCATCTGGAAGCTATTTATTGCGATGCGATTGGCGTAGAATACATGTACATCCGTAGACCGAACGAGCGTCAATGGATTCAAGACAAATTAAACAGTAACGATAATCAGGGTAATTTTTCCCCTGATCAAAAAAAACATATCCTCAAAAAACTAAACGAAGCCGTTTCCTTTGAAACCTTTTTACACACAAAGTATGTCGGTCAAAAACGGTTTTCGTTAGAAGGAAACGAATCTTTAATTCCTGCTATTGATGCGCTTATTGAAAAAGCCGCTGCGTATGGTGTCAAAGAATTTGTCATGGGAATGGCCCACAGGGGACGTTTGAGTACGTTGACCAATATTTTCGGAAAATCCGCCAGTGATATTTTTAGTGAATTTGACGGAAAAGATTATGAAGAAGAAGTGTTTGATGGGGATGTAAAATACCACCTTGGTTGGACCAGTGACCGTTTGACAGATAATGGCAATCGAATTAATTTGAGTATTGCACCCAACCCTTCTCACCTCGAAACAGTCGGTGCCGTAGTTGAAGGGATTACAAGAGCAAAACAAGACAAACTAAACCCTGAAGACGCCAGCAAAGTATTGCCAATTGTGGTACACGGAGATGCCGCCATCGCAGGACAAGGTCTTGTCTATGAAGTCGTTCAAATGGCACAGCTAGACGGCTATAAAACCAATGGAACCATTCACATAGTGGTGAATAATCAAATTGGATTTACCACAAATTACTTGGATGCACGTTCATCCACCTATTGTACGGATGTTGCAAAAGTGACACTGTCACCTGTATTGCATGTCAATGCCGATGATGCTGAAGCCGTGGTACACTCTATTTTATTTGCACTGGATTTTAGAATGCAGTTCAAGCGTGATGTATTTATCGACTTATTAGGCTATAGAAAATATGGACATAATGAAGGAGACGAACCGCGTTTTACACAACCAAAACTGTACAAAGCCATTGCGAGTCATGACAATCCGCGCAATATTTATGCACAAAAACTAATGGATGAAGGCATTATTGATTCCAATTATGTTTCAAAACTTGAGCAAGATTATAAAGCTTCTTTAGAAACGGAATTAAAAACGTCCAGAAAAGAAGATAAAACCGTCATCACACCATTTATGCAAGAGGCTTGGGAGAATTTCCCCAGAGCCAAAGCGAATCAGATGCGTGCCACGGTAGACACTACGTACCCAAAAGAAAAATTAGCTTCAATAGCGAAAATTATATCCTCGCTTCCTGAAGATAAAAAATTTATACGCAAGATTTCCCGTTTGATCGAAGCTCGAAAACAAATGTTTGAGGGTGATAAATTGGATTGGTCCATGGCCGAACATTTAGCCTATGGATCTCTTTTAGAAGAAGGATTCCATGTCCGTATTTCAGGGCAAGATGTAGAACGAGGGACGTTCTCTCACCGCCACGCAGTGGTAAAAGTAGAAGACAGTGAAGAAGAAGTAGTTCTTCTCAAAAACATAAGTCCTAACCAAGGACAGTTTAATATTTACAACTCCTTATTATCAGAATACGGTGTTGTAGGATTTGATTATGGCTATGCCATGGCAAGTCCAAATACCCTTACTATTTGGGAAGCTCAATTTGGAGATTTCAGTAATGGCGCTCAAATCATGATTGATCAATACATTTCATGTGGAGAAGATAAATGGAAAACACCCAATGGCATCGTCCTGTTATTACCGCATGGTTACGAAGGTCAAGGAGCCGAGCATTCCTCAGGTAGAATGGAACGTTTTCTTCAACTTTGTGGAAAAGACAATATGTTTATTGCCGATTGTACCACGCCGGCAAATATGTATCATTTATTAAGACGCCAACTAAAAGCAGATTTTAGAAAGCCTTTAATTGTATTCACTCCAAAAAGTTTATTGCGCCATCCAAAAGTGGTTTCTACGGTTGACGAATTTGCAAATGGCAGTTTCCAAATGCTGATTGATGATGCATCAGCGCAAGCAGAAACCATTAAAACATTGGTTTTTGTAACCGGTAAATTCTATTATGATTTACTAGAAGCGCAAGAAAATTTAGGAAGAACCGACGTTGCCTTGGTACGTGTAGAACAATTATTCCCACTTCCAGAAGCTGAAATGGAGGTATTGATTTCCAAATACAAAAATGCAGAGGATATCGTCTGGGCACAAGAAGAACCAAGAAATATGGGGGCTTATGCACATATATTAATGCATATCGAAGACGCTAAAAATTGGCGTGTGGCTTCAAGACGAAGTTACAGCGCACCTGCGGCTGGAAGTTCCACCCGTTCCAAAAAAAGACATCAAGAAGTAATCGATTTTGTTTTTGATAAAACAAAAGATAATCAAAGAAGAAAACTAAAATAAACACACAATGATTTTAGAAATGAAAGTGCCTTCACCAGGCGAATCAATCACAGAAGTAGAAATTGCAGAATGGTTAGTTCAAGAAGGCGATTATGTAGAAAAAGATCAAGCCATTGCAGAAGTGGACAGTGATAAAGCAACTTTAGAGTTGCCAGCAGAAGCGAGCGGAACCGTAACGTTTAAAGCCGAAGTAGGCGATGCTGTGGACGTTGGAGCTGTTGTTTGTCTGATTGACACCAGTGCTGCAAAACCAGAGGGTGGAGATGCTCCCAAAGCGACAGTAGCCACGCCAGAAGTTGTTGCAACCCCTAAAGTTGAAACACCGGCGAACACTACCTATGCTACAGGATCAGCAAGTCCAGCGGCTAAAAAAATACTTTCCGAAAAAGGCATTGAAGCCACTGCAATCGCAGGAACAGGAAAAGACGGGCGCATTACCAAAGAAGATGCGGTCAAGGCCGTTCCAGCAATGGGACAACAGACGAATGTAGAAGGGCGTGGTGTGTCACGTTCTAAACTATCTATGTTGCGTCGAAAAGTAGCAGAACGCTTGGTGGCTGTCAAAAATGAAACTGCGATGCTAACGACATTCAACGAAGTTGACATGTCTCCAATTTTTGAATTGAGAAAACAATACAAAGAAACCTTTAAAGAAAAGCACGGGGTAGGGCTTGGGTTTATGAGTTTCTTTACGCTCGCCGTGGTGCGTGCCTTAAAATTATTCCCTTCGGTCAATTCTATGATCGATGGAAAAGAAATGATTTCCTATGATTTTTGCGATATCAGTATTGCCGTTTCAGGGCCGAAAGGACTCATGGTGCCGGTCATAAGAAATGCGGAAGATTTATCTTTTAGAGGTGTAGAATCGGAAGTGAAGCGTTTGGCAATTCTTGCGCGTGATGGACAAATTACAGTGGATGAAATGACAGGGGGAACTTTTACAATTACGAATGGGGGTGTTTTTGGAAGCATGCTTTCAACGCCAATTATCAACCCACCTCAAAGTGCCATTCTTGGAATGCACAATATTGTTGAACGTCCGGTGGCTCTTAATGGCGAGGTGGTCATTCGTCCGATTATGTACGTTGCCTTATCCTATGACCATAGAATTATTGACGGAAGAGAATCTGTTGGATTCCTAGTTGCGGTGAAAGAAGCGCTTGAAAATCCACAAGAATTTTTGATGGATGATGACGTTAAAAAAGCATTAGAGCTTTAAAATATAATTCTGTTTATGTTCCGCGAAGTTGGGAGACTTTGTGGAACTGATAGCTAGTAGTTGTTAATTTCTTTTCAGTTTTATTGGATTTTGTCGAGTGTCAAACACATCTGAAATGTCAATTCGGTTTTTCTCTGTATTGTTCCAATAAATAATTTTGTATTTTTTGTAAATTAAACAACGAAATTCTTCTTCTCTTTCTTTAAGTGAAAGTTCCTTTACACCCATTTTTGGCTGGTCAGATAATTTTAGAGTTTGTTTTACAATATTTTCGGTTAGATTTGTTGCAACTCTTAAACTTGCTTTTTCTTTATAATATTCAAATATGTTTTAAAGTTCTTTTTTAGCAAAGTCCGTCAAATGAATTTTTAACGCCATTCTTTAATTTCATTAAGTAATTCAGTAGCCTCAATTACTCTATCATTTTTAGAATCTTCCATAGACTTGTCTATTCGTTTGTTAAACTCCTCAATGGTCATAGGTTCAAATCCCTTATTTTCTGATTTTAAAAGTTTCTCAAAACGAGCAATAACATTCTCACTTTGCAATTTCAAAAACTCTTGTACAAATTCTATTTTTCGTGTTTGTATGTCCACAAGTACAAATTTACAAAATTATTTTTTTATACTGTTAGTTTCTTGATTTTCAGCTTGACACTCAGCAACACTTCCTGCTACCGCTAAGCTGCCGTAAACTAGCTGAAAACAACTTTTACATTTACCCCAATCAAGACCTGCTAATCTTTGACGTTACCACGTTATAGCGCAGCGGAGTTGGATCATTCAACTTTTAATCATCTGGTCTTTCAGGAATGTAAACAGCATCAATTTCTATTTCATTTCCATAGGTTACTATAATTGAACACAATACAGATACACTTTTTCCATTGTGAATAGCAGCTTTCATCACGGGTATTTTTCTAAGCACTCTCAAGATTTCTGCTTGAATGGTGACCTCTGAATTTCTAACTTTCAAACCGGTCAAATTTCCGTTTTCGTTGATTATAAAAAAAGCTTCTACCTGCTTTGGTTCTGAAAGATTTAAATCTTTAGACACACTCAAATTAAACTCTCGCTTTATAAATGTCGATACTTTAGTATTAAAACACTTCCTTGTCTCTTCTATAGAAAGTTCCTCACAACCATTATAGACAGGCGCGATTTCTGCATCTTTTAAGATCATCCTCTTATCAGGGGGATAATTTGCTAAACCGTCATCATGTGACATAATGCTGCATAAACTCAACATTGCCTGTTCTTCTTCTTTAGTAATATTTCCTTGTGCCATCACCTGTTCTTGTACAGCATTGATTTTCATTATCAATGTACTTTCTGTGTTTTTTGAAGGGTCAGATGCTTCTTTGCAAGAAACAGATAAGAAACCAATAGTGAGGATTGAAATAGCTACTAAGTTTTTTAATCTTTTTTTTCTTTTAAAATTTATTTTCATCATCATTGTATTTTTAATTTAAGTGAAATTTTATTTGTTTAAGTCATAGAATACGTAGCGGGGTTCATTGTTACCCAAAGTTTTTTATTTTATCCGCTTTATATATTTATTCAGTTTTGGTTGTATATACCAAATTCCTATTATAAAACACCAAATTCCAAAAAACAATCCAATTCCGTTTGATTGTTTTAATTTTTCTGCTTTTTCAAATTTTATTATTGTAATTGATGTCAAAATAATTAATAAAAACATACAAATCATTGCTCCGAAATGAAAAGGCAAAATAGTATTCATATCCGCAATTCCAGATATAAGCAAAGTCATTCCAATAGGAATATAAATAATCGGATACGCTATTAGCGCAATCAGAATTATTTTATTCAGTTTACGATGTTCAGGAATTTTCTTATTCAATTCAATTCCGATTGAGTAAATCCAAATCAAAAATGGAATTCCTAACCAAAATAACCAGAACAGTTCTTTCGGGCTTTTACTTAAATATTCTCTTGTCATTTTCCATTTTTTTTCTTATTGCTATCCCCTGCTATCGAATCTTTCGTGTGGTTTATAAAATTTACTTGGAACGCGAATGGATTGACTTCGTCGAATCTTTGATTTCGCGCACCAGCGTGGGTAATGTTATTGTAGTTTCCATAGTTTAACGGTTTTATCAACACTTGAACTTGCAACCCAATTACCATCATTGCTAAAACAAATGGTCCAAATATCGTTTTGATGTTCAGTTATTGTATGTAATAATTTACCAGAATTCACATCCCATAATCTAGCACTAACGTCTTTTAATGAGCCTTTATAATTTAATCTATATTGTAAAATTTCTCCCAAGGCTTTCTTATCTCTTCCAGCAGTAAGAATAGTTTTATTATCTGGACTAAATGACACTGAATAAATAGACTGATTCTCCTTTGTTATTGCTCTAACTAGTTTCCAATTTTTGGTGTCCCAAATATTTACCACTTTATCGTCTCCACCACTTGCTAATAATTTCCCATTTGGACTATAGGCGACAGAAATAACAGCATCTGTGTGTTCTGTGATTGTCTTAATAGTTTTGCCGGAATTTACATCATAAATTCTTACACTTCCATCGCTTCCAGAACTTGCTAAAGTCTCTCCATCTGGGCTAAAAGACAAAGACCATACATCTCGTTCATGTCCTTCAAGTGTTTTAATTAATTGACCATTAATTGCATTCCACATAAAGACTTTTTTATCTGTACCAGCACCTGCGATTACATTGCCTGATGGATTATAAGAAACCGACCATAAGATTCCATTATTTCCTATGAGTGTATTTAATAACTCTCCAGTTTCCACATCCCATATTCTTACTTTTCCATCATAACTACCTGTACATATTGTTTTTCCATTTGGATTAAACGAAAGTGTTGGTATTCCATCTGGATGTTCAATATTTCTCAACACCTTTGTTTCATCCACTGACCAAATTTTCAACATTTTATCGATTCCACAGCTGGCGAGTAATTTATTATCTGGACTGAATTCCACATCCCAAACTTCATCTGAATGTTGTATAAGATTTTTACTTAAGACAAGTCGACCATTTTTTATAATTTCTGGTTGAATATATAACTGATTATACACAATTATCAAAACACCAAAAGTTGCAATAATTGCTATTACTCTTTTTAATTTCATTTATAAAAATATATTGGTTTTGCTAATTATTGTTTAGAATTTTTTTAAGGTTACACAACTTTTTGTTTGTCATTATACGTAGCTAATTTTAGTGCAAACATCTTGTTTGCTCCCTCGGTGCCGCCACGCTATGGCGTGGTGGTTTACAAAATTTATTTGGAACGCGAATGGATTGACTTCGTCGAATCTTTGATTTCGCGCACCA
>TARA_B110001469_G_scaffold54266_1_pt1 | contig 12890 bp, 13 predicted proteins | sample TARA_B110001469 | Tara Oceans TARA_B110001469 (sample SAMEA4397034) | marine metagenome | biome: Polar Biome; feature: [SRF] surface water layer (ENVO:00010504); material: water (ENVO:00002006), including particulate matter (ENVO:01000060) such as... | depth 5 m
TTGTAGATTTATTAGGGAGAATGCCAAATAACAAACTCCTGTTAGATCATTATTTAGATGGTGCTATCGAAGCAGAAGCAGATGCAATTTGTGATGCAGATGGAAATGTCTATATCATCGGTATTATGGAACATATAGAACCTTGTGGAGTGCATTCAGGAGATTCAAACTCCGTACTGCCAGTATTTAATTTGGGCGATTTAGTAATGCAACAAATTAAAGACCATACGCATACCATTGCAAGAGAATTAAAAACAGTCGGATTGATCAATGTGCAGTTTGCTGTTAAAAATGACATTGTTTATATTATTGAAGCAAATCCAAGAGCTTCCAGAACAGTTCCTTTTATTGCAAAAGCATACAAAGAACCGTATGTAAACTATGCAACCAAAGTAATGTTGGGTGTAAATAAAGTGACTGATTTTAATTTCAATCCACAATTGGAGGGATATGCAATTAAGAAACCAGTATTTTCATTTAACAAGTTCCCGAATGTAAACAAAGCATTAGGACCAGAAATGAAATCTACCGGAGAAAGCATTTTGTTTATTGACAGTCTTAAAGACGACCAGTTTTACGACTTATATGCAAGACGTAAAATGTATTTGAGTAAGTAAGCTTAAAAAAAAACACCATTTAAAAACATCCTTTTGTATTGAATTTATTCAACAATTGGATGTTTTTTTTATTCACGTAGAATACTTTTCATTTTCTTACCCCTTGCCAATTCATCGATTAGCCTGTCTAAATAACGAATTTGCTGCATCAATTTATTTTCAATCTCTTCAACACGATAACCACAAATTAAACCTTTAATTTTAGTTGTATTTGGATGCATTGCTGGAGCTTCTGCAAAAAAAGTTTCAAAATCAACCCTTTTTGTGATTTGCTTTTCTAGGGATTCTTGATCATAACCTGTTAGCCAGTAGATAATGGTATCAACATCATTTTTTGTTTTGCCTTTTTTTTTCTGCCTTTGAAAGATAATGAGGGTAAACACCTGCAAAAGACATTTTAAATACTCTTGAATAGTCCATAATGTTTCATTTAAATAGCACTTAAAATTACTTCTAGAAAACTTTTAAGATAAGTGTTTCGCCAAAAAATTTTCTATAAAATATAAATATATAAAAATAATTGATTAATTTTAACATATCTTTTTGATGAAAAGATCATTTATTTAAACAGTAAAAATAAAAAATATGAAAAAAAATTACTTTTTTAAAACCTCTTTATTAATGATACCAATGATGGCATTTATCTTAATGTCAAATTCAGGAGGGAAATCAGGAGCTTATTCTGGTTCTCCTGGTGATGGAGGAACTTCTTGTACAGATTGCCATAGTGGCGGAAATTTTGGTGCCTCTGTTGCGATTACACATAATATTCCAGATACGGGGTATCTATTAGATACCAATTACAATGTAACGGTAACAGCAAGTTCTTCAGCATCTGAACATGGTTTTCAAATGACCGCAGAAAAGGTTTCTGATGACAGTAAAATAGGGACTCTTATTGCAGGATCTTCGTCAAGTTTGACCAATGGAAATGCCAATATTACCCATACGAGCGCTAGTAATAGTTCTTGGTCCTTTCAATGGAAATCACCTTCGACAGATGAAGGGAGAGTTACTTTCTTTGCCGCTTCAGTTGCTGCAAATGGGAATGGAGCAACTTCTGGAGATCAAGTTGTAACTGGAGATTCAGGGCAAATTAGTTCTTTGAGTATTGCAGAAGCAAAATGGTTAGATTTTGAAATGTATCCAAACCCAGCAGCAACAGAACTCAACATACAACTCTCAAGTGGAGCTAACGATGCAATTGTAGAATTTTATGATGCTATGGGTCGCTTGTCATTATCTAAAAAAATCGATACTTCTGACCCACAAATAAATGTGTCTAATTTAAGCAGAGGAGTCTACCTTTTAAAAGTACTTTCTGAAGACAAAGTTGGAACTCAAAAGTTCATCAAAGAATAAGTTTTCAAAGCTATTTTATTAAAACCGATTGTAATTAGTGCAATCGGTTTTTTTTATGCCTATTTTAAAGTAAATTTGTCTTGTTATAAAACATCCCTATGAATTATATTTTATTTGACGGAGAAGTGAGAAATTCTTTGTTACCATTTACCTATACAAGACCCGTTGCAGAAATTCGAATTGGTATTTTAACCCTTCGTGAAAAATGGGAAAAACATCTGGGTTTAACTACAACAACTATTACAGAAGAATATTTAGAAGAAAAGTACCCAATGGTAGAATTGGAAGAAAACATCATGATCAATGCTTCTTTTTTACCCACAAAAGAATTGGTCAATCAGGTTAAAAATTTAAAAGCAAACGAAGCAATCTTTAAAGGAGACGATGTCATTGCTTTTTTTACGACAGACTCACAAGAGGAAATTAACTTCGAGGCCTATCAACAGTATGATTTTGATGACGAATTGCTACAAGTTAAAAATACTTGGGATATTTTTTCCTTGAATGACAAAGCCATTCAGCAAGATTTTGATTTGATTACAGAAGCGCGAACTTCGCAGCCCATTCCAGAAGGAGTTCAAGCAATCAATCCTGAAAACATTTTTATTGAAGAAGGAGCGAAGCTTACTTTTGCAACTTTAAACGCTACAAACGGTCCTATTTATATCGGCGAAAATGCTGAAATTATGGAAGGAGTCGTTGTACGAGGTGCCTTGGCAATGTGTGAAAATTCAGTTTTGAAACTAGGAGCAAAAATATATGGAGCCACCACAATTGGCCCCTTTTGTAAAGTTGGTGGAGAAGTGAACAATTCGGTATTGTTTGGGTATTCTAGTAAAGGACACGACGGTTTCTTAGGGAACTCAGTCATTGGAGAATGGTGTAATTTAGGAGCCGATACCAACAACTCAAATTTAAAAAACAATTACGCAGAAGTAAAATTGTGGGATTATAATACAGGACGATTTGCCAAAACAGGACTACAGTTTTGCGGTTTAATGATGGGAGATCATTCTAAATGCGGTATCAATACCATGTTCAATACAGGGACCGTTATTGGTGTTTCTGTAAATATTTTTGGAAGCGGATTTCCAAGAAATTTTGTCCCATCGTTTAGTTGGGGAGGTGCCTCTGGCTTTACAGAATACAAAACAAGTAAAGTTTTTGAAGTTGCTGAAGTTGTTTTGCAACGCAGAGGAATTACATTTGATGCAAAAGAAAAAGCCATTTTAGAACATGTTTTTACTGCAACGAGTCAATATCGGAATTATTAAACGTTACACTAAAAAATCAATTGAATAGAAAAACCTCAAAATGAATTTTCATTTTGAGGTTTTTCGTTGTCATAAAAGGAAGTAAAACTATTTAGCTTCCCATTCTTTTAAAGAAGCTTTATTCATTTTTACATAGGCTTGGTTACCTGCTTTTTCTGCCAATTGTAACGACAGTTTTGCAGCAGCAATTGCCGTTTTCGTATTTCCAGCTTTCGCATGAATCAAAGCTTGCCTTCTAATATACCAGAAACGAGGTTCTACAGCCGTCATGGCAACTGCTTTGTCGATCCAAGTTTTTGCTTTTTGAATGTCTTTGTCTGAAGTTAAATAATAGTCAGCGGCAGCATACAAGTCTTGAGCAGCAGGTCCTGCCATTTCTTTTTCAATATTTTCAGAAACCATTGCATCTGTAGGTGTTTCAAATTGCAACCCTACATAAACATCTTCCCAAAGAATGCCTAATACAGCAGAATTGTTTGTCAAATCATCAAATGTAATAGTAAATGTTTCAATAGGCATCGGCATTTTAATAGGTGTTACACGCACTTTTGCGGCTACTTTTGCATCGTCCCATTTTTGTGGTGCTCCCCAGTTGGTCGCGTCTGTATATAAGATAATGTCCCAAGTTTCTTTTCCTGGAATGGTATATAAAGCATAGGTTCCCTTCTTCATTTCTTTTCCATCAATGGTAAAATCGGTAGAAAAGGTAAGTTTCGTATTCTCATTGGCTCCAGTTCTCCATACTTTACCATACGCTTCTAGTCCGCCAAAGATTTTTCGTCCTTTCATGCTAGGTCTTGAGTAGTTTACAGTAATGTCTGTTAACCCTACTTTTTGTTCAATTTTTTGAGAAGGACTGGGTGCAGGTGTTTCAATTTGCCCATTTGTTACATACGAAATAGCAGCAACAAAAAGGCATAAGACTAATTTTTTCATGGTTGTATCTTTTTGATTGTTCTCAAAATTACAAATTCTAAAAACGTAAAATGTTAACAAAACCTTAAAGTAAAGTACCGTATCTTTGTACTTATTAAAAAAAATGAAGAAATACATTTCAGAATTTATCGGTACATTTTCTATGATTTTTTGTGGAACGGGCGCCATGACCGTTAACGAAATAACAGGCGGTGAAGTGACACACGTTGGCATAGCAATTACCTGGGGGCTCATTGTAATGGCAATGATTTATGCTTTTGGGGAAACTTCGGGAGCACATTTTAATCCGGCCGTTACCATTGCTTTTGCCTATGCAAAGAAGTTTGCTTGGAAAGAAGTTCCAAAGTACATCATTGCTCAAATTTTAGGTGCTTTTGCTGCAAGTCTCATACTGTGGTTTCTGTTTCCAACCAGTGAAAATTTAGGTGCAACAATACCTACGGTGGATGTTGGACGTGCTTTTGTCATGGAATTATTACTAACATTTTTCCTAATGGTGGTTATTATTAACGTTTCGACGGGGAGTAAAGAAACCGGAATTATTGCAGGAATAGCCGTTGGTGCAGTCGTACTTTTAGAGGCTATGTTTGCAGGTCCTATTACAAATGCGTCTATGAATCCAGCAAGATCCATTGCACCCGCCATTGTTTCAGGTAAAATGCAACATTTATGGATGTATATTTTAGCCCCCATACTCGGAGCTATTTTGGCTGTTATTTCGTGTAAATTGGTTAAAGAAGACAATTGCTGCAATGATGCGAATTGTTAAAAATTAAAACTCATCAACTTGAAAAATATAAGTATTTTAGGATGTGGTTGGCTAGGAGAACCTTTGGCAATATCGCTTTTAGAGGCTGGGTTTTCAGTAAAAGGGTCTACTACAACCGAATCAAAATTGGCTACTTTAGAAGCCTCCCAAATTGAAGCCTATCTCGTCAATATTTCTGAATTTGAAGAGTTTGATGTATTTTTAGAAACAGATATCTTAATTATTGCAATCACATCAAAAGATATTGATGGCTTTGAAAGTTTAATTGCACAAATTGAAAACTCCCCAATACAGAAAGTAATTTTCATCAGTTCTACTTCTGTCTATCCAAATATTAATGCAGTCGTTACCGAGGAGACGAAAACAAAACAAGTGCCTTTGGTAGAAATTGAAGAATTGTTTCGACAAAATAATTGTTTTGAAACCACTATTTTACGTTTTGCTGGTTTGTTTGGTGGCGAAAGACACCCTGGAAACTGGTTTTCAGATGGCCGTAAAATTCCCCAACCTAAAGGGTATGTAAACATGATTCATCAAGAAGATTGTATTGAGATCATTCACGAAATTATTGATCAGAATTGTTGGGATACTACTTTTAATGCCTGTGCAGATCACCATCCAACTAGAAAGGAGTTTTATGCAATTGCGAAATTATGCAAAGATTTGACTTTACCGTATTTTGAAAAGAACGAAGTTCTTGAGTATAAAATTGTGAGCCCTAAGAAATTACAAACCGTTTTAAATTACGAATTTATACACAATGATTTGTTGTCAATTTAGATTTTTGAGCGATAAATATTTTACGCTCACTTTCGATTACCTCTAGTGATTCTTCGATCGTGCTTGTCGTTTTTTTAACAAAAACAAATGACTATTGATACTTTCGTTTTCTCAAATAATTGAAACTAAAACCAAAAGCGAGTATTAAAATAATAGGAAAGCCAACGTTTAAGAACTGCCAAAATATTCTTTCTTTAAATGCTTTTTGTTTGTCTAAAATTGGAATTTGTATCGTCTTGTTTCTCAATTCCATCAGTCCAACATCATCCAGTAAGTAGTCCACGGCATTCAGTAGAAAATCTTTATTGCCAAATTGCTCATTGGTCCATTTATCTCTCGATAAATCGTAGGGCTCTTTCTTTAAAACTTGATTTCTACCAACATCGCCATCGGCAATTACAATCATTTTATTGTTAGTTGCATTTGCTTTGTAAATCGATGTTTTATAGGGTTGAACTCTGTTTTTGTAAGCAGATTTAAAATCTCCTTCTAATAAAACAGCAAGCAATTGATTTCCGTCTTGATAGTCTGATTCAATTGGTTCATCAGCAATAGATTGCAATGCAATGAAATTGGGAGTTCCAAATTTCTGTGTCAACACGGAACTTACTAATAAAGGCGTTTTTTTAATGCTGTTTTTTAAGGTATCTATCTGATTTGTAAACTGAAACCGAACTGGTGATACATTTTTTGTGATTGGATGATTTGGGTTTCCACCAGCCAAAGGATGAAAAAACCAATCTAAGTTTTTAAATTGTGTCTGATTGCCTACCATACCGGTTGCAACAGGGATTTTTGCTGCATACAAATCTTTTATCAAGGTTGTGTTGATTCGCACTCCATAGGAGAATAATAAATCTGTAAGATTTAAATCTCTAGGAAAAGCTAGCATTTTTCCGCCATTAAATAAGCTGTCTTGGTCTGCAATTACATTGTCGATCATCCACAAGGTTTTACCTCCGTTTGTGATGAATTGGTCTAAAGTAAATTTTTCTGCTTCGGTGAATTTTATTGTTGGTTTTGCAATAATAGCCAAATCGAATCCAGTAAGATCTTCTAAAGTTTGTTTCGGATTCTTAGCTACTGAATCCAAGGTGAATTTTGCTAATTTGTATTTTTTTGCAACTTCACTTAAAAAGCTAAGCAAATACAAATCGTCCAATTCTTCGTTCCCCTTTATTATGGCAATCTTTTGTTGTTCTTTTTGGAGCACACTATTGATAGCATTTGTAAAACTGTATGTTAAGTTTTCAACTGCTTTTTGTAATTGTTCTTCTTGAGAGGTAACAATGGCGTTTGGAAGCAAAGAAATAATCGTGCTTTTTTTATTATGTCTTATTTCGGCCCATGGAAAAATAATAGCTTCAGAAAGTTTCCCATCTTCTTCGACAGTTAGCTGACTGGGCAACATTCCTCTTTTTATTAAAGCTTCTCGTTGGTCATTAGGGTTTTTAAAATGGAGAATGATGTTCGAGTTTTCTGCTTCTAATTCTTCCAAAAACTGCTGTGTTTCTACTTGTAATCTCTTAAACTCTGATGGAAATTCGCCTTCTAAATACACTGTAATAAAGAGCGGTTGTTCAATTTTTTTAAGAATGGTTTTTGTTGTTTCAGATAAGGTGTACCGTTGGTCTTTTGTCAGATCGAAACGTTTGTAAAAGGGTTGATTTGCAACATTTAGTAGTATCAATCCAACAAGTAAGACTGCAATGTTTTTAATTTTTTTATTCATTTTCTAAACGATTTTTAGTGATGTATAAAAAGAACAGTGTTACACTTATAAAATAGAGTAGATCTCTGGAGTCAATAACCCCACGTGAGATACTTTTAAAATGTTCGTTGATACCAAATTTTTGTATAGAAATACTTTGATTCGAAAATGAATTGGAAATGGCATCAAATCCATAAAACAATAAGAAGGTAATAAAAACGCCTAAGATAAAAGCGATAATTTGATTTTTTGATAACGTGGACGTAAACAGACCAACTGCTGTATAGGTGGCTGCTAAAAAAAGTAACCCAATGTAGGACCCAATGATGCTGCCAACATCCATATTTCCAATTGGATTCCCTAATCGATAAATCGTGTACACGTAGGTGAGTGTTGGAATCAATGCGACAAGAACCAACAGCAAAGAAGCCCAGAATTTTCCAAGCACAATTTGCCAATTTGATACAGGTCTTGTTTTTAAGATTTCGATAGTTCCACTATTGAATTCGTCGGCAAAACTTTTCATAGTAATTGCCGGAATTAAAAAGAGAAAAACCCAAGGGGTTAAATAGAAAAATGGATTGATGTCTGCAAAGCCTGCATTTAATAAATTGAAATCGTCTTTAAAGACCCATAGGAATAGCCCATTAATAAGTAAGAAAACACCAATGACCAAATAGGCAATTGGGGAGGCAAAAAACGAATTAAATTCTTTTTTTAAAATGGCAATCAATGTGATATTATTTTACGGTTATCTTTTTTTTGAACTTCCAATTGTTCTTTGGTTAATGATATTTAAAACCAAAATTTGAAGTGTTTGCAAGCTACGATTTTATCTTCAAAATAAATTCACCTTTCATTTTTAATACGGCTTAAATAGAAAGTTTTCAGGAATTACTTTCCAATTTAAAAATACGATTATGTTTAAAGCTTGGATCTTTCCTTTGTGCCTGAAAAATAAATTGGTATTTCTTTAATAAAGTTATTGATCGTAGATTGTTTTTGTGGGTATATGCTTCGATCGTTCTTAGATTTAATTGCTCAAAACCAAAATTCAAAACCGCAAAAATTGCTTCACTCATGAGCCCTTTTTGTTGCATTTCGGTTTTTAATTTGTAACCAATTTCTGCATATTTTGCCCCTAAAGAAATTCGATGGAATACAATAGTACCCACTATTTCTTCCTGTTTTGTAATTGCCCAAAAAACACGTTCTTCTTTTAAGTAGAGGGCATTGCATGTTTTTATAAAGTCTTTTGCTTCTTCAATACTTTGCATTCTTTTGGTAGCAACAAATTGGTTGATTTCTTCGCTGGATCGCAGTGTAAGTATACTGTTAGCATCGTCAAGTGTTAGTTCCCGCAAGGTTAATCTTTGAGTTTTTAAAACAGGAAATGTGTCGCAATTGAATGCCATTATGGAAGACTTACATTTTTATTGACACTCCAAGCTTGTGGTTTGTCGTTGAACAGCACTTTGGTTTTTGCCCAAACGTTTTTAAAAAGCTCGGAACTTCTATAGCGTTCTAAATCTTCCTCTTTTTCCCAATACGAGTAGGTGAAAAAAAGTTCAGGATTTGTTTTGTCTTGATACAGTTCTAATAGGCTACATCCTTTTGATGCCCTAATCAATGATTTCTTTACAGCGAAGATTTCTTCAAATTCATTGATATACTTTGAGTGAAAACTCATTTTTACGATTCGAACAAACATAATTTTAAGACAATGTGGTAAACTCCGGGAGTACTTCGTTTACAAATTCAATAATAATTGGATCTCGATAGGCCAATCCCAATAATGTAGAAGCGCCACCCACCGTGTTTAAATTACTTCTATATAAGGCAATTTCTAAATACCCTGCCGAATTAAATATAGCCAACCTACTTCCGTCAAAACTTAGATCTTTCGTATCGACTCCTTTAATTTCGTTGTATTTACTATAAATTTTCTCGAAGGAATATCGAGAAGCTTTGATGGTGAATTTTCTTCCTTTTCCAACCTCATTAAACATTTTTTCTTTAATGTTCGTAATGATATTTCCATAATTGTCAATATAGATGACACCACCAATAATTTGGTTTTGAGCTTGATTTACTTTGGGTTGAATTTCAATGAGTTTTTTGTAGTTCTTAATTTCCTTACCAATCACCGTTAAATTTCCGCCTCGGGCAATAAAACAGGCAACTTGCACAAAAACATCTAAAACAGGAAAACTACTTTCAATACGATCATGAATATTGATCTCAACAATCTTTGTTGGATTAATTTCTGAGGCAATCATAGAGATTAAACCATTGTCTGGACATACAAAAAAATGGTTATCTAATTCGAGTGCAATGTGTTTGTTATCTTCGCTTAATTCAGAATCTACTCCAATAATATGGATCGTACCGTCTGGGAAACTCTTGTAAGAATTCTTTATGATATAGGCAGTTTCTGTTATATTAAATGGAGATATTTCATGAGTAATGTCTACAATTTTAGCGTTTTCTAACTCAGAATAGATAGCACCTTTTACAGCTCCAACAAAGTGGTCTTTTGTTCCGAAATCGGTCGTTAAAGTGATAAATGAGATCAATATTTGCTGTTAATTAAATGTGTAAAAGTTGTTGACTATTTAACGCAAATCTAATCAATTTAGTAAATTTATTGACTATTTTTAATTTAATAATTTGATCACCTATTTTAATAAAAAAACATTTGAACGAAAGAATCATTGCATTAACAGAAATAGATCCAAAAGATTTTTTTGGAGAACACAATAGTACAATTGAGCAGCTAAAAAAATATTTTCCAAAAGTAAAATTGGTCGCAAGAGGCGCAAAGTTGAAAATTTATGGAGAAACTGCTCTTTTGGATGAGTTTGAAAACCGATTCGAACAACTTATTAAATACTTTCATAAGTATAACAAATTAGATGAGAACAGTATTGAACGCATTTTAACTTCTACTGGAAAGGATGAAAAAACTGCGGCAGCTATGAGTGCAAAAGACGTATTGCTTCATGGTGTTAACGGGAAATTGATAAAACCAAAGACTGCCAATCAAAAGAAAATGGTTTCCCTAATTCAGAAAAATGACATGCTTTTTGCAGTAGGCCCTGCAGGAACAGGAAAAACGTATACCGCTGTTGCAATTGCAGTAAAAGCATTGAAAGAAAAAGAAGTTCGTAAAATTATTTTAACTAGACCCGCCGTAGAGTCCGGAGAAAATCTAGGGTTTTTACCTGGAGATTTAAAAGATAAGTTAGATCCTTATATGCAACCTTTGTATGATGCATTGCGAGATATGATACCGCATGAAAGATTGGCGTCACATTTAGAAAAAGGAATCATACAAATTGCTCCCTTGGCATTTATGAGAGGGAGAACTTTGGACAACGCCTTTGTTATTTTAGATGAAGCGCAAAATACGACCCACAGTCAAATGAAAATGTTTCTGACACGTATGGGGAAAAATGCAAAATTTATAATTAACGGAGACCCCGGCCAAATAGATTTGCCAAGAAAACAGGTTTCAGGCTTGAAAGAATCGTTATTGGCTTTGAAAGATATTGAAGGAATTGCCCAAGTATATTTAGACGATAGCGATGTGGTAAGACATCGATTGGTAAAAAGAATTATCTCCGCTTATAAGCGTATCGAAACAGAATAAGTTTTTAGTTGTTAGTAATTAGTCTTTAGTTTACTTTTGTCCTAACAAACAACACCATTATTAATGAATACAATTAACGATACAAACTTTGAATTTCCCGAGCAAAAAGCGGTATATAAAGGGAAAGTAAGAGAGGTTTATACGATAGACGACACGCTCTTGGTGATGATTGCGTCCGATCGATTATCAGCATTCGATGTCATTTTACCTCGTCAAATTCCGTTTAAAGGTCAAATTTTAAACCAAATAGCAACAAAAATGTTGCATGAAACAGCAGATATTGTACCAAATTGGCTTCTTGCAACTCCCGATGAAAATGTTGCTATCGGACATTTATGTGAACCTTTCAAAGTAGAAATGGTCATCCGAGGCTATATGTCTGGGCATGCAGCAAGAGAGTACAATGCAGGAAAAAGAGTTTTATGTGGTGTTGCCATGCCGGAAGGGATGCATGAAAATGATCGGTTTCCAAGTCCAATAATAACTCCATCTACGAAAGCAGACAATGGAGATCATGATGAAGACATTACCCGTGAAGCAATTTTGTCTAACGGTATTGTTTCTGAGGAAGATTACCTTATATTAGAAGACTATACCCAAAAATTATTTCAAAGAGGAACTGAAATTGCTTCTTCTCGTGGCTTAATTTTGGTAGATACAAAATATGAATTCGGTAAAACAAGAGAAGGGAAAATTTTGTTGATTGATGAAATTCATACTCCAGATTCTTCTCGTTATTTTTATGCAGAAGGGTATGCCGTTCGACAACAAAAGGGCGAGGCACAAAAACAATTGTCAAAAGAATTTGTACGTCAATGGTTAATTGAAAATGGTTTTCAAGGACAAGACGGACAGCAGATTCCAACCATGTCAGACGAAAAAGTTATTGAAATTTCAAATAGATATATTGAATTGTACGAACAAATTACTGGAGAAGCTTTTGTGAAAGCATCGACAGAAAATGTTTTAGCAAGAATTGCTAAAAATGTAAACGCATTTTTAGCCAACAACTAATAAATAAACTATCATGATTATAGAGCCAAGAACAAGAGGATTTATTTGTTTAACATCACACCCAGTAGGTTGTGCACAGAATGTTAAAAATCAAATTGACTATGTAACTTCAAAAGGAAAAATTGCCGGAGCCAAAAAAGTATTGGTTATTGGATCTTCTACAGGTTTTGGACTGGCGTCCAGAATTACAAGTGCATTTGGGTCAGACGCTGCTACAATAGGGGTTTTCTTTGACAAACCATCAACTCCCAATAGACCTGGTTCTCCTGGTTTTTATAACACTGCTGCTTTTGAAGAAGAAGCACACAAAGCAGGTTTGTATGCAAAAAGTATTAATGGAGATGCCTTTTCTAATGAGATAAAAGAACAGGTTGTCAATTTAATCAAACAAGACTTAGGACAAATAGATTTGATAATCTATAGTTTGGCTTCCCCAGTAAGAACACATCCCGTTTCGGGAAAACGTTTTAAATCGGTTTTAAAGCCAATTGGAGAAAATTTCACAAACAAGACGGTAGATTTTCATACTGGAAAAGTATCAGAAATTTCTATCAATCCTGCAGAAGGTGAAGATATTGAAAATACGATAACGGTAATGGGAGGTGAAGATTGGAAAATGTGGATGGATGCTTTACAAGAAGCAAACGTTTTAGCAGAAGGTGTGAAAACTGTTGCATATTCTTATATAGGCCCAGAAGTAACAAAACCCGTTTACAGAAATGGTACTATAGGTGCTGCTAAAGACGATTTAGAAGCGAAGGCATTTACGATTACA
>TARA_B110001469_G_scaffold125613_1_pt1 | contig 12879 bp, 9 predicted proteins | sample TARA_B110001469 | Tara Oceans TARA_B110001469 (sample SAMEA4397034) | marine metagenome | biome: Polar Biome; feature: [SRF] surface water layer (ENVO:00010504); material: water (ENVO:00002006), including particulate matter (ENVO:01000060) such as... | depth 5 m
TTTTACCTTTAACGATTAAGCGGTATAGCGGCATTTGGGGAAATTTGAACAGCCTAAGAAACTATTGCCAGCGTTCGGCCCGCGTTTGGCGGTGCGCTCGATCAGATCTGAGCCGCATTTAGGGCATGGTGCCGTCGGCCTGCTTGTTTGTGCTTGGTCGGCAGGCTGAGCTGGTGCTGCCGAGCTACTGGGTGCTACGTAGGTCGGCTGGGTGGGTTGCTCCCTGACTGCTTTGTTCGCACTTGGTGCTTGTGCTTTGTAGGCCTGGATACGCTCGATGAGGCGAGGGCCATCAATCAGTTCGATCGGTTGGCCTTCAGCAAACTGGATGGCATCCTGGGTATACGCCCCTGTCGCGATCACCACTGCTTGGTGTGCACCTTCTTTGGCTAGCACACCCAGCATTTCTCTGACGATCTTAACACCGACCTTTGAGGTTTTAAAATGCTTACATTGGATCAGGTAATGATCTCCGTTGGACGCAGTGGCTGTCAGGTCAATCCCACCATCTGGGCCATTACCACCTAGCTCAGTTACTTTGAAGCCTTCAGTCCGATAGACTTCGGCGATCAACAGTTCGAACTCCTGCCAGCTTAATGCACGCAAGGCATCCAGCGACTGAGTCTGCGCTAAGAGTGCCTTGCGCTGCTTGCGTCCCAGGAACCCCTTGAGTGCCGCGACCGCAGTGAGCGCAAACACCAAGAGTGACACCGACACGGTGATCGTCCCGCCTATTTCTCCAGGAAACATCATCTGCAGCTTGTTTTGGATCAAGTAATCGATCGCTAGATAGCTGCCGCCTCCGCACACGATTGGGATTAGTAGGATTGCCCATACTGGGAGGTGGAAGCAGAGGTCTGAAATCAGGTCTAACAGTTCTTCAGCGGTAGATTTTCGCTTGGCCATATTTGTCTATATTTTGCTTAGTAAAATTGGATCTTTATATTTTGCGTTTGACCCCTTTTTTTGCCTTTAGCCTTTGACTTGTTTGGGTTTAGACTGGCGTAGGGGAGAGGCATTGGCGTTTGGTGTGCTCCTGAGGATGTTTATTTTAAACGTTTGGCCCCATTTTTGGCCCATAGTGCCACAGGTTAGAATGCAGGTTCTTCGTTCAATAAGGTCCAGAATTGCTGGAGAAGCTCTATCTTCTCCAGTTCAACGACAACCTCCTCAATGTGAGTATCTGATAGCTTTATACGCTTAGTAGCTAGAGCAAGTAGCATCTCAAAGATCGCCTCTCCTGGGCCAGAGCCAGATTCACAGTGCTGTATAGCTGAGATTAAAATATCACGAACCTGTCGACTAAGGCCGACATGCACCGAGTAATTGAGTTCGTCTGGTGTGCACGCTCTCAAAAATGCTGCCTGTATGACACCATCGTTATAACGAGAGAACATGTCAGGGTCCAATATTGAGGAGATGAAAGGGTTACCATGAAAGCACAACTCCTCATCCATTCTTTTCCCCTTAGGGTCCATCTGGTCACGAGCACGTTGAAGTGCTGCGGAGACCATTAAATAAACCGATGGCTGACTGATGTCCCCGTATTTCCCTTGGAAGAGAACAGACTCAGGCCTTAGTTTTAACGGCCTGAAATCTACACGCGGGAGGAACAGCTCATGCTTAGTCAGTTTTGCTTTTCCAAGAGTTTGGATGCGTTCACTGAGAAAAGGTAGTAATGCTGAAGTATCCAAAGTATCCATCGAATCAATACCTCTAACTATGCATTCATGCTCCATATACCATGAGTCGTGCTGTTCGATTTTCCCCACTGATGTTGATCTGAAACAAGACCATCCATACTTCCTCTCTTTACCCGTCATGCACAGGTTCTTCTGCAGTCTTTGATAACGACTGAAGGACTCAGGGAATATATGAGCAGCAAGATAATGGCGGTGCCCATGCTTGACCTCTCTGAGTGCTCTACTAGCAGCAAGAAGTGGTTCACCTGATCCAGTATCACTTACAACAATCAAAACAGTTCCATCAGTCTCCTGCAGGGACTTGTCCTTAGTTGGCCCCCAATCTTTAAGCGATAGGACGGGAACCTCTTTGTTTAAGGTTTCCTTCAGTAAGCGTGATATAGCCTGCGCTAACTCGTTTGAGCGCTCCGAGTCTACTGCGAGAATCCATCCTACGTTTGCGGGTATATTGTATTTAATTTCATCTTCTAACCAACAATTGAACTTCTCATTTCTCGTCGTCGTTTTCTCAGGAAGACTAAACAGTGAATATTGTGAGTTATTGGAAGCCACTAAATTCAAAGCAAGTGCTTCTTGATAATAGGTCTGCTGGTAAGTTTCTCCTTCCTTTGCGCAGACATGGCGCGTTGTTATGTTCACGATATGCGCGGCACCATGCGAAGCGATGAACTCTTCGCCGGGAATTGATATTTCTTTATGGAAGCCCGCGTCTTCTGGCTCTTTCTGAACGTCAGGCAGGGTGAAGTAGGCACTACTTTCCCTCAGTGAATCCTTCGATGAGAAACACAGCAAATGATGGATTTGATCTGAACTTGCCCCATGTTCATCTACGAGTTTTTGCGCCAGACCTCCAGACGTCGTCGCAGAAATCAAGACACGATACTTCGTATGTGCCGGAAATTTGTGCTTCGGATCTATCGAATAGGAATGGAGGTTAATAATCTGGGGTTCCACGTATTCTACTGAGCATGCTGCGGCAAGAGCTCGTCGATCTTTCTGAAATGCTAGAGCTGCAGAAAGAATGGTGAAACTGTCGATATACAGAATCTCGATGTCAGTAGGCAGTGAACGCATCAACAAATGCGTGACTATGGATAACGCAGCAGGCTCTTTAAACATGTTACCTGCACGAATGAAGGTCTGGTGTGTATTACTGGATGGCTTTCGAAATAAGTAACCGCGGGGAGCCCGCATGACCACATCGGTGCGTTCGATAAGATTCGTCATCCCATCATAAGCTATTTCTGAAAGTGCGTCGTCATCGATTGACCATTCGGCCTCATCCGTGCGAATGTTTATCTCACTTTCTACTACTGGATTCCCGTAAATATCATACGGTAATATTTTAATGTAGCGAGTGACTTGGAGTCTACTCTTTGAGGTTTCTGGAAGGCTTCCGAATTCGTCCCTGATGGCCTCTTCGGTCCCTTTGACGCATAGGATAAGAATGGCACCTGGAGTCAATCGACGGTTTGTAGATGACTCTAGCTGTTCTTCGAGTGCAGTCTCCTTTTCTCCATTAGCATAATGGTAGAGGACTACAACAGGTTCAGGCTGTCCGTTTATTGTTCGGGTGAGATGAAAAGGATAGTATGCCATCTTAAAAAATTACAGGGATACCAACAGTGATTAAGGTGCCTTCCGCGTGTGGCATATTACCTGATACAAAATCCGATGGTGCCATGTCTGGCGAAAAGTCTTCCGAAGCAGCAAAAAAGGCTTCCGCGGTTGATGTTCTAAATCGAACAAATCCCCCAAGTTTGTGCACTGCGGAGAGTATACGACTTAAACCTCTTCCAGAGGCACCTCCGGACTTCGAGGACTTGTGCTTGTCGAAACATTTAGCAACTAGTTCCACATCTGTATGTGGGGTTCCTTTTAGTGACTCTCCCATCGTTTTGGAAAATCCAGCACCAGAATCGAATATGGAAAATTCTAAGAATTGCATCTGTGCCTTTTCAAATGCACCCTTTTTCTGCGATAAGACATCAAAGTATTTCTGCGCTGCTTCTGTTGAGTCAGGAGAGCCCATTTTGAAATTCTTGATCCAGTCTCTACTAACTAAAGATTTTGCAATTCTGACACAACGCATGTTTCCCTTCAACTTAGAACCATCGGCGTTCCTGTATCCGTGTTCTGCGGTGTTCCTAAATGCCTCACTGAGTAGGCTTCCAAAAGGAGTTTCACTACTTCTGATGTAATCACATAATTTTCGATCCCAACTGAACGTCTTTAGACATTCTTCGATGAATCGGTTGGCCTCTATCCGTGGTCGTATCAGCTCTCCGTGTTTTTCGTTGTCTGCAAGCTCAGCTGTAGTTGGAGCTTTAGAATAAAGCGATCCGTGGAACTCATTTTGGGCTCCTTCAATAAAAACCATCTCGATTTCCGAACCTCTAGCCGTCTCTAATAGCTGCCCCCGATGCATCGCCTGAATACGGGGAGCAGCAGTTTTTAACAACGAGTATCGGATGTCAGCACCAAATCCCTTATCGGAAATTACTTGTCCTGCATAGTAGGCAACTCCCAGCCCATGCGCTCGCTGAACGAGGCGGAGATAGTTATCTTCGTCCCCCTCGGCTAAGTCGATCTTAACTACAGGAGTTACCGCTCGACGTGCCCAAGTTAGAATAAATTGCGTATAGCTCAAAGAAGTGCCGAGTGAACCAGCATTGGAGAGGAGTTTGCTCGAGAGAACTAATGTTCGGCCACCTAAATCAGGCAGGGCGAGATAAGCCTCAAAATCAGCGAGGGTTGAGCTAGGACTGATGATCAGTTCTTTCATAACTTACTTAACTTTCCAGCTTTGTTGAAATTTTGGACCATCAGACTTGGGTTCTTGAGTCGGTCGAATCACTTTAATCGTTAAGGGTATGGGGAAATCCACGCCGATAATTGCGGCTTCGCCTGGTTGTAATGTTGGAAGGAAAGCAGATGCAGACTTATCGATTTCCCCGCAGGCTCGTTCGACGAGTTCACGATCGCGATCATTCGTTAAACGGTGAACAATCAATGTGCCCATCTGACTCAACACACCCTCCGTGATGTCCCTAGGACGTTGCGTAGCTAGGCAGATACATAAACCAAACTTACGGCCTTCTTTAGCAATGATCTCAAAGGCATCCAGATTTGATGATAGGTCCTCAGAGCCCAACTTCCTGCCCAGAAAGTTGTGTGCCTCATCGACAAACACTATGATTGGTTGATCCTTAAACACCCCCAGCCGCGCCTCCTTTAACAGTGAGCGTCCAATCGCATTCGCAACGATTTCCTTTGCTTGGTATTCTTGAGAAACGCCCGAGAGACAAATTCGCAGAACTTTTTGTGTTCTATCTCCGAGGAATTCTGAAATCAACTTCGGCAAGGGAGTTGCCGTCTCAGCAGCATCGAATACGAAACCTAATTCGGCGCAGTGAGTTATATGGGCAATTCTAGAGACCAAAGTGGAGCAATGTCCCCAATGCGTTTGGTTTATTCCGCCATAAGAATCTTTGTTTTCCCACACACATTCAGCCTTTAATTGCCCTATCAATTGAGTCACATCGAAGGGTGCGCCAGGATCATGGGCAACTTTAAATAATGACGGAAACTCTCCCTTATATCGATTGATTTCATCGTAGGTCTTCTCAGCTTTAATAAAGAGACCATCTTCACTAATTACTGTTTCCTTTCCGAGTTCTTTAGCTTTTTGAACCATACGTAAGCTAGACATCGCTTCTCTCAACTTCGGCGCCTGAACTCCTGCTGACGGTCGAAACAGCGCAGTAAAATCAGACTCACTAAAGGCAGTGGGAGGCAGTGACGCTTCAACTGAAGAAGCTTCGGGCTTAGCTAGATTTCCAAGGTGACAGTGCTGGATGCCCTCAGTCTGTAGACTACGATACTCATTCGTCGCATCTAGTAGTATGATTTTAGCATCATGCTCAATGCACTGCTCAATGAGGCGAGCAGTAGTCCAACTTTTGCCGCCGCCGGTTGAACCCAAAATGGCACAGTGTCTTCCAAATAATCGCTCAGGAGTGATCGCGACTAGGCTTTCAGCGCCAGTAGCAACGTGACCAAGTTCAATAGAAACAGTATCGTTCGAACTCCCACCCCCCGTAGCGGAAGGAACTTTTGCTATAAACTCATGCGGTGCGGCATAAACACGATCACCTAAGCGTGGATAATACTCCACGCCTGCCGTCACTTTAAGCTCATCCACAACTGAAACGGATCCAAGTAATTGCACGTGGCCAATCGCATCTAAAAGTTGATCGCCGGAGAAGGCCTGAGTCACTGATCGTCTATCTTTATCTGGAAGACAGATCTCGATAATCCTGCCTAGTAATAGATTTTGCTGGCCTTCGATTAAAACAAACTCACCAACTTCACCTCGCCCATATCTACCTGAATTAAAATAAGTGCCACTCGGAGCCCCCGCGGTATTCAAATTGATTTTAGCAATGTGCGCGCTGACAGCCGACACAATGCCAAGTCGAAGTTCAGGAAGAAGAATAGCGTAGTCTTTCATTTCAATGGAATCCGTTGATGTGCTATTTCATCCTTTTGATAACCTTCTCCAGTTGCTCTGCAGGACTCATCGCACTGAGGTCTGGCAGTAAGTTCGAAAAATCAGCAAACGAAGCATTAATAAACCAAATGTCGTGACCATTTTTAGCGAGTTCAGCGAATTCTTTCCAGTAGCGACTGGCACCCTTGGGGGACTGACGAATTTGCTCTTCGCATTTCCAATCAGAGATAATAACCCGCAACTGAGGATTGGTTTTAATTGCCGCCAGGATAGGTTCAGACAAATGGTCATCATTAAACCCAAAGCCAGCAATCAAGAGGCATGTGTTCGGCTGTCGAAGAGCATTCAGATATTGTGAGATTAGTTCAAGATGCGGCTGAAGAAATGACTGCTGATACTTCCCCTTTGCTGGATAGATCAAGCAGGCCTTTGCAGAGGCAGGATTCAATGTTTCAGTGACTTCATCACGCTGCGTTCGCTCCCATGAAACCGATCCATGCAGTTTTAACAACTTGAACGCACCGGGAAGGTAATCGCCAATATCACCCTGACTAGGAGTCCTTCGCACAATATCGTAATCGAAATAACTCGGAGAGAACTGTCTTGGCTGAAAAAAGGAAAATCCATCAAGAATGATCAAATCCTGCAAAGACGCTGAACGCTCAAAGCACAAATCGTAGTTTGTAGTAAACAATTTCAGCCGTGGGTCGCGCACCCGTCGCTTTGATAATCTGCGTAAAAATGTCCTGTGAGCATCAAGCTTCTCGTCTTGCCACTCACCTGTCTTCGGATCTCTCAAAAAAATAGAGCATTTCTCCAAAACGATTTTCTTACAGGCATCGACAAACTTCTGAACTGCCTTGTCTTCTTTGAACTGCAAAAATGCATCACATTGGGATAACAGTGCCTCTATATTTTCATCTTGTTTCTCAGGATCAAAGCCAACAGTGGCGAAGATATTACATGCGGCCTCAGTCGGTGTATAACCCGTTTCACGTTTAGTGCCGGGATTCTGATAAATCGCATAATCCCATAAGTCCCACATCGAAGGCGCTTGCATCTCTGGCCCCAGTGAGGTGCCACTCCCTGCTAAAGATAACAAGTTTGGCATTTGGAGGCTACCGTGTAAGTTCTCTTTAAGTCGACGTCTCGATTCCGAAACTCGATTCTCTTCCTCTTTTAGAGCGTCACCTTCCAGCTTTAGACTCTCATCCACTGCTAATGCCCGCCAATTGGCTTGACCCGGCTGTAGATATTGAAGCTTCCCTGCAGTCGATTCCACTTCGGTGGCCTCAGTCGGGTCATTCGTATCTTTTTTCATAATATTTGGTTAGGATGAGCGCAGATCTAAAAATGGGTTCATGTCGTTATGTTTGCAATCACTACAACTGCCCTAGCTTTTTGAGGGTGGGGGTGGATTTGGTCGATTTCTGTCAGGTGTTTTGGGGGCAGACTGTAAACTCCGCGACCTTCACGCCACCCGGGTTCCCGTTCGGGGGGGAGATCGTTTTGCCGAGTGCTTGAGTCATTGTTCGTGGTGGTGATTGATGTTTATTCTAAGCGTTTGCCCCCATCTGGAACTCAGTGTTGAGGACTCAATTGGCATCTCGGTCCTCTCGTAGATAAAAGGTGATTTGATCGTGCGGGATCGAAAATTCATTCAGTAGACGGGCGATGCTGTCACGAATAAGGTTGGCTGATAAGTTGACCTCCACATACAGGCCTTCCCCGATGTCCATCGCTTGGCGCACATCACTCTTCTTTTTAGTAATGTAAGCATTACCCCGACGGCTAATCGCCCCATCGCTTTGATCGAGCTGTCTAAATTGTGCCTTATCTTTCGCGAGTAGGTGAGCCAGGACTTGTCGGTATACAGCCTTCCAGGTTTTCAAGTCGGTGTAGGCCTCGCCTTCAAATGTCATCCCATAGGGCCTTTTATAAGCGAACTCCTCGGATAAGGCATGCGCTTTGTGCTTGTCGAGTTCTTGGATCTTCCGGTCACGCTGGCTTCGATTGCGCGTGCTTGTTTTTTTCTGAGGTTCGGGCGTTCCACCATAATTACCCAAGACTTCGATGATCCCTTGCGAGGCGGCCGCAAAGTTACTCTGCTGCTCATTAAATGCCTGCTTGAAGGCTACGCCTTTCTCTAGACCCTGGGCATCGTTATGGTCGATGCTCAACCATATATCGTCCGAGAGTGCGAGGAGGTCTTCATTGATGCGCTCCAGCGCTTCACGTAGTTGGATGGCTTTTTCTTTCATTGTTGAGAATCGATTGGGGTTCGGATGATCGCCCAAAGTTGGCTGAGTTTCTGAGATTCGGATAGTGTTGTATCGCTATAGACCTGCTCAATCAGCGCTTTCTCCTGCTTCGCCTTATCTTCGCCGCTCTTTTTCAGCAGCTGCGGGCCGGTATCTTCGAAGACGTTCATCGCAGCAGCCCATTGATCGGGTTTCACCTTTCGTTTGGTGAAATTCCGATCGAAGTAGTAGGAGCTCCAGTAGGGTTCTCTGATGTCAACAGCCGCGGATTTGAGTAAGTGTAGAACTTGCCCGAGACTTGATACGGATCGATCTCCTCCCTCGATCTGCGGGGTAAAAGCGCTGTAGTTGATTTTCGGCACGATATCCCCGGACAAGGCCTTTAGTAATCTTTTCTTAATCTCTTTACGCACATCATCCACCCGATCAGCTGGCGGCGTCCCAGTGCCTGCGTGCAGACGTTGATACATCTGTTCTATATCTTGATATAGGCGTGGCCATTGAGACTCGATCCATTCGTCGACACCGCCGGTTATCAGATTTCCTAGCAGCTCTTTTGCTTCGGTCTCCATTGCATTCAATTCAGCGTGAAGGAGTTCTTTAGCCGCTTCTGGTATCCAGTGGATACTCTTACCCATTGAGAATGAAAAGAGAGTGATCGTCGGATTAATCTTACGGCACTTCTCAATCTCTTTTGCCGTTTTTTCATCCAAAATTTCTAATGAGAAGGTTTGTTTTTGAGTGACTGCTCCAATCTGCGTGCGAGAGCGTTGCTCGAATAAAAACGACTGCATGGGCACTGATAGAGGTTGTATGCGCGTCCCCTCATCAACGCTGATCAAGAACCCCTTGCCAAACAGCGGTAGTATTTGGGACAACTCAGGAGAGAGCTTTTCTACGTCGTTAAATTTCGATGCAGTCTCTACAGGCTCCCCGTCCACGGTCTCTGCCCGCACCTCACCGGTTTCGGGATCGATTTCGATCGTGGCGGTGTGATCGCCTTCTACACTTTCAAACAGGGAATTGCAGTAGAGCTCCCATTGTTCTGCCGCTTCAATCTCCCCGCGAGCCGGAACTAGATTGGGGATTTGCAAACTCTCGGCTTTGAGTGGGGCGGCCTTAGCTGCTACGTAGTCGAACTGTTTACACCATTGATCCACCAACAGTGCAGAGGCGGGAAGCAGAATGTTTAGACTAGCGGTGTGATAGGGCCGATGCAGATCGAGATCGCCGTTTGATCCTAGCCACAACCAGCTTTGCCCAGTTTTGCTATTTTGTAGTAAGAGTCCACTCGGAGGGCTGACAGAATGTCTAGCGGAGTGGGTGACCCCGCTGGGAATCGGGAGCAGGCGCAACTGTAGCTTTATGCCGTCACCCTGGAACTCATCCTGCAAGTGGAGTAGCTGGCGTAGATCTTCTTCACGAGTGGGACAGGCGGAACTGAGTGCAATCACTAAGGTTCCCGAGAATGTCGCTTTCACGGCCAACACCTCCTTGAGTGCTTCGACTCCGCTAGTCGTTAGATCGATCAGTGTGCCGAGCATGCGATCGCATTGCTTCAGGCAGTTCCATAGGCTGGTATCTACCTCATCGCATTTGCCTTCGAGGTGAAGAGCATCAGGCCATTGGTGGGGTGCTCTGGGATCAGTGCTCATATCATTAAGGTGTTTAAATAAATACTGCGGATTGTTAAATTATAGACTCGTTAATATCTGGGTGAACCATGCAACGGCGGTTTTTCCATCCATGTAATAAATCTCATGTTCACTTCGAGAATGTCGCACTGGATTCCTCGCACTACATAATTGGTCAAACCGTGTATTCAAATCCGGCTTATTCTTGAAGATCGGCTCGAAGCTCTTCCATAGCTGCTTCGATGCAATAGCAGCATGAAGATCCCTTATATCAAAATACTCTAGCTGACCAGAGAGGCTGGCAAATTGCTCTGGATTTGTAAGCGCACACTTACTCAGTTTGCCATCAATTCTCTCCTGGACCTTATTAATGACATGCTGAGGAATTTGCTCACCGCTAGCCTCAAGGGTCGTGGCAATCAGTTCTCTCAACTTAAGCTCCACTCTCTCAATTGCTAAGTTTAGTTCACTTCCGATCATAGACTTGTTGGAGATCTCTGGTTCAGCGGAATCCACTTCTTGAGTTTTAGGCTGTTCGATATAAGACGGACGTTTCGAGACCGCTGCTAGTGCCTCGCTGGTTAACGCCAGCATCTCTTCATAAATGATTAAGTATTTCGGCTCAAGGATCTCATCAATACTACTTGGTGTATCCAGTGCGTTACTGGCTTTATTTCTCAGAGCATCAATGCGATCACTCAGCTTAGATTCAAACCATTCCAAAGTATCTGTAGACTGCTGAGTTCCAGCTTTAATTAGAGAATTCAAAATCTGTCTCCAATTCCAACCACCCAGAGGATCCGTGTCGTATTCTTGTTCAATTATAGAAATTAACTCCTTTTCCGATTCTCCAAAGCCTGCCTCTAGGAGAATCGCATGAGCCGACGAATTCAGTGTGATCTGTTCTGATGCTTGGATCACTTTCAGTAATTCGCTAGAGCGAGCATTCGCGACCACTTCGGCGAGGCGATCAACTCTCGGGAAGTAGACCCCTTCTTCAATTTTTTCAGTTAATTCCTGTTCAACATCAACAGCATGTGGTCCAAGGGAAACCAGTTCAGTTAGTAGTGAAATCATATCAGCCGACTTTGCATCTTTCAGTCGAACCTTTAGGTCAAATAATTTTAACTTACTTAGTTGTTCATTCATGTTTAGAGAATTGGTTGCGGTGAATGTCTTGGGATTGTTGAACGTATTGAGAGATCGATGTGCATGATTTAATTGATACCAATGAGGTTTAAGAGTCTGAGCCTTGCTTAACTTCCTTAAGGTTCTTGCCTTTGTTGTTCTTCCACTCTGTCCAGCCGTTGGAGTTGCGGGCTAGCACGCAGGCGGCGGCTCCGCTCGGGGATTGAAAGGCGTAGTCTTCTGTGAAGACATAGGACTTTCCATCGAGTTGCAGAATGCCATCCTCCAGCAGGCGCTGCCGTTTTCGGTCATAATGTGAATTCTTGATGCTGGGGGTGAGCTGCTTTCGGCACTTCGAGCCTTTATGGACAACTATGCCTGCGGTTGTAAAAGTGCCAGTCGCTTTGGCGTCGGTGCCAGTTAAGTGCCATAGGTCTTGTTTCTTACTGACACCTGATAGCAGCGGCTCAAAGATCGGATACCTGAGGCTCTGAAGTAGTAAGGCGCCTGTCTCAAAAATTTCATGTAGATCTGCTTGGATCGCTTCAGTTACGTGTGGTTCACTGGCATCGTTGCCGTTTTCTAGTTTGAAGCGATTCGCTTGCTTGGCCTGGGCGATTGAGTGCCACTCCAGCCATTTGATATGTGCCTGGGTAAAGGAATGCGTGCGGGAGATTAGAATAACTGCAGTTGACCAGAACTCCTTTTTTGCATCATGACTCTTTAGCCGTTGCTTCAGGTCCTCAGTTTGACCGATGTAAGCCAAAGGCTTGGTGCTGTCGTCTTCACCGCCAAAGAGGAAATAGATCCCCACATGCTTTGATTCTGGGCGCTCATAGAACTCTTTCAGGCGAGTTCGCGGCACCGCAATCGCTTGCACGATCCGTGTCGTCAGTTCGGCGACTTGAATGCCTGCGGGTGTGCCTTCGGGGAGAAAGATTTGGAGTGTTTTTGGGGTGGGTTTCATTTTCTAATAAAGTTATTGGCTAGATCTGTATATTTTGGGCTCTATCCGCTTGGCTTTCCGCAGTTCCGCGAAGCGCTTGGAGCTCAGTTGAATCAGTTAATGGGTGTGGCGTTAATCTAAAATTGTTATATTATTATTTGCTTTTATATTTTTTAATTCCCTGCCTGCTCTAAGATCTCTTTGCAGGCTTCGTCGCGGTTGACTGGTAGTGGCTTTATTTCTTACGTATAAGTTTCGTGTCTGAATCATAGTGGTAATCAATGACTTCCCCAGTCATTGTTAAACGAATCGCTTCTTCAATGACAGGGATTGGAGCGATGAACCATTCACGCGGGGTAAGTCGCTTACCCTTGGCGTCGAATACATCGACTTCCAAGCAAACCCTTCCGAAGAACTTATGTAAAATCAGTTCAAGCTTTTGGGGGTTTAGGTTGTAGCACTCAAAGCTGGTGACGATTTGCACAGGTGCCATCAAGTATGTGGGATCATCCTTCGCGTTTTTAATTCTCTCTTCAACTGCGCCACTACTGTAGCCGATTTTGTAGAGGTCCGCTTGGACCGCAATCTCTGGTTGGCTGCTTAACGACTTCAGCACGTAGATGTATCCTGTCTGGCTGTCTTCTTTTTTGATGCCTTCGAGCTCATCTATGAGTTTGTCTTCATGCTCGGTGAC
>TARA_B110001469_G_scaffold127854_1_pt1 | contig 12756 bp, 13 predicted proteins | sample TARA_B110001469 | Tara Oceans TARA_B110001469 (sample SAMEA4397034) | marine metagenome | biome: Polar Biome; feature: [SRF] surface water layer (ENVO:00010504); material: water (ENVO:00002006), including particulate matter (ENVO:01000060) such as... | depth 5 m
TTTTTTTTTTCGTTATTGTTGCGTGTAGTAATCGTAATCGGTGAGTACTATTTTTAGAAAATCTATCGGTTTTAGATCCGTTTTAACCCCTGTAATTTCTACAACACGTTCATGGAGTTTTAAAATAATGGCATGCTTTCTTTTTTTTAGCGCACTGTTGTATAATTTTTTTATAGTTTGTGCGTCGCTATCCGAGAGTAGCGTTACCTGTGGAAAGGTAGGAGTATAGTCCTCTGGGGCATCTGCCAAAAGAACCTCCTGTAAAGTCACTCTTTTCTTTTCACTAATAATGGTGGTTCCAGCAGCAATGTCTCCCAATCGTTGTCCTTTTCCATTCAATAAAATGGTTAAAACAGCTACGGAACCTGTTGCCATTTGAATATCAATAATGCGCATCAACCATCTGAGCAAATAACTACCTAGGGTTGGTTTTGAACCGTCTAATTTTACCACTCTTGTTTTATTGATTCTTTTACCAGGAGTCTGTCCGTTCCATAAGGTTTCAAAAATCAAACTATAAAAGAGGATCGGCAAGCTAAGAATGAGCGATATGGCCCATTGTTGCATCCCAAATCTAAGGTCTAACCAAGATGTTAAGAACACCAATAAGACCGCATAAGAAATGATAATGAGTACATCTAAGAAAAAAGACCCAATGCGTGTAGTAATGTGTGCAACATTTTGATGTATGGTGATATTTTGCGCAGTTTCTATTTGAAAGTTATCCATTTTTCCTTTTATTTGTTATCTCAACTTTTTCAAAGAAGTGCTAAGATAATAAGTTTCTATGATTTCTGAATTTCAGTTTTTACTTTTTAACGATAAAACATTTCTCAGCATATGAGAGAGGCCGCTTTTGTTCGAAAAAATAAAGAGAAATGGCAGCTTTTTGAAGATGTCTTATCTAAGAAAACCCAGGTTTCTCCAGACAAACTCTCCGATTTATACATTGAAATTACCGACGACTTAAGTTTTTCCAAAACATTTTACCCAAGAAGCAGTACCACGAGCTATTTAAATACAGTTGCAGCAACAGCACATTTAAAAATTTATAATACAAAGAAAGAAGGAAAAAACAGCATTGTTCATTTCTTTAAAATAGGATTTCCAATTGCATTTTATCAACATCATAAACAATTAGGAATTGCGTTCTTAGTTTTTGCTTTTTTTACATTGATAGGCGCTTTTTCTGCTGCGAATGATATCGATTTTGTGCGCCTCATTTTAGGAGACGGCTATGTAAACATGACATTAGAAAACATTGGAAAAGGCGATCCGATGGCGGTTTATAAAGACGCCAATGAAATAGAAATGTTCTTAGGAATAACCATCAACAATATTCGAGTTGCTATGTATGCCTTTATTTTTGGAATGCTGTTTTCTGTTGGAACTCTCTATATTATGATGCAAAACGGCATTATGCTGGGCTCTTTTTTATATTTTTTTTATGATCAAGACTTACTTTGGGAATCTTCTAGAACCATTTGGATTCATGGAACCATCGAGATTTCTGTTATTATAATTGCCGGTTGTGCTGGACTGGTTTTAGGAAACGGATTGCTGTTCCCGAAAACCTATAGTCGTTCCGAATCTTTTAAAAGAAGTGCAAAATCAGGTTTGAAAATTATGGTCAGCACCCTACCATTTTTTGTAGTTGCTGGTTTTTTAGAAGGATTTGTTACCCGACACACAGAAATGCCAGATTGGTTGGCAATCTTTATTATAGCAACCTCATTATTTATAATTATATATTATTACATTGTATACCCAATTAAACTAAACAATAAAATAGAAAATGATGGAAGAACATAGTTATGTGGAATTTAAGAGAGAAAGAGATTTAGGCGCTATTATTACAGATACGTTTAAATTTATACGCATCGAGTGGAAACCCTTCTTTACATTTATTTTTAAAGTAGCCATTATTCCCATTTTACTTTCTTTTGGAATTAGTGCCTATGCAAACACATTTGTAATGAATCCTTCATTTAATATTGCTCCGATCGTTTTAAATTTATTCAATTATTTATTATTATGTGTAATTTATTATTTAATCACACTTTCTGCACTGTCTTATATTAAAAGCTATATAGAAAACAATGGAGCTGTAGATGTTTCAGAAATAAACGCCTACAAAACAGCAAACATGCTTCCATTTTTAGGGATGGGGTTTGTTTCTTGGATACTTATTACTGTGAGTGTTGTACTCTGTTTTTTTCCTGCATTTTATACAGTTACTGTCCTCTCTTTTGTTGGATGTATCTATATTTTTGAAAACAAAACTTCGATGGATTCGATCGGTGCTTGTTTTTCATTTGTGAAAGGTCATTTTTGGGAAAGCCTCGGAATTTTATTTGTTGTGGGACTTTTATTAGCCGTTTTGGGGTTTGTTTTTTCGTTGCCAACAGTAATTTATACAATGATCGAAGCTTTTTCTGTTATGCAGAGTAATGATGTTACACAAATATCAGGGTTGTTTTCAAATCCAGTTTTCTTACTATTCGCTTTTATCTCTTCAATTGCACAACAACTTTTTGGTGCTGTTTTTGCTGTCTCAATTGCATTCATTTATTTTGACATCAACGAACAAAAAAATGCCTCAGGTACAATCGATCAAATAGATGATTTAGGAAGATAACCAGTGAAAAAAAATCTCATTTATATATCATTTTTATTGTTTTCAATCAGTGTTTTTTCACAGGAAAAAATTACAGATATTAAGATTGATTCCTCGAATGTCGAACAAAAATTGTTTGATCAAAAAGCGTTGGATGTATATAAAAGTCAAGACGATTTTAATTACAACGAAAAGCTACGAGAAGACAATGTATTTCAAAAAGCATGGGCATGGTTGGGCAGAGTGGTAAAAAGAATACTTTCATGGATATTTGATGATATTGGTCCTGCAGTAGGAATTTTAGCAGCAATAGTGAAAGCAATTCCATGGATAGTTTTAGGCCTTTTACTCTTTTTTATGCTCAAGTTTTTCTTGAAAGTAAACACCAAAAAAGCAACCGATGCTATCGAAACAGTTCCATCAATTCAATTGACCAAGGATGAAGAGTTAATAAATAATAAACAGTTAAGTGAACTGATAGCGCAAGCGATTCAAGAAAAGGATTACAGACTGGCAGTTCGTTTTTATTATTTATTGATTTTGCAAAAGTTAACAGACAAAGAATTGATTGTTTGGCAGCAAGAGAAAACAAATGAAGATTTTATACGAGAAGTAGGACACCTCAAAATTGCTCCACAATTTACAGAAATCACACGATTGTATGATTTTGTTTGGTATGGAAATTTTGAGATTAATAAAGGTGAATTTTTAAAAGCAGAAATCTTATTTAACACATTGACAAAAAAAATTCTTGGATAAAAAACTCAAAATATATATTGCTATTTTCATCACCATTGTTGGAGGGTTAATGTATGCAGACGCTACAAAGACAAAACCAATTAGTTGGTTTCCAAGTTATGCAGCAAAGCATAAAACGCCTTATGGAACCTATGTCTTAAAAGCGCAGTTACCAAGTTTGTTTCCCAAAACTACTATTAAAGAAATTCATCAACCACCATTTCAGTTTTTAGCAGATACCACAAGATCAGGTATCTATTTCTTTTTGAATGGATCTCTGAATTTTGACAAAGCAGAATTCAAAAGCCTACTTGCTTTTGTAGCAAGAGGAAATGCTATTTTTGTAGCAACCAATGGCGCTAATATTGACACACTAGGTTTAGAAACCAAACAAATTATAACTGCAGAATTAGAAGAGAATTTTAAAATAGCTTTATTAAATCCAGCCTTTAGCGAAGCTACTTTTACTTTTGATAGACCCTCAACAAATTTGGTTTTCTCTAAACTAGATACTTTGAAATCAACTGCTTTAGGGAAATTAATGATTACAAACGAAGAGAAGGAAGTGGTAGCAGAGGGCGTCAACTTCATCAAACATCAGCATGGAAAAGGGAATTTTTACTTTCATACAGCTCCTTTGTTATTTACAAATTACAGTCTTTTAAAAGCAACAAATGACATTTATATAGAAAATGTACTTTCCTATATAGATGCCGATCAACCCTTTTTATGGGATGCGTACTATAAGAATGGGAAAAGTAAAATAACCTCACCAATGCAATACGTTCTAGGGTCTAAAAACTTAAAATGGGCCTATTATATGGGACTCATTGGGATTATTTTCTTTATCGTTTTCAAATCAAAAAGAGTACAAAGATTGATTCCTATTTTAGTCCCATTAAAAAATCAAACCGTTGCATTTACCAGAACAATTGCGAATATGTATTATGAGAAATCAGAACATAAAAACATTGCCACACATAAAATAACATATTTCTTAGAACATATTAGAACAAAGTTACATCTACCAACAAGTGTTATAAATGAATCTTTTTACAATCATTTAGCAGCTAGAAGTGGCAACAAAAAAGAAGCTATTTTTTCTTTGTTCGAGACCATTGATGGCATTAATGCATTAAGAAAAATCACAAAAGAACAGTTAGTAACCTTAAACAATAAGATTGAATCTTTCATGGAGAAACAATCAAGATCTTAAAACTAATAGTATGGAAAACACAGAAAAGCAAGTACCAGAAGAAAATTCGTTTTCAAATAGAATTGATTTGTCACAATTAAAAACAGCTATTTTAGCCATTAAAGCACAGTTAAGAAATGTCATTGTTGGGCAAGATGATTTTATCGAATTGCTGTTGGTTTCTTTATTGGCAGACGGACATGTTTTAATCGAAGGAGTACCTGGTGTTGCAAAAACAGTGACCGCAAAATTATTGGCAAAAACAATTGCAACTGACTTTAGTCGAATCCAGTTTACACCCGATTTAATGCCTTCAGATGTATTAGGAACTTCCATCTTAAACATGAAAACCTCTGATTTTGAGTTTAAAAAAGGGCCCATATTTTCCAATTTAGTCCTTATTGATGAAATCAATAGAGCGCCTGCAAAAACGCAAGCTGCTTTGTTTGAAGTAATGGAAGAAAAACAAATTACCATCGACGGTACTCAGTATAAAATGACCCCCCCCTTTATGGTATTGGCAACACAAAATCCAATCGAACAGGAAGGAACGTATGCTTTGCCAGAAGCGCAATTAGATCGTTTTTTGTTTAAAATTAATGTTGGGTATCCAAATTTAGAAGAAGAAACTCAAATAATTGCTGCACACAATAAACGAAGAGGTGCTACACCACAAACTTTGGTGAAAGCCGTATTGTCAGAAGTAGAATTAGCACAATTTAGAGATCAAATATTTGATATTTTAGTCGAAGAAAATATTATACAATACATTGCAACAATCATTTCAAATACAAGAAATCATCCGCATTTATTTTTAGGAGGTTCACCAAGAGCAAGCATTGCTGTTTTAATGGCCTCGAAAGCATTTGCAGCAATCAATGGACGCGATTTTGTAACACCAGAAGATGTAAAGAAAAGCTTATTTCCTGTCTTAAGACATCGTGTAATGTTAACACCAGAAAGAGAAATGGAAGGTATGACAACCGACAAGGTCATCGATATGATTATTCAATCCGTAGAAGTACCAAGATAAATTGAAATTTTATAAATCACTCTATATCCACAGTCATTTTTTCGCTTATATAAGCGGAGTTGCTGCGCTATTTCTAATTTCGTATTGGGTTGAATTTTTTTACAATCTTGCTTGGGTTTCTACCTTAGTTTTAGTAGTTTTTGGAGCATTTGATCTCTTTCTACTTTACAAAGTAAAAAAAGGAATCCAATCGAACCGAATCTTACCTGATAAATTCTCTAATTCTGATGAAAACCAAGTCGCTGTCTTTTTAGAAAATAACTATTCGATTCCCGTTTTCTTAAGTGTTGTTGATGAATTGCCAATACAATTTCAAAAAAGAGATTTTGAATATATTACAGAGCTCAAAGCATCCGAAAGTGAAACGTTTCAGTATACCATAATTCCCTTTGAAAGAGGTGAGTATTTTTTTGGAAATATCAATGTGTATGCTTCTTCGTTGTTGAAAATATTTGCCAGAAAGTATCAATTTGATAACGAGAAAAAAATAGCCGTGTACCCTTCCTACATTCAAATGAAAAAATACGAGTTCTTAGCCATGAGCAATCGTTTGACTGAGTTTGGATTGAAAAAAATACGGAGAATAGGGAACACCATGGAATTTGAGAAAATTAAAAACTATGTTGTTGGGGATGATGTTCGAACGATTAACTGGAAAGCAACTGCGAAGCGCGGCGCTTTAATGATCAATCAATATCAAGATGAAAAATCACAGCCCATCTATTCAATTGTAGATACCAGTAGGGCCATGAAAATGCCTTTTGACGAATTGAAATTATTAGATTATGCCATCAATGCAACCTTGGCCTTTTCTAATATTGCTTTGTTGAAAAACGATAAAGTGGGCATGATGACCTTTTCTAAAAAGGTAGAGAATATAGTTGCAGCCAGTAATAAAAAAACAAACCTATCTATTTTAAATGAAGTTTTATACAATGTAAATACCGAGTTTAACGATCCTGATTTCGGGTATTTATATGGGGCGATTAAGAGAAAGATAAACCAGCGAAGTTTACTTATATTATATACAAATTTCGAACACATTTCTGCATTAAAAAGACAGTTGCCCTACTTAAAGGCGATTGCAAAAAAACATTTACTCGTCACCGTATTTTTCGAGAATACTGCTTTGGATGAAATGATCAAAGAAACGGCAGAAGATGTACAGGCAATTTATCACAAAACCATAGCAGAAAAGTTTTCGTATGAAAAACGCTTGATCGTAAAAGAGTTAGAGAAGTCTGGAGTACATTCCATTTTAACAAAACCAAGTCAGTTGTCCGTAAATGTAATTAATAAGTATTTAGAATTTAAATCTAAAGGACTTATTTAAGGTTAAAAAAAAAGAGAAGCCAAGGCTTCTCTTTTAGAACGATATTCGTTTCTTATTTATTCTTCTGTTGCTGCTTTTGGCTTTTCAATATTCAACTTCACCATTACTAATTCTGTAATATCAAAGTTACTATCAATATATGCAAATTTATTTCCTTGAAGCGTTAAAATCTGTGTGTAATTGTTTTCTTTTGCGACTGCTCTAATTGCTTCGCCCAACTTTTTGTACAAAGGTCTCATCAACTCATTTTCTTTTTGACGCATTAATTGCGTTCCCGCTTCCTTTGCTTTATTTACATCAGCTTCAAACTTCTGTATTTCAATTAACTTTACAGTTTTTGCTTCTTGTGAAATGCTATCGGCAAGGTCTCTAAATTGAGTCAAACTATTTTGATATGTTGTAACCTTTAGCGCAAAAACGGAATCCAATCTTTCTGCGTATTCTTTAGTTAGTTTAACGACTATTTTGCCTTCGGGCATAACACTTAGTAAGTAATCACTGTTAACGGTTCCAACTTTAGATTGTGCTATGGCAATGCTACTTATTAAAATAGCAAATAAGATACTAATTTTTGATTTCATGTTCTTTATTTTGTTTAGCAAAGATATAAAAGGGATTGACTTACAAAAGATTACTTTTCTTTAAAAGTGTTCATTTTTTCTGAAATTAAAGAAATAATATTCTCAATGTCAGTTTTAGTGTCAAACCATAGAATTTCTTTGTCTCTTTTGAACCAAGTTAATTGCCTTTTTGCAAAACGACGTGTATTCTTTTTAATTTCTGATACTGCAAATTCTTGGGAAAATTCATTATCAAAAAAGGAAAATAATTCCCGATATCCTACAGTTTGCAGTGCATTGAGTTGTCTGTGGGCATAGAGTGTCTTTGCTTCTTCCAACAAACCATTTTCCATCATACGGTCAACGCGCAAGTTTATGCGCTCGTATATAAACGATCTTTCTGCATCCAATCCAATTTTTATGGAAGTGAAATTTCTTGGTGCTTTGGGTTTGTTCTTAAAGGTGGAGTAGGGAAGCCCACTGCCAATACAAATCTCTAGGGCTCTAATAACTCTTTGTGGGTTTTCTATGGCAATCTTTTCGTAGGTTTCTAAATCCAACCCTTTTAATTGATTTTGAAGTGATTCCAATCCTTTGGTCTCCAATTCTAAATTCAATTTTTCTCGAACGGTTGGTGCTACTTTTGGGAATTCATCCAAACCTATTAATACAGAATCTATATACAAACCACTACCGCCTACCATAATCTGAACGGAATTTTCTTTAAATAGTTCCTCTAGCTTTTTCAGGGCTTCTCTTTCAAATTGCCCCACATTATAGTCTTCAAAAACACTTTTATCCTGAATGAAATGATGTTTGGAAGCGGCAAGCTCAATTTTTTCTGGAACAGCCGTACCGATTTTCATTTCTTTAAAAAACTGACGAGAATCACAAGAGATAATTTCACTTTTAAAATGATTTGCGAGTACAATACTGAGGGCTGTTTTACCAATTCCAGTTGGACCGACAATGGTAATTAGAAAATTTTCTATTTTTTTCATTCGTTTAAAATACTTCCGCAATGATCGCAAAATGCTGCATTGTCTTTATGTGTGTCTTTTAAACAATTTGGACAGGACTGTGTGTTGCTGTCAATACTGTTTGTGTTTTTAGAAATTTCGGAACTGACGATCCCTGTCGGAATGGCAATAATACCATATCCTAAAATCATAATGATGCTTGCGATGAATTGCCCAAGAGGTGTTTGTGGTGCAATGTCTCCAAAACCGACCGTTGTGAGTGTAACAATTGCCCAATATACACTTCTGGGGATGCTTGTAAATCCATTTTCTTCCCCTTCTATCATGTACATAACCGTTCCTAAAAGAATACAGACAATAACCACGAAAAATAAAAATACTGCAATTTTGGCTCTGCTAGCTCTTAAGGCAACAATTAAGGTATTGGAAGCTCCTATATATCTTGTGAGTTTTAGTATTCTAAAAACCCTTAATAGGCGCAATGCTCTAAATGCTGCTAAGTGATGTGATCCTACAAGTATAAAAGAGAGGTATTTAGGTATGGTCGAGAGCAAATCGATGATTCCATAGAAGCTAAAAATATATTTAAAAGGTTTTTTTATTGAAATCAGTCGTAAGATGTATTCCACTGAAAACAGGAATGTAATCACCCACTCAGAGATGTCAAGGTAGGTGTGATACTTTGTATCGAAACTCTCTACACTTTCCAGCATTACAAGAAGAATACTCGCAATAATAGCAATTAAAAGAATGACATCAAAGAACTTTCCTTCTTTGGTATCTGCTTCATAAATAATTTCATGAAGACGCTGTTTCCAAGTCGTTTTTTTTGATGCTGAGTTCAAGTTTTTATTTGTGTGTTTGGGGTAACGAAGTTATGTTATTTTTATCAAAAATTATTTTGATAGGATTGTTTTTATAAGCGTATTATTTTTTGAACATTGTTTTTTTTGAGGTAGTTTTTTATAATTGTTTTAGAAATTTCTTTGTTTTCAAAAGGAGTTAGCACCTTTTTTAAAATGTCAATTTTATTTTCTTGGTACGCCAAGTTGGTGTATCCGTAGCCAAAAACGGTGTTTCCTTCCACCAAAATAATGGCGTTTTCACCCAATTCTCTTCCTTTTTCAATAATTAAGAAATCGTTATTATTAAAATGATCATTAATGTATTTTGTGTTTTTTTTGAAGTTGAATTTTGGTGTCAATGCCGCTAGTTCTATTTGATATTTTAACTTCGTAAATAAGTCATTTCCTGTTTTTTCAAAGGTAATAGTAGCGGTTCTTTCTTGAATTTTTAAGGCTCTTGTGGTGTCTTTTGTAAATAACTGATTTACGGCTGATTTTATATTTTTTCCTTTTCCAATATAGATGATTGTTCCCCCAATATTGTGCACATAAAAAAGACCTTGTGCAGTAGGTAGACTTTCTAAAATGGATTGAAATTTTTGCTTCTCTGTTCTGTTATCATAATATTTGATGGTATTTTGGAGGATGTCCTTATGAACATCTTTCTGCAATAATAACTTAAATAACTGTACCGTAGCCAACGCATCTCCATTTGCTCTGTGTCTGTCTGTAATAGGGATTCCTAGCGATTTCACCAACTTCCCTAAACTGTATGAGGGTTCATCTAAAATAAGTTTTTTACTCAATTCTACAGTACACAATGTGTTTCTGTCAAACTCAAAGCCTAATCTGGAAAATTCAGTACGTAAAATGCGATAATCAAAAGAGGTATTATGTGCAACCAAAATACAGTCCTTAGTAATTTCTACAATCCGTTTTGCGACCTCATAAAATTTAGGAGCATTTCGCAACATTTTACTGTTAATACCGGTTAGTTTTACAACAAATTCTTGGATTTCTTTTTCAGGGTTTACCAAACTAATAAATTGGTCTACTGTATTTTGACCGTCAAATTTATAGATGGCGATTTCTGTTATGCCTTCTTCGTTAAATTTTCCTCCGGTGGTTTCAATATCTAAAATTGCGTACAAATTTCTTTTTCTTTAATGATAAAATTAAGCAATGTAATTGCGACTACCAAATATGGCACTTCCTACGCGTATCATATTGCTTCCGTTTTTAATTGCTAAAGGGTAGTCTCCACTCATTCCCATAGAGAGTATATTCAATGCGCAATTAGCACGAACTGTTATTGTTTTTTGTTGGTCAAAGAATTGTCTTAGAGATTCAAATTCTTCTTCTAATTGTTGTTGATTGTCTGTAAATGTTGCCATTCCCATAAAACCAATAATTGAAATATTCTCTAGCGTTGCCAATTCTTCTGAAGTAATAATTTCTTCAATGGCATCAAAAGACAACCCAAATTTAGAATCTTCTTTGGCTATTTTTGCTTGTAACAAACAGTTGATTATACGGTTGTGCTTTTTAGCTTGTTTGTTAATTTCTTTTAATGTTTTAAAAGAATCTACCCCATGAATTAAATCGACAAAGTGCGCCATATATTTCACTTTATTACGTTGTAAATGACCAATCATATGCCATTGAATGTCTTTAGGTAGGGCATCAAACTTATCTGCCATTTCTTGAATTTTATTCTCGCCAAAAATTCGTTGCCCAGCATCATAAGCTTCCTGCAAGTCTGCAATGGGTTTTGTTTTAGAAACAGCCACTAGGGATACTTCTTCAGAAATGGTTTCTTTTATTTTTTGTAAATTATCTTTAATCATCTTCCTTTAGTTGCTTAGCCCAATAGAGCAATAATTTGCGATGCTAACTCAGAGCCAATTCGATCTTGTGCTTCCTTTGTAGCTGCTCCAATATGTGGCGTTAATGAAAGTTCTGGATTCATCAACAATTGCATTTCTGGGGTTGGTTCTTTTTCAAAAACATCCAACCCAGCAAAAAGCACTTTTCCATCTTCGATAGCATTGACCAAAGCAATTTCATTGATTACACCTCCTCTGGCAGTATTTATGATTCCAACACCAGACTTCATTTGTTTAATTTCTGCTTCATCAATTAAATACCCGTCTGTGCTTGGCGTATGAATTGAGATAAAGTCTGCTTCTTTTAGCACTTCCTCTTTAGAAACTGTATCGATATTGAAATTCACTTTCTGTCCATTATAAAAATCTAATGTAATGTTTGCCTTCTGAATAAAAATATCGGTAGCAATCACATTCATACCTATTCCTAAAGCAATTTTTGCCGTTTCTTGACCAATACGTCCAAAACCAATTAATCCAAGTGTTTTCCCTCTTAACTCAATGCCTTCGGCATACATTTTTTTCAAATCATTAAAACGGGTATCTCCTTCTAAAGGCATTTCTCTGTTTGATTGGTGTAGAAAACGAGCCAATCCAAACAAGTGGGCAAACACCAATTCTGCGACAGAACCTGAAGAGGCTGCTGGGGTGTTGATTACATGGATGCCTTGATCTTCTGCGAATTGCACATCGATATTGTCCATGCCAACACCACCGCGTCCAATTAATTTAATACTTGGACAGGCTTCTAATAATTCTTGACGAATTTCGGTTGCACTTCTTACCAAAACGGCATCAATACCATTTTCATTGATGTAACTTTCTAATTGATTTTGTGCCACTTTTATGTTTAGTACTTCAAAACCTGCTGCTTCTAAAGCGTCTATTCCATTTTGTGAAATTCCGTCGTTTGCTAATATTTTCATTCTAAAATTCTTTCTAAGGTGAACAATTTAAAAGTAAATAATGGGTGTATTATTTTTTTAAATTGCTTAATTATTTTATTTTTTCTAATGCTTGCATTGCGTTTACCAATACTTGTACGCTGAATAATGGCAGCGCATTGTACATGCTTGCTCTATATCCACCAACACTTCTATGCCCTGTTAAACCATTGATTCCGGCTTCTTTCCAAAGGGTATCAAAAGTATCTTTTAAAGAAGGGTCTGATAAGACAAAAGTAGCATTCATAGTACTTCGGTCTTCTTTTGCGACCACTCCTTCAAACAAGGGGTTTCTGTCAATCTCTGCATACAGCAGTGCTGCTTTTTTATTATTTACTGCTTCTATAAACGGAATGCCTCCTAAATCTTTTAACCATTGCATGGTTAATGTAGAAACATACACGGCAAAAACAGACGGTGTGTTAAACATGCTGTCTTTATCTATATGGGTTTGGTAATTTAACATTGACGGGATGTGTCTGGTTACTTTACCTAAAATTTCTTCTTTAATAATGACCAATGTGGCTCCGGCGGGTCCCATATTTTTCTGTGCTCCAGCATAAATTAAATCGAATTTTTCGAAATCTAATTGACGTGAAAAAATATCTGAACTCATATCACAAAC
>TARA_B110001469_G_scaffold104738_1_pt1 | contig 12754 bp, 19 predicted proteins | sample TARA_B110001469 | Tara Oceans TARA_B110001469 (sample SAMEA4397034) | marine metagenome | biome: Polar Biome; feature: [SRF] surface water layer (ENVO:00010504); material: water (ENVO:00002006), including particulate matter (ENVO:01000060) such as... | depth 5 m
GCGTGCCATACGATCCCGTCTTGCGGATCTGCGGCAGGACTTCGTGGTTTACCCATCGCTGGAACTTCTTGGCCTCGGGTTTACGCGACGATCCAATCAGAGCATACAGCCCAAACTCGTTGACTGCTGATACATTCGGGTTTCCGCGAATACCCTCATTTAAAATGACAGTATTCTTTTCGTCATCGTCGAGTCGGCTGAGTGCTTGCGTAGGGTTTTTGATTCCCAATACGTCGCAAATGTCCTTCGCGACAAAAAGAGGATTTTCGGCGGTGCCGGCTGTCCTCACGTTGGAGCCTTCAAAGTTGAAAGCTGTGATTTGATTATTATTATCGTTCATTGTGTGTGGTTTCGGGTTATAGTTCGTGTTCCTTGATGATTTCGATTAGGTCGCGCTGCATAGTCGGATCGACTTGCCGCCAGTGTGCTTCCGCTTTGCCCGCCTTGAACTTCATCAGCGGCACAGGAGCGGCTTCCAGCTTGATCTCCATCGCCTTGCGCCAGTTCTCCGGCTCGGGCGTTTCTTTCGGCCTCGCGATGGTCATGGTTGCCTGCACGGTCGTCGCTTCGTCCTCCCATCGGCGTGCGGTGATCCAGCCTTGAGCGTATTGCGCGGTTTTGCCGTCGGCTGTGAGTGCTGCGCGTCCTGCTGCGGCAGCGGTGGCGGCTGCGACGATCTCATCCACCAGCGGTGTCGTGAGCTGTGGAATGTCGAGCCACGAGTCAGCGGCAGAGGCTTTGTCCTTGCGGTGGCTGAATGCGATCCAGAACCGTTCAAAGGTTTCGAGACGCTTGCCCGTGAGCTTGCGTTTCTTTCTCGTCAGATAAACCGCCTCTCCCGCATTTCCGGATGCGGCAGTAGATAAGTTCCTTTCCTTTCCTTTCCCTTCCCTTCCTTTCCTTTCCGTTGAAGCTGTGCTTGAAGCAGTGCTTGAAGTGTCGGCTCCTTTCGGCTCTGGTGGCGGGCTAGGCGCTGTCGCATTTTTTCGCGATTGCCCGCTGCGTTTCCCTCCTTTGCGGCCTGCGATTCGTTTTGCGACTACCTCAGATTGCTTGTCGTGCGGGTAGAAATTGACGGTCAAATCGTCACCATCCCACGCCCATAAATCCGTGTTAGCGTCCACCTCTTCGATCGTCACGCCGCAGGTCTGTTGCCATTGGCGATCCTTCCATTTGCGGCACGCTGCGATCCTGCCGTCGTTCTCCTGCTCGACGCAATACGCGCAGACAAATAGCCATGTAGCGCGTTCAACGGGATCGCTCCCCATCATTTCGGGCAACCGTAGATCGGTCGTCTTGATGTTTAGATAAATCATTCGACAAAAAACCCACCCAAGGAGCGATGAAACGTGCGCTGGGAGGCGCAGACACTCAATGGGTGGGGAAGATGGTATATAGATTTGTGCATAATTCGGCGTTTCATTTCCGGTGCTAGGTTCAAGTTGTGCGACTTCCTCAACTTATGTCAAGGTCGCGCACACCTCAACATTGGATTAGATGGGTTCCCCGTCGCTGCTAGGGCCGTCAGGTGATGCAAGTTCGTCCTCGACCTCTTCGGCCTCGACCACCTTGAAGTCAGTCACAGGCTCGCACGGCGCGTATTGCTCGGACATAGGCAGCTCGGCGTCTTGCCCCACCTTGCGGTATAGCCAGATCGTGTGGCTCTCATCGCGTGGCGCGTTTGCGGGGATGAAGATTTGCACGGTTTCGTCTTCCTCCCAAAAGAAGTCCTTCACGCAGCGCACCTGATCGAACGTCGGCTGCGAGAGCACTTGCTCTTGCGGTCCGTCGCGCTTCTGTCCTGGCACCTTTTGCAGTGTGCTGGCTTCGACTGCGGCGGTTTCCCACCCTGATTTAGATCCGTCGTTGACTGTAATGCTGAGGGTGGTGCCAGTGCGTTGGTTATTTCCGTCTGCTTCGGCTACGATAAACGCTCCGTTGCGGTCGCCCGTTTTTGATCCGAATACGATGTGGTCGGTAATGCGAGCGGCTTCGATTTGAGTTAGGTCTTTCTTCATAATATTTCGTTCTTTGTCGTTATTGGTTTCTGTTTTTATCGTTATTTCGATTAAGAGTGTTCCTTGAGCTTGCATCGCGCCCATAGCCTGAGCGGGTAGATTGCCCTGTCGTCAACGTGAGCAAGCAACTGCCGCTTTCCGTTACTACTGGGCACGTCGGCGTTGATTGCCTCGATGGTTTCCGCAACTGAGATCAACCTGAGCTCATTGGTGGACGCCACGAGTTCGACGTGCGACCTGCGCACGGTGTCGGTAATGCCCTGCGAGCAAATGTAGCAGTTCACCAGGGCGCGGTTTAGTTCGATGGCTTCGTCGTTGGTCATTTCCCGATCCTTTCAATTTTGATTTTGCGGGCGTTGTATTTCATCCCGAGGCGCGAAAGCCCGATCCGGACGGTCACGCAGTTCGATCCTGCCATAACAGCGGCGTGGCTAATGCGATAGCCGTCGTCGTTTACGAGTTCGATTACCCGCCTGCATACCGCTTCGGTCGCCGTGCCTTTGCGCACACGCGGGGCAAGGATCTTGATGCCGAACTCCCGCCAGTAGTTCCGCAGTGTCGTGTCAGATACTCCGATCTGCTTTGCGGCCTTGCTGGTATTCATCGACTGCTCATTCACTAGCAATGCGGCGTCCTCTGCGATCTGCCTGCGATCTGCCGCCGTTGCATGACGCGTGCCGCCCGTGCCAGTGCAGGGAGTCTGCTGGCCAATCATCCCAAGGCGCTCCATGTGCGGAAACCCCTTGTACCTGCCGCATTCACGCACGTTCTTGCCCTGCGCCATGCCTGCCATAAACTCGGCGTCGGTCAGGGTCGATCCTAGTAATGCGAGTGCGTCGTTACTCACTGTCGGCCTCCATTCTTTCGTCGATCTCTTCGCGGGTTAGAAAGTTGTCATCTAGGTTAATCACAACACCTCCGGCGTGGTTCATCAGCCATTCAAGCCGCGCCGCGTCCGCTCCCTCGTCTTCCTTCCACGACTTCAAGCAGGCTTCGGCACCTAGTCTTCGGCGCTCTTCCTTGTCGGCTCTCTCATTGGCTGCGTGCAGCTCGCATTCCAGCTTGTCCGCGAATGTTGCCATCCCTGCGAGTGCTTTGGGTAGTGGCAGCTCTAATGCGAGCTCGAATGCTGCTTCTGTTCTCGGTGCTTTACTCATGTTCGTTTCCTTTCAGTTGTTCTAGTTCGTTGATTGCTTCCCCGATCGAGACGGCGCACGGCACCGCCCACGAGTTGCCCAGTGCTTTGTAGCGTGGACCATCGGGGCATTCTTCCGCTGGCTTGTTGCGCCACGGTATTCTTGTGAAGTTATCAGGGAATCCCATCAGGCGCTCGCACTCGATCGGAGTCAGGCGACGCACCCGCATGTTATCCGCGAATACGCACGGAGCACCGTCGCCTTTGCCCGTCTGCCCGTTCTGCGCTTTCAGTGGCGGCACAACGTCAGAAGGTGCGCCCCGCCCGTTACGTGCGACACGAGGTTCAAACACAGCGACGGCGTGCCGATCTCCTGCGGTCAGGGGATTAGCCGGCGCTCCGTCTTTGCCGATGCCGAGCCCGTTGCCTTTCCCTGCGGTCTTGTCTCCATTCTTTCCAGCGTGTCGCGTGGCTTGGTCATGGATCGGTATCACGACGGCGTTCTCCTGCCCTGAGTTGCGCCCGAGTGTGCTCACACACTCGTCGTTAATGTCGGGGCCTTGCGTGCCGTGAATCGATGTTACCAGATCCGTCGCGTCTTTGTAGTCCCGCGCCTTCATCGTGCTCGCGCAATCGTCATCGGCATATTGCCCGAACGCTTCCATTCGGTAGCCGACGGCGTGCGGTCCACGCGCCACCAGCGTATCCATTGTCTCGCTCGCCTCGACGTGCGGCTCATACAGTGCGTTCTCGCCCTGATTAAATGCCGCTCGGTCAATTACGATTGGCCGTTCACGACTCGCAGCAGCGCCACCCGTAGCATTTCGGGCAGTTCCTTGGATCGCTTCTCTGCTCGGCGGAGTATTCCCGCGCAGGCTCTCGGGCTCAAATAATACCGCTGCGGCACGTCGCCAGTCTCCAAGGTATCCGACAACAAACACACGCTCGCGTCGCTGCGCCACGTCGAAGTATTGAGCGTCATACGTCCTGTATGCCCACCCATACCCGAGTTCTTCCAGCCCTCCGATGAAGGAGCCAAACGCCCGCCCTTCATCGGCAGACAAGACACCGCGCACATTCTCCCAGACCACCCAGCGGGGGCGTAGTCGGTTAAGAATGCCAAGGAAGACAAGTGCGAGGTTTCCGCGAGGGTCTGCCATGCCTTTGCGCAATCCTGCGACGCTGAAAGACTGGCAAGGGGTGCCTCCGCAAAGAAGGTCAATTGATCCTGGTTCGATGTTCCATTCTTCATAGCGCGTCATATCCCCGAGGTTTGGGATAGTTGGATAGTGATGATCTAGCACCGCACTCGGGAACGGTTCGATCTCTGAAAAGGCGACGGGTTGCCAGCCTAGTTGGTGCCAAGCCATTGTTGCGGCCTCGATGCCACTGCATACGGATAGGTATTTCATTCTCCGTCCTCCTTAATCCTCACCGATATGGTGAGGTGATTGCCGTTCATCCGGAACGAGGTTTCAGAGAGCAGCCGTGTTGCGATAGTGCCATACAGCCCGCGCACACGTATCTTTACGCGCTCGGCTGCGGCGTCCGCTTCTTCTGCGCAGATCCGTTTCGTCTCCGCTTCGATCCCCGCGAGGATGGTTTGCTGGAAAGTGCTCTGGTCGCGCACACCCTGCGTTTGATTTAAAGCTGGCATACTATTTTTCAGCTCCCTCCGCGTAGAGCACTTCGAAGTTAAGGCACTTTGCGACGGCGAGCTCCGCTTGGCAGTTTGCCGACTTCATCCAGCCGGGTAGCATGTAGATCGCGTGGCAAGTGAGGATCTGGTGGAACGAGGTGCGCATGTAAACGGCTTCAGGGGGCACGCCAGCGCCATCGCGCCCACCTCCCCAGTTTCGCCACGGGTTAATGACGTGGTAGCTGACTTCAAGCGTGCTTTCGGCCTGCTCGAATGCTGCGCGGTTGTTATCGGACTCGATGGACGTGGTGATTGGACCAGCGATGTAGATACATTTGATTTTACTGAACATTGTGATGTGTGTCTCCTGCTGTGTTGCGGTTGGTTGCCCTATGGCATTATTAGTTTCCATAGGATTAAGATGATCGGGAGCATGTGTCCTGGCCCTAAGAGTAGGAGTATGATTGCTAGTGTGAGTCTCATCGTATGGTTCGGTTTGCGTTAAAAAAAGTGGATCGGGCGGCGTGTCTTGATAGCGTGCTTTAAGCTCCTTTGTCCCGTCAGCGCACTCTCTGCGGGAACCCGATATGTGAGGGGTTTTACGTTCCCCTAAACTGGTGTTACAGTTCGACGCGGTTGGTCAGTGAGCGCACTATCTGGATAATCATTTGAATGCGGTCGTTATGAGCGTCGTCCACTCGGTTGCCTGTCCGCAAATGGTCTGCGAGATCAACCATCACTGGCAAATCGGCTGTGGGTGATACGCCACACGGGGGCTCGGGATCTTCTTGCGATACGATGGAGTGAATGCGCTGCCCGTGATCCACTAGGACGCTGTGCAGTTCATCTAATAGACTGTCGCGGTATTGACCTAATGCGGAGCGACCTTCCAGTTGCTCTGTGACTTGTGGCTGGCGTTCGGGTGCGGTGCAGGATTTTTGATTTCCGATTTCTGACATAATGTGTGTTTCTCCTTTGATTTGGTTGATGTGATGCTACGCGATTTGCGCAGCGGTTTCTAAGTAGGTGATGACTGCGGCGATATACTTTACCTCGCCGTCCTCCACTTCGGGATTCTGCTTTGCCCATGCGATTGCGTGCGCTTCGATCGCGTCGGCATCCACCTTTGCGGCGTCGTCGATTTGTGCGGTCAGGCGTTCGCGTTCCTTTGCGGCGGCGATGCGGTCGCGTTCCTCCTTTTCGGCCTTGAGGCGTTGCAAGGTGGCTTCTGCTTCTGCGGCATCGTCGGCGAGCTTCTGGCGTGCTGCCTTCTCGTCGGCTTCGGCTTTCACCTGCGCGGCGTGCTCAACAGTCGCACTATTAAGTAGGGTGGCGTAATCGTCGTCGCTCAGTTTAGAGAGTTGGGTGAATCCCACCACTTTACCGAGGTCGGCGAGTGCTTCCTGGCGACCTGCGACCAACTCGTGCTGCTTGCGCTCCGCTGCTTCAATGGCTTCGCGTGTTTCGCGCTCTTCCTTTGCTTTGGCGTCGCGCTTGTCTTGCTCGGCTTTGGCTTTAGCTGTGCGCTCGTCGGCGGCTTCCTGCTCCGCTGCTGCACGGTCGGCTTTTTCCTTTGCCGCCACACGGTCACGCTCGTCTGCTTCCGCCTTTTGCTTCGCTTCGAGTGCTAACTTGTCTGCTTCCGCCTTGTCAGCCTCGGCTTTCAAGCGTGCGTTCTCATCGGCGATGCGTTTGCGTTCTTCGAGGTCGTCGGCTTCTTTCTTCAAGCGGGCTTCCTCGGCGATGCGTGCAGCCTCTTTGCGATCCGCTGCCGCTTTGTCTGCTGCGGCCTTTTCGTCGGCTTCGCGTTGTGCCTTCGCTGCCGCCTGATCTTTCAAGCCTTGGATGCACTCGGCAAACTGCTCGTCGTTCATTGCTGCGAGGTTGAGCATCTGAGGATTGCCACCGAGATTGACGACTTCCTCAGTGCGTGCGATCATCTGCTTTTCGCGGAGGTCAGCGAGGTAGCGTTTCTCGAAGTCTTCCGACTCCTGCAAGTGCGATTCCATATCCTTGAATATGTCGCGCAGGTGGTTCGCCGCTGCTTGGATCGCATTGCCACGAGTGTTAATGTCCGCCTTTAGATCGACGCGCTTCTTTTCGACCAGCCCGCGAATGTGTTTGAGCTTCAACCGGCTTTCACGAGCCAGCTTCATGTCATCGACTTGTGTAATGTCGGTCACGTTGATCGCGGCGGCATCCTTCATCCACTGTTCGGCCTGCTTGTCGAAGTCCTCGAAGATAGCGGCAACCGTTGCTGCGCGTTCGCCTTGCAAGCCTGCGCCTGTTACGAGTTCGAGGATTGGCGATACGACTGTAACCGCTTCCGCTGGTGTCGCTAGTTGTGTTTGTTCTGCTGTTTCTGGCATTTTGATGTGTCTCCTACTGTGTGTTGATGGTGAATTAGAGTTCGATGGGATTGGAAAAATCGGCGGACTTGATGCTCGGTGTTGCCTGCGCAACGGGCTTGTCCTGCCAGATCGGGTGAATCGATCCGCTTTTCAAATACGGCCATACCTGTTTCCAGTGCCGGGGTTTAGCACCTTGCGGTGGGTTGTTCTTGCGCAGCACTGCGCGAGTGCTGCCTGATAGTTTGCTTTTACGTGCCATAATATGTGACGTGGTTTGGTTTAGAAGAAGCTGGCTTGCTCTTGCGGTGCCGCTTCAACTTCGGTGATTGTGATGTCCACCCGAGGGTTGAGCCTGTCGAGGTCGCCCCCCTTGAAGGTGGTCTTGATTAGATATTCGTCGCTGTCGTCTTCGATCCAGCCCGCTTCAACGAGTGCGTCACAAAAGAACTTCTCGTGTATGCACAGCACGTTGGCGCGGTCGGAGCGGCGATTGCTCGGCTTCCAGTAGGTGAACTCGATCGTGATCGGTGCCTTTAACTTCACAGTCGCCGCGAGCTGGTCTTTCATCGCGTCCTTGTAGGCAATCTTGATTTGATTGCTGATAATGTGCATCCAGTTGCGATAATTGTTCAGATTTAGGATCTGCTTCTTATCACGCATGGTTTTGCGCGGTAGAAAGACTGCCAGCGGCGATGTGAAGTTGTATTCCATACTAGACGGTAGTTGCGGCCTCGGGTTGTGGTTCCGCTTCCGACCATAGGCCGACGTGGGGTTCGCGATCGGCATCGAAGGCAGACAAGCTGTTCCATTGCACGATCTCTTGCCACGGGTCGTTGAAGTTGCCCGACTTGTAACACGCTTCCATGTCGTCGATGCCCATGTTCATGCGAGCGAGTCCCGCTTTCCAGTCGCGCTCGTCACCGTGCTTAATCAGCACCGAGTAAGGCCACTGCTTCTCGACGACTAGCCAGAAGAAGTGCTTAACCTGATGCTCAGTCACCCACTCAATCGTTTTGGTGTAGTGCGGATACGCCTGATAGTAGAACCGCTTTTTAAAGTCGGCATCCCACTTCATCATATCAGCGATGGTTTTGAGATCCAACACGTAGGCTTCGCCGTTGGTCAACGCATTGCCCTTCAAGTTCAGATAGTCCGTGCGGCATTGCACCGCGAATGAACCGTCGCCTTGCTCTGTCCGGAATACCACCTCGGGCAATCCGCCAGTCAGTAGGAGCGATGCCATTGGGCTGCGCTTGATCGCTGCGGCCAAGTGTCCGAGCAATTCCATATCATTCTCGGAGATCACCTTGCGGCCAGGATGCTGCGCGAAATAGCCCTCTATCTCGTCCTTCTTCATGCCTGCCAAGTATGCAACCTGCTCGGGCGGGAACGGATTCACCAGCAGGCTATTGAGCACCTGCACCGCATTCGCCTTATCGTCCTTGCTGCGATAGGCCAGATTCGGCGCGATGGAGTATTCCTTGTTGAACACTTCCTGCCCTTCGAGGATCAGCGTATGTGCTGCCGTGCCAAAAGCCATTGCCGCCGTTTCCTCCTGCGGTGGCAACTCGCCCGTGACGTGGCGCCCTTCAAAGAACTTACGGCGCTCCATGAACAAGCACACATTCGAGTGACTGACAGCAGGGTTCGCGTGGTAAACGTCGTTCGGCTCACCGAGGATTGCCCCGGTTTGTCCGCCCGCGTGAGGATCGTAGTTTTTAATATCCATGATCTAGTCCGCTGTGTTTACTAGGTCGCGCTCATCCAAAACGGAGAAGATGCGGGCGGCACGGTTGTAACCAATCCGCAGCTTACGTTGCAGAGTGGACGTTGTGACCGAAAGGACGGCGGGATCTTGCGCGATCTCGACCGCTTGGGGTAGCAATGGGTCAGCTTCCCCTGTTGGTCCGTCGTAACGATCGGAACTACTGAACTCCATAGTCGCCTGCATCGAATCGTAGGTGTCCTCAGTTTCGTCCTTGGCTGCTAGAGTGTAGCTAACCTTGGTGTTGATCTTTGCAGACTGTGCTCCCGCGTCCCATGTGGACTTGAATGCGATTGCGGCCTTCACTGGCTTGTCGCCTGTCGGGTCGCTCTCGGCGGCATACTCTTCGACTTTATCAAGGTGATCCATTACGAGCCCTCGGATTTGTTGCGCGATTAACTCGGCAATGCCTGCTTTGCGCAGGTGTGGTGTTATGTTTACTTCTGACATATATCGTTGTGTCTCCTATGTGTTGTTATTGTTGGTTGGTGAAAAATGGGGGAGAGGGGCAGTTGCAAATCTACCTATAAGCGGCTTCTCTTCCGCTTGACGTGCGTGTGATACTTAAAGGGGATGCTCCTTAGAACTTAATCGTTTGAAGTAACCCTACGCTGGGACTGCTCAATTCCCGTGCCTCTCCATAAGTTGCTGTAAAAAAGAAGACTCTGCCCACCCCTTCGCGCTTCCTGTGGGCGTAATACATGAGGGCAAAAATTACACAAAACCCCCCGAAGGTTTACAGAGTCAGATTCGTGTTAGCTGGTGGCGGCTTCTACGTCGCCCCAGGTGTTGATGAGTTGTGTCACGGTGGATACGGGCAGGTCTTTCACTGCTTTGATCGTCTTCGCCGTGCCCAGTTCGTTCGCGCAGTAGGTCAATAGCACCTTCTCGCTAACCTTCGCGTCGAGGATGCGGGTTTCCAGATCGTCGCGCTGCTCCTTTGCGTATTGCTCGGCGGCTTCGTCCACCTCTTCGACGGGAGCGGTTTCCGCTTTCGGCTCCGGCTTCGTCTCCGCTGCTTTCTTCGCAGCCGGTTCCGCCTTCTTCGCAAACTTGTCATCCATGTTGGACGCATTCGCTAGTTTCGGATCGGGGAACACATCGCTCAAGCGTGCTTCGCCGTCTTTGACTGACGTGCCCATGCCGATCAGCAGATCCAGCTTGTTAAGATCAATGTCCGCGAGTTTGTTCGCTTCCACCGATGCAAGGACGCGCTTCTCCATGTCCTTCGCGTTGATGTTCGATTCGCCGCCCATCTTAATTAGGAAGTTCACGATACGGGCAACCTTCTGATCCAGTGTGCCTTTGCCGCGAGCTGCGTCCTTAATGTCGGGCATGATCGCTTTGAACATTGCCTTGGGCACCACTTTGAAAATCGCGTCGCGCAGCACGATCGAGCAACCCGCATTGATCGCCAGCATAATCATGTCTTCGTCGTAGCCAGTCGCGCCGCGCTTCTTCTGCACCTTGCGCGTCTTCTCGACCGTGCTAGATACGTTGTTCTCCAAATCGTGACAGAACCCCTGACACGTCACCACGCCGTTGACGCGATCCACGTCAATCGGGCGCGATCCTGAGCGCAGGTTGCCATACGATGAGGCGAGGATTTCAGCAAAGCGAACGGACTCGCCTGTGATCGTCTTGCCGCCACGGGGTAGGGAGAAGAAACACGCACTGGCGGTTTCCACGTCCATCGTTGCGAGGGTCAGCACATTGTTGCGCACCCGTGAGAGTTCCCGAGGGAATTGTTTTGCGGTCGCGATCTGAGTGTTGATTTCAGAGGCGGTGATTTGAGCGATTGCGCTCTTAGGCGTTGCGTCGATTACTTCGAGTTCCATGTCGTTTCGGTGGTTGGTATGATTACTGTTGGTTGAGCGCCGTCACGGGCGGCTCAGTTGAAAGTTTGCTGCGTTGCACAGCGAAAAAGTCACGAGGCCGCACATGCAACTTGCGGTGGAGGTAGCGCCCTTCGAGTTCGCCAGCAGATACCCATCGGCTGATCGTCTCACGTCGCACCCACACACGACCGAGCAAACTAGCTGGCACCCATTCATCAGGTGCCGCCCCGATAGCTGCCATCGCTTCAAAGATCCGTTGCGACTCGGCGATATGACTGCGAATGCTATCACCCTCCGCGATGATTGCGTCTTTCATTGCCGCAAGCTGCTTCTCGTCACGCTCTAGCCCGTCGAGGCATTCACGCAAACGACGACTCGACGCATGTAACGATTCAGTTTTAGCCGGCTCCACCTTGCGGCGGGTTTGCTGCTTCTTCACTTGGCTCACTTGGCACCTTTCGACACTTCATGCTTGGATGCGTCATGGTCGCGCACACCCTGCTCTAAAAAACGAGCATACTGCACTTGGATCGTCCGACCCTCCGCTTTGGCGATCCGTCTTACGTCCGCAATGACTGTTTTGGGCAATGCCCGTGTTACTATTTGAAGGTCAGGTGAGATCATTGGCGCATGTTATGCCGAGGTTGCGCACACCCCGTCAATAAATTAATTACTTTTATTAAATAATAACGAAAAGTTGGCTTGATATTGTGCTGAATGTGCGCATGATTAGTCCTCCTTACGCAGTATATAACCAACCTCAACCAAGGACTACCAGTGCCAAATCAAAGAGATCCATCCAAGCAACACACCTCAATAACACTCCCGCGCACGCTCGTTACACGCCTCGACGCGATCGCTAAAGATGACGAACGCTCACGCGCTCAAGTCATCGAGCTCCTATTGCGCAAGCAGGTCGCCATTTACGACGACACCGAGCGCCTGACTGCGAATACCTCTCCACTCGGCGAACCGTCCGAAGAGGCGAAAGAGGCAGTCAGGAAGAAGCATGGAGGCGGTGCGCTTGGCAGTCCCTTGGAGCAATCAAAGTAATCAGGATACAGCAGCACGAAGGCAATCGCGGCAATGGTAGCTAGGTCGTTCACACGGGAGCCAATAGGAGCTGGGGCATTAGCCGCTGTTTTTGCGCAGCCGTCATGTCGGCCACCGCACGTCGCAAGCTTGCGACTTCGGCCTCCATGCGCACCCACTCAAGGGCGATGCTATTAAAGTGGATCTTAACACTGCGCATATAATCGGGCAGTGTGGGTTCGGGTAATTCGCCCGACTCGACCATGTGAATGTATGCGTTTAGCAGTTCTATATTTTGCAATTAATGCCTTTCATGCGGCTATAAGTAACTTGTATGCAATACTGTACAAGTATTAAGTTTAATTAAATAAATAACAATTACCCCGATTTCCGATGGTGCGCCTTGCCTGTCTTTTCCTGCTCGTCCCATCCCGGCTTCCAAAGTTCGAGTAACTCGTCGGGCATTTCGCTGTCCGCATAGCTCTTCGATGTTGTCTCAGGCTTGCGGTGTCCGCCTTGCTGTTGCGCGGCAAGCAATCCATCCAGCGGCACCTTCGAGCTGAACCACCACGCCCGCATCGTGTGGCACGGTTGACGCTCGCTGACGCCATTCTTTTGCAGCCACGTTATCAGCCTGCGAAATATCGCGCCACTTGTGCCTTTAATTGTGAGCCGTTCACGCTCGTCACCTTGCAGCACATACGGCGACTCGCTGGTGCGCATTGCAAGCAACTCGTCATATACCCAGCGTTGAATCAGTATCCTGCGGCCCTTGCCCCACTTAGGGACAAAATCACCATCGACACTCGGGATCTCAAACGCGATTGGCTCCGTCACACGGAACCATGCCCATTTCGCATTGCCCGCCTCAGATATGCGGCAACTAAAGTGCAGGCACATCAACAGCGCACGGTAAACGTCAGGATCGGACTTTTTCAGTGCCGCCGATTGCTCAAACACGCGCTTGATGATATTC
>TARA_B110001469_G_C9648691_1_pt1 | contig 12750 bp, 9 predicted proteins | sample TARA_B110001469 | Tara Oceans TARA_B110001469 (sample SAMEA4397034) | marine metagenome | biome: Polar Biome; feature: [SRF] surface water layer (ENVO:00010504); material: water (ENVO:00002006), including particulate matter (ENVO:01000060) such as... | depth 5 m
CCACTCCGCGATTCTGTAAAGACTGAAACAAGTTGACCCCATCAAAAGCAGCGGTAATAGCAAACAGCTTAATATCCAATAAACGCCGGTTCTTCCAACGATCATCCGCAGTAGCAAACTCAGTGCTACCAGCCAAAGCTGACTGATCCAAAACCTCACAAAGACTTTGCCATTGCCGGTCAGAATCGACCGCTATCGCAACCCAATTATCATCACCTAGAACAGGGTAATGACCATGGGGCGCAAATCCGAAACGATCATTTCCCTGTGGCAAAGGCACCTCACCAGTCATTCCATACTCAACAACTGCCTCACCTATAACGGAAATTGCCGCTTCTGACTCTGCCAGATCAATATGCTGCCCTAGACCAGATCGCTTTTGCTCAAGTAAGGCCACTATTAACCCGAAAGCTCCACTAACTCCCGCATTAGTATCTGCATAAGGCTGTTGAATACCCAAGATACCCTCGCCCGGATAACCCACCACACTATCAAGCCCCGAAAGTCCCGACAAAAAAGGCGCGTACGCCGGAATATCACTTAACGGCCCTGTCTGGCCAACGCCAGACAGGGATAACATTACCAATTTGGGATTAACTTTCGACAAGGACTGATAATCTAAGCCTATTTTTGCCATAAAACCAGGCTTAAAATTTTCAATAAGTCCATCACACTGACTCACCAAACGCTTTAGAAGTTTCACACCCTCTTCAGACTTCAAGTTGACTGTAATGCTTTTTTTATTTCGATTCACCGCATGAAACCAGGGATTTTGCTCAGGGTCAGGCTTGTCACCCACTAAGGGCCGCCCCAAACGCATATAATCAAGGCGCTTGGATGACTCAACCTTGATCACTTCCGCACCCATATCAGCCAAGATTTGGCCCGGTATAGCGCCCGCCCAAACCCAACCCATATCAAGGATACGCAAACCTTCTAAAGGTCCCCTAGTGGAAGGTCGGCCTTTAAGTTCTTCGACTGGTGCGGAGCGAACTCCCAGATTGGCCAACATGGATTCAGTACCCTCCCCTAAACCTGGGACCACTTGCTCTCGTCGAGCCGGAGTTCTTAATAGGGAGCACGCGCTATCTGGGACTGATATTTTTTCACCATCAGGAAATTCTATCGAGGTAAAAAAATCCCGGTCCTGTAATTGCTCGTCATTGACTAGTTCGTTGATCGACCTGACCGGACCCGACGGCACACCGTGCTGCCGACACATGGCATAAAATTCTTCTTTGCTATAACTCTTAAGCCATTCGATAAAATATGAATCCAACTCATCAGCCAAAATAGGCTTACTGTTACGCCCTCGACTGCGATATTTCTCGTCTCGAGCCCACCTGGGGGAACCCATCATTTCAATCAACTTTAGCCAGTGCTTGGTCTCCGGAGTATTCAGCTCGATATAACCATCGGCACAGGGCAAGACCGTTTGTGGGTAAGGCAAACTCCCCATTCGATGACCCGCACGTGTCTCGCTGATGCCAGCCCGCTGTAACCGCGTCACTGCATAGCCCGCATGCACGGTGGCAAGAGCCTCGGTTTCAGACACTTCAATTAATTGACCTGAGACATCACCTAGGCGCTGCAATAAAGCACTGGCTGCGGCAGAAGCTGCGGCATAACCCGCCTGATAACCCGCCTGAGCCAATGGCATCGTTAGAGGAGCAAGACCAGGTTTGCCGATACGCTGCGTCATTCCAGACAACGCATTGGCAGTGAGCTCATTACCCACCATGTCACTATAAGGACCCGTCATACCATAGGCGCTGATATGTATAGCGATCAACTGATTATGACTTTGGCTGATTGCTTTAAATAAATCACGCTCTTGCTGGGTAGGCGTATTCGCGGCCCCAAAAATCAGCACATCAGCGGAAGCCAACATGCCATGTAATGTTTCAACACTGCTCTGCTCAACCACAACGCTTTTTTTACCTGCATGCAAATACCCAAACAATCCGCTCTTTTCAGTATTAGCGCCATTGCGATAAGGGCCATAGTGACGCAGGGAGTTACCTTGCTCTGGCTCAACCAAGGTAACCTCGGCGCCATAATCACTAAGCAGCCTACCGCAAAAACCAGAACTGATTCTGGCTCCTACTTCGACAGCTTTATATCCTGAAAATGGTAACAAAACATAACCCCTTATCAACCACTACTTTCTGCTTGCCCCAGTCAAAAAGAATAGCATAACTGCTTCTTCGGCACTGGAATTATGCCAACTATGCTCAGCGCCATTGAGAACTATCATATCTCCAGCCGTCAGCTTAACGACCGACTGATCCGACAATACACAATCCAATGAGCCGGATAGGAGAATATTAACGTCTACGGTATCGGAGCTATGCATATCACTTGCGGAGGGCATATTTAAATGTTCCGGCATATCATCGGCCTCCGACAGAGAGGCCTCATTGGGAGAAAATCGCGTCATAAACACACGAAAACCACCTACAGGAGGAAAAGTCCCCTCAAAAGGCGGAACCGTTCCAGCATCGGGTAATTCTAAAACGGAATCGGTACCCCAGAGCGAAAACAATTGACCAATGCCCGGGAACGCCGACGGTTCAACCTGATCCTCTCTTGCTACGAAAGAAGAACCATCTTCAGATTCCGCCAATAAAACCCGTCTAACCTTTTCAGGGACATCCAAACCGGTTCGAGTTACAGATGATTTATTTTTATCCATTCTTAATTCCCTCTCTTAAACCTGATTCTTTAAAATTTTTTACTTCAAACAGCGGCCGCTCTATCACTGGGGACTGAAAACCGACCCATCCCAACGGGGCAAGCATCCAGCCTCACCATTGCCTGAAAATACCCCTCGCTGTTGCAACCCTGCATCTCCCTGCAATTCATCCACCTTCATTATTGGAGCAATTGGTACGCCGAGGGCTTGCCCCTCTTGGTATAACTTAAACTTAGTGTGGTTTTGGGTCTCAACAGCTAACAGTCGCGATAAAACCTCGCTGCTCTCTACCCGCATTGCCTGAGTTGCATAATCAGCAGAGGTCATCCACTTTGGTTTACCTAACAATGTGATTAAGCCCTCCCACTGATGCTCCTCAAGACACACAATTTGTACATAACCATCACTAGTAGGCAGAATACCCCCAACAAAAGTGATGTTTGGCTCCAGTCTATCAACCACGCTCCCACTATTTGGGTAACGGACCAGCTCAGTCCAGTGCATTTGCAAGAGTGCTTCCTGCTTCGAGCAATCGATAATATGCCCTTGCCAGTTGCCATTGCCTGTGACAACAGCCAAAGCAGCAACCGCAGCAATCAACCCACTTTGTGACTCTCCCCAATACCCCCCCGCTTGCAGCGGTGGCCTGGACTTATATTCCGGCCAAAGAGGGTCGTAAGGAATTTGCTGGGCATGCCCTGCAGAATGATAGGAGTTTAGGGGCTCTGCCTGAAAATTTGCGTGGGGACCACTAAGACCAAATGGGGAAATACATATTGCAGTGAGAGAACCTTGCTCACCCAATAGCCTAGAGGCTAAAGGCTGGGACATTGGCCAGCCATCAGCGGGGCGATCCTCAATTAAGAGCGCAGACCCCTCACATAAAGCAATAATGCGACCGATATTCTGCGGATTATAACAGTCAAAATTTTCAACTATCTTAGCGCTATCTAGAGCTTCCATTCGCTGTAGATCTTCTCCCGATAAACTAACATCCGAGGAACGAACAGCAACGACTGTAGCCCCTAACTGAGCTATTGAGTGGCCACAAAACGCACCTGCAAAACCACAAGAAAGATCAACAACCCTGACACCTTCGAGTATGCCCGAGAAACTTGTTTTTATTAGTGACATTAAATCATCCCGCTATCAATCTGGAAGCTGAATAATGGCCTTGCCCTGAGCAACGACTTCTTGCCGCTGATTTTGTGCTACAAGCTCAATGGTTACTTCCTTCTGACCATCAACTTTCTGCTTATCAATTACCTTACCACGACACCAGGTCGTATCACCCATAATAATAGTTTTGCCTAGCTTGATATCAAGCTCACGCAAAAAACCATTATCGCCCATCCAATTGGTTACCACCTGGCCCAACCATGCAATTCGCTGAGGCCCCATATCATAAGCACCCGCCAAACCTGATCGCTGTGCTAAAAAGTCATCCCAGTGAACAGCCTCAGGCGAGTCGGGAACGCCGGCCTCGTTACGAATGACCGCATGAGGGTGACGTCGACGAAATGCCGAACCTACCGCATGGGTATACATAAAGAAACCTCCAGACACACCACCAAAACCGGAGCGCATATAGCCCACCATATCAGTAACGGTTAACGGCCCTTTGACAACCGGAGGTAACTCTTCACCTATTCCCACATCAGACCAAAGCCTTGGCAAATCCCCCCGAGTAACCTCTCGAAACATTTCATTTTCTAGCGCTGTTATCTCTTCCGGGGTATAGCTTTTCAAAATCGCTTCGTTCCTCTCTCCGCTACGCTTCCTCGCCTCTCCGCGCTCAGTGCGCAAATTCCAATGCTCAGCAGTACAAACTTTTTCTTTTTTCTGATTAATATAATCAATTTTCACACCCTGCAAAGCCGTCTGACCTGCAAATCGACTTGGGCGTACCGATAACTCATGGATACAACCAGTACTATCTAACTGATCGCCATTCATTATTGGCTTAAACCATTCAACCTTGCTGCGTGTATACAACGCATGCACGCCTGGAAAACCAGTACCTACGTCCCACCCGCTCAGTACATAGATCATGGTTGAGGGTGCCATTAGTTCGCCGTGAATACCTCGCTTGGCGTATACAGGATCCGACCACAGCGGGTTAAGATCAGCCACACCCAGCGCATACCGATCAATCCACTCATCAGTAATGGTTACACTACGCTGCAAATGCCTCATGGGTTTACCGATGCGCGCCCGCATTTCTTCAAGCGCTTTCTCGGTAATTTTTCCTTCGCCCTGTTCTGTCTCTAGCTGTTCACTTGATTTTTTCACAATAATCACTCAGTTCATTTCAATATTGAAGTTCTAATCTATTTTTTTTTTTGGCTTTTATTAACCGTTATTAAAGCCTGTTCAATCTGCTCCGGTGTCATGCCAATCTCTGCCAATATTTCTTCACTATGCTCACCCAAATTAGGAGCAAACCCACTGACAGAAGATGGCGTATCAGACCAAGTTTCCGGCGGATTCATCATCCGCAACCTCCCTTCGGTAGGATGATCTTTATAATCGAAAAACCCTACATCATTTAGATGAGGATCTTCCAACAAAGAAGGAATAGTGGCTAAAGGCATAGCGGGAATATCATTCTCTTCAAACAATAATAACCACTGCTCTGACGTTTTAGATTCTAGAATCGGAGAAACAAAAGCGTAAACCTCATCGATATTTTCTCCTCTGGCAGTCTGCGATGAAAAACGCTTATCAGCATTAAATTTTTCTGGCTCTCCGATAAGGTCGAAAAATGCGCGCCAGTGAGTGTCGTTATAGAGCAACGCACAAATATATCCATCTTCTGTTTTATAAGGCCGCCGGTCCTTAGATATCAATCGAGTGTAATAAGGACCCCCTTGTGCCGGCTCATAAGAAAGCCCCGCCATATGATCCCCTAACACATATTGGGATAACACCTCAAACATTGGCACCTCGACCGACTGCCCCCTGCCCGATTTTTCACGAGAATATAGCGCCGCAGAGATCATACTAGAGAGATAAAGACCTACGGATCTATCAGCAACAGGAGTAGGCAGATACCTTGGAATCTCACCACCAGCCTCTACCATCAGAGAGGGTAGACCCACAATCCCCTGAATCAAATCGTCATAAGCTGGCTTACCGCTGTAACGACCTCGAGAACCAAAACCAATGGCCGAAGCGTAAATAATTTTTGGATTCACTGCCGCCACCGAATCATAATCTAAGCCCAATCTTTTTAACGCAGCCGTTCGAATATTATGCACAAAAACATCGACAGTTTTCGATAACTCCAGCGCTGCGGTACGACCTTCTGGGCATTTTAAATCCAACACAATACTACGCTTGCCATGATTTGCATTAAGAAAGGAATGGCCCATATTTGGATTGCGCATTGGACCAACGCGACGCATAATGTCTCCCTCCGGGGCTTCAACCTTAATAACATCGGCACCCAGATTAGCCAAAATCATCGTCGCATAAGGCCCCATCACTACCGATGATAAATCAAGTATACGGACCCCAGCTAGTGGGCCAGTTTTTCTAACTTCACCATCTTGAGATGGATCAGGCTGCATATCCATAATCCTTAATTGCCTGACTCATTAAATTCGTTAGATCTATACCTTCGACACTTGCGGATATTGATGGGTAGCCCATATTATCCCGACCCATCTCTTCATAACTGATCTCTTTGTCCTGCACATAACGCTGCAAATATGTTCTTAGTACCGACCCACCAGGAATACCTACCCGAGGAACTCTAACGCCAGCCAAAGTGACAGTATGCCCACCATCCATAATAAGCATACCGCCATCAACTACGCCGATACATTTTTTCATCTGAGTACTCATCAACACCTCTACAATTATTAAATCTAACAACTCTATACTGCCGCTTCCCGGTCACGTAAAATCTTTCTATTCAATTTTCCCGCAGGAGTCTTTGGTAGCGTTTCGACAAACTCTATGACCCGCGGGTACTCATGCAGACTTAATCGACTTTTGGCGAAATCCTGCAATTCTTGTATCAAGGCATCTGACTCGGGGGCTGTACTCACTAAAAATGCTTTTGGAATTAGGCCTCGCATCTGGTCAGGAACACCAACAACAGCGACTTCCACAACAGCCTCATGTTTTAATAACGCATCTTCGATCTCTATTGCGCTTATCGTCCACCCCGCTGATATAATTATATCATCAGAACGACCACCATAGAAAAAGTATCCCCGGGCATCTTTACTACCCTTGTCCTTTGTAGAGACCCAAGCACTGCCCCGCCTTACCACAATCTCTCCTGTTTCTCCTGGCTCACAGGATTCACCGGAACTATTATGCACATCGACTTGAGTACCTGGAATTGGCTTACCCAACGATCCTCGCTGCACACTGTAATCTTCAGCCCCAGGAAAGTTAACTAAAACGGTTCCCACCTCGGTTGTTCCGTACATACTGCGAGGAATAGTACCGAATATATCTTCAATAAACTCTGCCGTTGATGAATCTAACGGCTCCCCCGTATACGACAACTTTCCGATGTGATAATTATAATTAGCTGCCACTCCGCTATTTTTTAACATACGAAAATGCGTTGGTGCAGCAGACAATGCCGTCACGCCATAATCTGATACCGCTTTGGCAAAGCGCTCAGGGTCAAACTTACCAGAAATAGTGCCCGTAGTGATTCCCAATGTTAATGGTCCCAATGTGCCATGCCAAAGGCCATGCCCCCAAGCTGTAGAGGAAGGACAGAAAAATTTATCACCTGGGCGAATACCCGTGGCGTACAGCGTTGCAATCATCAAATAAACGACTGACAAATGATTATGCTTAACAGCCGTCGGAATTGCTCGTGTAGTCCCCGACGTGTATTGATAAATCGCATTATCGCTGCTATGACTTTTCACCTTAAAAGTCGTGGAGAAATTTTTCAAATTTAATAAATATTGCTGGTCCGCAACCTCTATCCTCACGCCTTTTAATTGCCGTGCAACATCTTCTTTTTCTGGCGCTACGACTAAGACCCTCAACTGACAATCATCAGCACGAGCTCTTAACCCATCAATTCCAAAAAGGGTAAACAACGGAACTGCTATTGCGCCAGTTTTAATAATCCCGAAAATTGTGGCATAAAAAGCCATCGAAGGATCGACCATTACACCAACACGGTCTCCTCTCTCAACGCCTATGGATACTAACCAATTGGCAACTTGCGATGAACGCTCTGACAACTCTAAAAAACTAACATCTTCATCGCTGCCGTCAGCATGTGCCACTCTTACAGCAATTCGATCCGAATCAGCATGTCGATCTACTGCCTCGTGTGCAATATTTAGTTGCTCCTTATTTCCATCGACTAAATCCCATAGCCTCGACAGACTAAACTCACTTTGCGCCTCGCTATATTGTGTAATGTCAGTTAACAGCTTCACCGAAAAATTCTCCTCGTCGTCCCGCATATATTATCTACGCAACGAGTTACATATGGCCTTATATTCGCGTCGCACCTTGCTAGTGGCAATAAGATTATTAAATTGTACATGTTCTATAAAAAATCATGCCCGCAAAAGGAGCTAGGCATCTCACAGAGAGTCACCCTCTGTGCCCAACAAACACTCGGGATCAACGCACCCATTGAGACCAACATAATGTCTCGACTACTCGAACGTTCATCGTCGGGAACTTTCTAGCTTAACTCCTAACAGGAGTAGATAGGCGCCTTACTTTATTGCTCAGTTTTTGATCCTTAGGTCCTAAATACCCCTATCCTCGATACCCCATTCTAGCGGCAATGTAAGTGGCATCATGACGGTACCCAAATCACTTTCAATAACCGTACCTGGAGGGATTCTAAACGGGGGGAGCAACTCTAGTAACGCTCGAATAGCAGCACGTAATTCTCGACGAGCAATGTGCATTCCAATACAAACATGGATACCTGTCCCAAAACTGTATAACTTAGACTCTCGATCAAAAATAATTTTCTCTGGCTCATCATAGATCTCAGGATCGCGCGCAGCTAAGGCCGTTGAGTAACAGACCTTATCTCCTTCTTTAATCTGGATACCGGCAACTTCTGTATCCTTTACACAGGTGCGAGTGATCGTTACTGCCCCATACGCTCGCATAAGTTCTGTGATAGCGCTATCTATTTTATCTGGATTTTGACGCAAGTCCTCCTGTTGATCTGGGTTTTCAGCAAGATGCCGAAAAATATGCCCCATATGTGCTGATACGGTGTCTAATCCTGCCAGACCAAGATTAAAAAATAGTGCGACTAGTTCATCATGACTTAATTTTCGTCCATCTATCTCTGCGGTCAATGCAAAACTCATTAAATCGTCACCCGGAGGCACATCACGTCGGGCTTCAATTTCTTTCTCAAAATACGCTATAACAGATTTAACACCATCAAGGACGCGATCCATATCACCATCGCGCGTTATAGTGTCATACAGCTCAATAAATTCATCTAAACGAGCGATCGGCATCCCCATCATCTCTAAAAAAATCATACTTGGAAAGGGAAATGCAAACTCGCTCATAAATTCACAGTGACCTTTATCACGGAAATTCAGTACTTGTGCTCTAGCATAATCATTAATATTGGCATCCATATTAGCCGCGGTTTTTGGCACAAAAAATGGCATCAGAAGTCTACGATAAAACCCATGCTCCGGAGGATCTTGCTCTACCGGTATCATGCTCCAAGAGGCTCCAACCATCGCCGCATAAGGTTGTATTTGCTTAGAACTAAAATGCTCAGGGTTATGTATGACAGTTATCTGATCTTCCGTTCGGCGAAAAACCCAACCACCTCCATTCATGAGGTTGGGCGCATAAAACACGGGAGGGAAATCCCTATGTATATCGTCGACAACCGCATGCGGCAACCTAGTGGTCGTCAACCCACGCCCTATAGTCAAATTACGCACCAATTCCAGCGGCACATGAGACGGAATTTCAATACTGAGGTTTAATTCTGACTTATCCAATTTAACACCTACTTTTTTTGATAAATATTGCTATTAAGGCAGTCAGCTAAAGGTTGGCAGCGAAAAAGAAGCCAACCTTTATTTAGCTACACGACTTTTAAAACCTCGCAGTTATTTCTAACCCAAATGTCCGGGGCTGCCCGGGGATCCGTGAATTGAACCCGCCAGTCAGTGCATTTGAGTTACCACCTGCATAATATTTTTCCTCAGTGAGGTTTCGGCCAAAAACAGCCAAACTAAGGTTTGTACCATACATCTCAGACCACTCCGCCCTTACGTTAATTAGCTCATAACTTGGAATGGTTGTGTTGGGCGAAGCTGAATCTGCCGTTTGACTGTAATACCACTCATCTTGAGCGTAGAATTCTCCCCTAAAAGTTATCCTACCTTTGTCGCCAGAAAGAGCAGATGACGTTCTGAAATAAAGGGAATATGAGGTTTCCGGTGTATCACTATAAGGTCCAAAATAGAATGTTGTCCCACCATAAAGTGCTCGAGGATCGGTATAACTTGGATTTGTGTAGGCATAAGAACCACCAATTTGAAGCCACTCGGTGAGCTCAAAGACCCCATCTAACTCCAGGCCCTCTACTTCGGCTTCATTTACGTTACCAGCTGTCGCAGCCGGTCCCGTCGGAAGCACGATGTATATTGTTCTCTGCACATCTTCTACCTCCATTTTATAAAGTGCCACATTAAATCGTGTCGGAATATCACCTAGCAGACCAGAGAATTTCGCTCCCACTTCAAAATCCTGTGTCTTTTCAGGTCGCATGTAGTCTCCGGAAGGAAATTTGTAGCCTGAGGTCTGATTAAAAGCTCCTGTTCGCCAACTGCCGCGAGTTACGCCATATATCATCAATTCATCTGTAAGATCATAACTGGCGCTCAGCTCCCAACTTGGGTCATCGTGCTCTTCTTCGGTTCTCTGAAACGCACTCAGCAACCGAGGGTTGTCCGGTTTGCTAGGGTTAAATGTAATGCCAACCTCCTCTTTTGTCCAACGCATACCTGCCGCCAAACTAAGTTTATCATTGACGTCAACACTTGCCTGAGCATAAATCGCTTTAGACTTACTGTCGGTGACAGCGTCATAAGCACCGTAATATATATTTAATGAGGATAAATCTGTGGCAATGGAAATAGGTGAGTATTCAGGCCTTTCCTCGTCGGCATAGAATACCCCAAAGATATACTGCCACGAACCGAACTCAGCTTGGATTTGTAGCTCATTTGACCAATTCTCAATCCCAAACATATAACACCCAGCCTTATAGGTGTCACCATCTATTGTGGGCGCTGGGCCGCCGTGAATCGAGATCCATTCATAAGGTCCCCCATCAATGTCAAGGCAGTCATTTGACATAAGTTTGTTGTATCCATAAACGTTTTTTATGGTGACGTTATCGTTTACGTCAAAGGTGGTAATATTTGAGACCATGTCATGATCAGCGTCATGGGATTGATCACCATCTTTCAAGTTAGCCCATGAGTCCCAGAATCCTCCGGCTTGGCCAGTTCTTCGTTTTATAAGATAATCCTCAACACCATTGAAGTAAGCATTTACCAGCGCATTTGTTGAGCTTGCTCCCGGAGCTTCGGCATTTGGCAAATGAACTGAGTGCATCGTAACATCTAGCGGGACCACCTCACCTGATGCGGGATCCACATAGGTTGTAGGCGCGCCATCAGCCCCATATGCATTGTGTAATGTCTGAGCTCCGTTTTGGCCACCATAATCCCCAACTTGAACTGTAAGGAGGTTTTCAAATCTAGAATCCACTGGAGCGAACAACAAAGATGCTCGCCAAACCGACCCATCAACCGAATTGTGCTCAGTGCCATAAAGCATATTACGCTGGAAACCGTCTCGCTCTTGTGCCCTGCCTGCAATACGCAGCATAACGCTATCGGATAAAGGCATGTTAACGGCAGTTTCTATTTCAGTGTTGTTATAATTTCCGGCCACAAATTTCACATACCCATTAAATTCCTCGCTCGGTCTTTTAGCGCTATAAAGAACCGCACCTCCAGTAGTGTTTCGACCAAATAGTGTCCCTTGAGGCCCCTTCAACACCTGAATCGACTCTAAATCAAAAAAAGATGTTTGCGATAAACCCCCAACGGGCACTTCGTTAAAATAAGTCACCACCGACGGCGGTGAATATGAGAACGAACCAACTGATTGTCCTCTAAGGGTGAACGACACATAGTTTGACGCCATACCCTGCCTCAACAACATACCGGGAGTGGCCACCGCTAGATCGTATTCAGTTAAAATCTTACGCTCCTCAATAGCGGCATCGTTGAAAGCCGAGACCGCAACAGGAACATCTGCTAGTCGTTCTTCTGTTCTTCGAGCGGTGATTACAATCTCGTCCAACAGCGCACTTTTAATTTCTCCATCAGCAGACTCTTGAGCTGCCACCGCCATAGGAAAAACACCTGTAAGCGCCACTAGACCGACAACAGCAAGATTAGGCATTAGATTATACTTTAGTAATTTTTTCATTTTTTTTATTTTGATATTTTCCATACAAATTCTCCCTTTTCTTTAGTAAATCGAAACCCAGTAGCAGCAACTCAGATTCCCCTACCTCTTACTTCGACCATGGGAAATCCAAAACATACGGTGAGCCGGCAATAGCTGCATATAAATAGTAAGAAAACTTAATCGTTTTGTCAATAGGCTCAATAAATTGCTTATAGACAAAACAGCAAGTCTCATTAACTTGCTATCAGATTTCTGACTAATATCTATCAGCAAGAATAGTCTGCGCACCCCAAGGACAAACCTGCCATAAACCCGATAACATAGATTTTCTAAAAACCTCTCAGATACAATAGGACAATCTTATTGACAATGATTATATGTTCCCCTAGTCTCTTCAAATACCCGTGGGCAGCAAACAAAGGCCAACCAAATAAAACGGTTAGCAGGTCAATTACGCCTCAAAAGCCAAACCAGCTTCAAGGGCTAATGCATCAAGCCTTTTGAAACCCCTACACACTCTATTAGCAAGGAGGAGATACAATGCCCCATTCACGTATTCGCTTTGGTGCTTT
>TARA_B110001469_G_scaffold40525_1_pt1 | contig 12714 bp, 10 predicted proteins | sample TARA_B110001469 | Tara Oceans TARA_B110001469 (sample SAMEA4397034) | marine metagenome | biome: Polar Biome; feature: [SRF] surface water layer (ENVO:00010504); material: water (ENVO:00002006), including particulate matter (ENVO:01000060) such as... | depth 5 m
CACGCTTAAAGTGTGCTTCATAGTGCGCACGCGCAGCAGCACTCATTCGCGTATACACCTCAGGAGAACTAGTCATCTCAAGCACAGCATCAGCAATCGACTCTGGCGCCTCAGGCTTGACGAACAATCCCGTCTTCCCGTCCTCAACCAACTCTGGGATTCCTTTATGACGACAACTGATCACTGGAACCGAATAGGCTAAGGCCTCAATGATACTCAGAGGCTGTCCCTCCCAAGGATAGCTGGTCGGTAGTAAAAACACATTCGCCTGAGCAAATTGCTTGTCTTTTGCTTCACCGAGGACCTGCCCGTGATACGTGACACATTCCCCCAACTCATGCTTTGCAATATAGGCATGTAATGTTGCCTCATCGTGCACTTCAACTGCCGTCTCCGTTTTGGCATCTACAAACGATCCACATAGATTCAAGTGATAACGATCAGGAGTTTGCTCCTCCAGGAACACCATCGCCTGAAGAACATCGAAGAATCCCTTCGATGGCATGAGACTAGAGAGATACAACAACTCAACTCGCTTCCCATCGCCTAAAGTCTGACTCTCCGCCGCAGGCTCATCCACTCCAAGCGTCAAACCATTCGGCACCACGACCAACTTCGGATTTACGAACTCACCCGCGCAATAGAACTGCTCTTTAAGTAATTCACCTAACACCACGATTGTATCGGTTCGTTTTAAATTAGCCCGAATCAATCGCTGTAACCACGGCTTTTGCGTCGTGTAAAAACCCTCAAAGCCACCACCGTGTAGATGAAGGATCGTTCGACGCCCCAATAGCTTCGCAAAACCAACTGTTAAATAGTCACGAATAAAGCCAACTGAGGAAGTCGACATCGTCGCATAGTAGGTTTTGCAAAACAACAACTGCCACCAGACCAAAGTAATCACACAGATCGTCTCAATTGCCCTACTAACAGCAAAGGTTCCAGACTTGGAAACCGTCCCACGAAAAGTGGCATCGAGCACACGATGCTGAATCCGCCCACGCTCCAACCCTTGAATTAGAAGGTCAAATGCGAGGGCAACACCAGTTACGGCATTCTTAGCACGGGGACCGCACACACATACACTAGGTTTAATCATACAGATTAAAATGATATTTCTTTTTCAAGCGCTCGTAGTAGGCAACATCATCCTCACTAAACAATTCTTTCCATTGCGCTTTTTTGCCACTCCGCACGAATTGATGCCCCTCTTTGAATTCGTCTTTCAGCTTATCACTTTTCTGCTGCGCAGTGCGCATGTTAGAGAAGTTAGACGCATCAATCGCCTTCTGAATATCTTCACTAGAACGCTCAATCCCATAATATGCGGCTAGACGCGAAAACCCATCAAACGGATCATCTTTCAAGTCTTCGTATTTCAAGATCAACCCAGCATGTTTCTTCCAGGACGCATAATGCTTAAAAAAAGACTCCACTCCCATTTTAGGGTGTCGCAACACTTCTGAGATCGAACCATCAAAACCGGAAGCCTTTAGACCTGTTACATAATGATAATAGCTCACAACAATATCTCGAGGATCCCGAACGATTAAAGCTGATTTATGTTTTTTAAAAAAAGGCAGGCAGCGCTGGTGCGTCTTAACAATCCGACTACATTCAACAAAGGACCAAGAATTGAAAAAGCTCTGGTTGGCAAACTCCGGCATCGCATCGTTCATTGCATCAATTGTCTGCGATGAATTAGATGTATTTTTAGATAACAAACGATACAGGTAAAATCGAATCCAAGTGCTGCCTGTCTTAGGATAACTAGCAAGTAATTGGTCCGTTTCCCTCAGCCCAAAGATAGATCTCACCCAAGACATGCCTCGACTATAATTCAATCTATTAATCGTCATTAATCTCCCCAATTAGACAAGTCAAACCCTTCATCAGGAAATGGTGTCTTGTTATAAACACGACTTAAACCGAATCTTTTAATGATTTCATATACTTGATCTCGTTCTTTCTGATTCTTCAACAATCGGTCCTCTGCCGGAACTGCCATATTTGTTTTGGATGAACGTCGCCCTATAATTGATAAAACTTTCTCATCAAAATCCCACCCGAGGAAGGTATTAATTGAGTTCAGGCAATCTTCTGGATCGCGAATCAAATCCTCATAAAACACGACCTTTCCACCAACTGGAGACAGTGCAGATAAAACACATGACATTTCAATACAGACCTTGGCTACTTTGCGAGAAAACGGATCAGTCAATTCCTCAATAAAACTAACATGATCACTTAAATAATTAGCGACCAAAATCTCCTGACTTAAGAATGAATCCAGTAAATCAGGCCACCCTCCGCGCATCTGACTTTTTGCAACCATAACGGGATGCCTTAAAACTAAAATAATCTTAAGCGCTGGGAAATTTTGACGAATCCAATCTAATCCCATCATTAGGCGTATCTCTTTAATTACCCTCCGGCGATAGACGCAAAAATGGGATTTATTATCTAAATCAGTCCACCAATGGCGAAAATTCCCAGCAAACACATCGCTTAGAAAACGATAAGCCTCAGCATCTTCAGCATCTGGAGCGCTATATGTATCAACCAAACTCATGGGGCGCCCCCCGACATGGCTGCCTAATGGCTCAAAAACACTACGTATCGAACGCGGGAAGCACAGGAGATCCCCTAACCAACTAGTCCCGGACCGGCCACAACCGACCAATAAAGCGGCATCATTGCCTTTCCCCACATCTAGATAAAAAGGATGAGACAGTAGCCTGTATGCAGTATCTAACTTCATAATTTAATAATAATTTCGGACTCAACCAAGAAGCTTAAAACTAAATAAAAAAACGGAAGAATAGGCCTCAACTGAGCTTCCGAACACGATCCTGAAGCATCTTATACCGCTTCGACCAACCGAAGTGCTCACGCACCAACGAGCGCCCTTTAATACGAATGGGTTCTAACAAATCAGAAGATTTCAAGCAACGGCACACCCGGTCTGCAAACTCTTCAGCATTTTCAGCAACAAGACCATGCGCACCATCTTCGAAGCCATCGATGCCATTAAAGGCAGTGCGATCTCCGACTACCAGGCAACCTGCAGCCATCGCCTCTAATACTTTATTGATAATTCCATACCCCTTAAAGATAGGCGCAATCATGATAGTGCGCTCTCGATAAATATCCTCTAAGGATTCAACAAATGGAATGTATGCGACACCAATATCCTCAAAAAAATCTAATTGCTCCGGTGTTGCCCCCTTCCCGATGACTGTTGCTTTAGCATTAGGAAAGCGCTGATGAACCAGCGGCCATGCTTTCCTGAAAAACCACTGCACACGCTCACGATAGATCCCATTCAATAAGCCAACGAAGAAGATCTGCTGCTCCGATCGCTCAACAGGCAAATCAAACAATTCCTGGTTGACCCCGTTCGGTAATACCAATGAACGCGCTCCCAGTCCTTCCCCCATCGAACAGACCCATTCTTCTTCACGAGCTGTTTGCATGGTGCATAAATCGTATTGGCCAAGCATCTTTGCTTCCGCCCTTTTCAAGAAGCGACTTCTAAAATTAAGTAGCGGGTTTTTTATATAGCGAAATACGAGTGAATTACTTTTCTCTGCCTGCTTCGCACCCGACGAAATCACCAGCGAATGGATGTCACTCAGCCCTGCAACATAGTGCATCGCCCTCAACTGCGTTCTCATCTCAGGCTTTGCCATGATTGCCACGGCTGGTGCAGTCCCACACCAAATAAGATCGTAATCATTTTCAACCAACAGTGACGGCAATGCCTCTGACAAAATCCAGCGGCCATAAAACGGTTCTCTCTTAAAAAATTCACGTAAGATCGAACGCTTCGTCCCCAACGGACTCATACAAACTTCGTAACACTCTCCGACTTCTTGGCGGGTAGCATCTACATCCGCAGGACTATAAGGCATCGTTTCACACTTCAAGAGCAGACAATCGACCTGATGCTTCTCGCGTAATGCGAGCAGATGATTAGCCGCTGGAATACGAACCCCATCAATCGGGGGAAATGGAGGATGAGTCGTTATAAATAATACGCGCATTATGCTAGAGCCTTGTTATAGGAAAATTCAAAAAATACAGGACAACCGAATCACCACCTTATCGCCGGAGAGGGATCCCCTTCGGAACTCCACCGAGAAAACGAGAAAGAAAATACATCCCCCCCCAAACACATAATAAAACCAAGACAACCATAGGCTCACGAAGGAATACTTTAGAAATAATGCCCCCCACAAAGGTTGTAAAAAAGAAGAAGCACAAAGAGGCCTGTAACGCAGGGTTTGCGGTAAATGGCCCCAACTTCCTCGCATCAATCAAATACGATATCCAAGAAAAAATTGCCGCAGTCACTAACACGAAGGCGAGCCCCCCAAGAAACAGGGAATCGGTATAGAGAGTGATTCCGGAACTGTGAGCAAGCCCCTCACCCATACCATCGATGACTCGAGTATGATACATTGAAGAGTTTCCGAATGGCTTTACCAAATCTAAATGGTGAGTAAATATATCAAAGTCAAGATGCTGAATAAATTTGCACATCACAAGCCCTTCGGTAAATCCACGTATAATAACAGCATACAAACTATCAATAAACCCAGTCTCCATTCGCCCAAATAAATACTGTTGATTGATTAAATCTCTTAGACCATCGCCAATACTACCACCACTAGAGCCGAGTAGCCCTCTCAAACGAGAAATGTAAGGATACGCGACTGCCATCACGGAAACGACCCCCACTGCCGAAAACAGTAATCGGAAGTTTAGTTTGCCCCGATAAATGGCCCAAAAAAACAAATATATCATATTCGTAATAACAACCCCACGGCTAAGACGAATATAGGCTTCAAACAAACTAAAACAGACAAAACAAAACACAGTCAGGACAAACATGACAGGCATCTTTCTTTCCGAGAAAATATCAACAAACAACAGAGCAAACATTGGAACTGCATAAATCCTAGAAAACGCTAGCACACCCGCCAAACGAAACGGAAGAACCGCATTAGATTTCACCTCGACCCCCATAGCAGCAATCCCCGTAGTATGTGAAATCATAGCAAACGTAAACGCGACGAGCCAAAGTCCAACAAACATCAGTAACAAATGCTGCTTCTTTAGGCTAGGCCAGTAAGCTTGAGTAGTATTATGGCGAATAGTATCTCCCTTAAAAAACAACGTGATGACTGCATGAACCAACAAAACCCCTGCACCGATTAACATCGATGCGCCGATGATACGGGGACTATAACCAAGTGATTCCATACCCTGCGGGTAAATGGCAATCCAACCAAAAAAACCTAAATCGCCGCAGCATTGCATTACAGAACCAGCCAAACGCTTTTCAATCGAAAGAATCGTCCAGGCAAGAAAACGTATCGGGACATAAAACAGAGACAGCACCGCAAGCAGATCACCATCAACTCGAAAAACTGCAACGCAGTGCATAATTGTAATCAGAAACGCCCATAAATAGCATAGACCCTTATCTTGTGTTGAATTCAACATATCATCATAAAAAAACTATAATTTCCCTCGTAGTAAGCGTTTTGTCGTCCCTAAAAATTCACGACATACCTGAATAGGTGTAATCAGCCTCAATGCAGAAACTGCAGCCTTAAACGTAAAGCGCACATGTCCACGCTTAAATAGAAAAAATGCGACAGTTCGCGGGATCAACATCTTACGCCGATTTACCTGATAAGGCTGCATACGGCTCAAATCATCCAATGAAAATTGTCGCTCCTCAACTTCAATGTGCCCAGTATCCAGTGCGCTGCGAATGAGAGCCTCCCCTCGCGAAGTTCTCACCAAAATCGCACTGCGCCCATCCAATTCTTTAAAATCAGGAAAGCCTTTTTCATCACCATGCCAAGCGTCTCCGCAACTAATATCCGCGAACTCACCTGTTCCATCTGGGCAGATTTTACAACGTGTTTGTAAATGACGATTTAATATTTTCCCCCACGAATCATTGTAAGACATTTTCGCCGTCCGACCATCGCGAGTTTCTGCCTTAGCATAACCAGGCCAGCCTTCTCCCCGATAGCGAAACTTCACAACTTCCTCAGGATTCACCCCTAAAGCCTTAACCAGTGAAGTCGTGGCATTTTGACTAGGAACACCCGCACATAGAAATGATAAATAATAGAACTCTTTGCCCTTCAATCGAGGATCAAAAGTCGCAAGTCGACGCATCGCCGAGACATCGCAAGGCTTTCCAACAAAAGCAACACGCTGCACTCCATCAAGTAACGAATGTATTTCTCGCAGAGGAGAAGAAGGTGCGTAACGCGAGCCCGCACGTCCAATGATCTCATCTGAATTTCGACTGATATACACATCATTCCGAAGCGGCTGATCAGCAGCAGCGCCTATATTCACAACCGCATCGACCAAATTAGACTCTAATAAATGAACCTGAAGGGCGGTCAACACTCCACCCGATGAGCCCTGATAGCGAATAGCAGCATCTTTCGCGTAACCCGTCTTTATGGCTAAAACGGGGCCCCATACGGGATCGCAATCACCATCCCCAGGAAGATGCGCGACAGTGACACCTGGGCATACTTTACTAAACAACAAATTATCTTGATCCGATATGGGTGCCAATACCTTAGGACGAAAGAACCCTGCCTCATCTATCTTAACATGGATTGTTGAGGCACCACAAATAGACTCACATGCGCCGCAACCTGCACAAGTTCCGGACCGAAGAACTTTCTCTATAACTGCTGTCATTATATTCGAGCCGAAAGTAAATCGGCTACGCTTTCACTATATTGAGCCAATAGGGCTTTAGCTTTACCGGAAGCAAGACGGACTTCATCCTGCATTAAGATACGCTCTGAAAGCGAAAGTTCCAAGGCTGACAGCACTTCATCTTCATTCGCGACGCAGAGATCTACAGTGCGATCATAACCTAAAGATCCAAATAGACCCTCAAATTTCATACTATAAGCTAGAGGCAATGTCGGGACACCCGATGAGAATGCCGCAATACACGCATGCATCCTAGAGCCAAGGAACAAGTCTAAGCCAGAAATATAGTTCTTCGCTTCGACTGAGCCTTTAAAACTGGGGGCAATTCGGCACGAAGGGAATTTATCTTGAAGTGCACGACTAGGAATTCGGTCATCTTCTACAGCAGTCGCAGAAAGAACATGTGGCACTAAATGCACGCAAACATTCGGTTCACGACTGAGTCGCTCAATAACACGAGTCATCGTATCCTTATAATTGGATTTAATTCCAAATTCGTTTTTGCCACTATAGCCTTCAGACCAAAGCAATCCAGACACATTGACTCCGACATGAACTGTAGCCTCCGACTCTGTAAGATGTATCACTCGATCATAGGGCAGCGCCATTGCAAGATCGGTCGCCAGATTAACATGACTACAACCCAGGCTCCGAGCACAATCAGCTGACTTCAAGTCACGCGCATAAACCAACTGACTCCCCCTTAAGGCCTTTGAAGCCAGACGCCCCCACACCGCTCGTTTAAATGGACCAATCGTCATCGGCGCAACCACCACAGGGACGCCAGATCGAGCAGCTAAAATCTTCTGCATTGAGTTTATATAAGCCCGCCGCCAACCGTAAATGTCTGCAAAACTGTCTCCCTCGCTCAAGTCAAAGACCGCTACATATTGCCTTAACTGCTTAGGCAGATTAAAGCAATTTGAAATACAACGCTTCGGAAGAATTGGATTAGCAAACTGCCTGACACGTAAATTCTGTCCTACCGTCAACATCGGCAAAGCACTATGCCCCGCAAAAACATCTACATCAAAGTGCACATTGAGCTGGGTTGCTATTTCATCCAATAACGCCAGATGCGAATGCGTTAAGGCATCAACACCAAGATTACTCGAATCTAAGCGATGCCCAAAAAATGCTATTTTAAATGACAATTTATTCATAACTTATACTAATACTAATCCTCGGAATAAGCATACCCCAACAAAAAGCACATAGACTGACATATCATAACGATTTAAAAATGAACGCACAGAAAAGAAATGAGCACATATCTTGTATGACAACAATATGAGTAATTGAGAACATGCTAAAACGAGTAAAACACCGACCAATCCTAATGCTCCCGCAATAGAATTAAAAAAGCATAAAATAAGGACCACGGAAGCTACATTAACGACCACACGAATCTTCTGCATACCCGCAGCAGTTAATAATATACCAGGAACTGACGCCAAGAAACGAACTGCGACATAGCCCCCAAATAATGGCCACAACTCATTGAGTTGTGAGAACTCGCTAGTGTATAAAATTTCAGTTATAAACGATCCACAGTAAGAAAATAAGCACAAAGAGAAAAGCCCCATTAAACCAAAAATCACGGAAACTCTATCACTTTCATCTCGAAACAAAATCCGGTTAGACGCCCATAGTCCAGACAAGCTTGAAATAAATGCTCCCATAACAATTGAAGCAAAACTCAGAACACCATTTGCAATTCGCTGTCCCGCTTGAAAAATACCAAGAGCTGACTCTCCTAGAGAAAATCCGATCAAAAATGCGATCATATGCCCCAAAAACTCTGCCAAGCCTTGGTCTAGTGCATAGGGTAAATTTGTCCGAAACGTCTGGTAGCCACGGCAAAGCGAAAACTGCAACAACGGCGAATTCCAGCTGCGACGCCAACGGGCAATAACAATAATCAGAACAATTAACTGAGCCAACAGAAGCGATGCAGCAACAAATACTAAATTAGATGTAAGATATGCAGTTAATAGCGCTAATAAAAAATACAACGAATTCCCTGCAACCGTTAATATAGACTCAATTTTAAATGCCGATATAACCCTAAATTCGACAAGGAAAAACATGTTATAAGCCATTGTAATCCGAGCGGCATATAGCAAATAAAAGAGAGTTAGATTTGGGAGCTCGAAGACTACGGGCAGCAGTAGGGCCAGTAGAAGCAACACCCCATCTAATAGTAGCTTAAACGATAAGGCATCTGAGTGTATCCGCTCGAACTCACTTGGACGTGCAGATAATTCACGTTGAAGATATATCGGAAAACCAAAAACGGAAACCAATCCAAAGAATGAAGCTATAGCGTAATGATAGCCATACTCTCCCATGCCCTTGACACCGAAGGCATGTGCCAAAACAACAACAATACCGATCTGAGAAGCTAAAGAGCTGCCCACTGTCACAGACATGAATAACAGCCTCTTAAGTAATGAAGTATCAATAAATCGCCCCATCTACGCCTTCAAGTTCTTCTTCTGTCCGAAGGCGTATACTGAAGCTAATATGGCCCGAGTGATTGAAATGGGATAACGCTTACGCAGACGAATCGCATAAACGAGCGGAGCAAATGGATAGCGACCAACACAGGTTCGAGTATATGCTTGAGCATATGCTTTACCTCTAGACTTTGCGGCTTGGGTCTGAATCAAATCACAATAGCCCACATCTCCTGGTGGCAATAGAGTGATACTCACGAGTAATGAATCGTAATGCTGTCGAACTGCCTCAAGTGCCTGTTCTGGTTCCAAATTCGAGCTAATATTCTCATCCGAACTACGATACAGGAAAGTGGCAGCTTTTGAATAAGCAATCCCGTGAGGAATCGCCATCGCAAAAGAGGTGTCCGCATCAGTATACCAAGCCATAGGACGATCCACAAAACCTCCAAGCTCACGAAACCTCGAAGTGCGATACATAAAATCAGACACAAATTGCGGCCGTAAATATCTCAGCTTTTGATACATAAAATCCCCAGCAGTTTCATACTCGCCGCACATTGGCGATATATCAACTAGACCATCCTCATCATCAATAAATTTAATGCGACTGTGAAAGACATCTACCTTAGGATATTTCAAGCTCAAGTTAACGAGCCCCTCTAAGTGCTTCGGCGCAAACATATCATCATCACACAGCAAGATGGAAAACTGCCCCTTCGCATATCCCATACACTGATCCCAATTTTCGACGACTGGCATTGGGTCATGCCGGTGAATCTGAATTCGTGAATCCTGATAGGCACTCATGATACGATCAAACTCCGGCAGGCGACGCCCTTCCACCACGATCAGCTCAAAATCTGTGAACGTTTGCTCTAAGACTGACTCGATCGTCCGCGCGAGGTAGAGCGTCTTCCAGACTGGTATTACAATGCTGATCATTAAATTAGTTTTTTGTGCTTTAGAGCCGCAGTTATTTTAAGTCGAACCGAGGCCCTATCGACATCATCGCCGTCTTCAAATCGAACCCATTCTGGCTCATCAGGAAGATCATGCCAAAAAGGTGAACGGAATATTTTAACCCCATCCGAGAACAACGATGGCAAATACGAAAACGAGCTTGGACTGCCAATCAAAACATCTGCCATCACCAAATTATGAAAACTAGCAAAGACATCGTAATCCAAGCGATAGTGAACATTCGATAAACAATCAAACACCTGAAAGTCAGCCAAGTCACCTTGTGAAAAGATATTAAAACATACGCGATTTCGACCACACAAAGCTTCAACCTCCTTTGCTAAGTCCACAAAATAATCGAGATCCACATAGCGCTCTCTCCAAGAACCCACTCCTGCTTTCATCATAGCCATGATATCACCACGTCGAATATGAATCGCGACATTTACCTTACCATCCTCAAGCAAATTTTCAATCGGATCGGCTCCCCGCCGTTTCATGTATTTACCTCTTAAAAATGACGAGCCTTCCGACTGAGCAAAGACAGACGTTTTCGGAAAGAGTCTAAACACTACAAGTTGTTCACTTCGAAACCCCTGAATGAGGCCATTCAAACGCGATTCTTGCTCAGGATCATCCGGCAAAGGAACATAAGGCAAATCTATGATGATTGGCTTACGCGCCATCACATCTGCAGATTGATCTTCATCATCTCCAAAAGAGAAGAAACCTTCCCAGGGTTCTCTTAGCGGCATATGCAAATATTTGAGCCCCCAGCGCTGAGCTCGAACAACTGCCGTATTCAACTCCATTACCGAATGCCCGATCCCAGTGGTATAATGTGGGATTGCCAATACATAGGCAGGCTGAGCCCCAACAAAGTCACTGGCTAAACGCGCCACCTGCTTCTCTAAGCGACGCCACAAGTAGCGACACATCAGTCCGCGCAAGGATGGGGATGCATCCGCCAGCCGATTGAGTATCAGACTGTTTCGATAGGGAGCTGGCATGCGTAAGCCACTTTTGATCGAATTAATTGTTTCTTTTATCTTCACAAACTAAAGTTTTAATACAGGGGGAGAGCAAACTAGGAGGTTGGCTCCCACTTCTGTAAACAACCATCAAGGCAATCAATTACGGGAGTCATCTCAATGCCCACTTTCGCAAGCTTGCCGGAATCCATCACACAATTCGAGCGTGGTGCGATGGCAGCCTTTGCCATGAAGTCCGTTTCACTTTCGAAAAACTCGAATTTTTTATCTGAGACGCTGCCCTTTTGAATGAGATCAACCACTTGCCGCGCAGTGATCTTACCTGGGTTAGTCACATTATAGATACCAAATGGCACTTTTTTTTCCCAACAAGCAAAAGTGCTGGCCACAAATTCACCAAGATGCGAAATCGAATTCGTGGCATCCAGTAACCGATCATAGCGCAACAGCTTAGTAATATAATTACGCGGGCCATCCCGATGATCGAAAGGAATCCGTAGTCGCCAAATGTAGACATTATCAACCCCCTTCAATACCTCTTCCCCAAGGGCCTTAGTCCCCGAATAAAAAGAGCAGTTGTTCTGCCTAAAAGTAAAATTCGGCTCGTCTTCTTCGGTAAAGCCACTGCCATCAGGACGGCTCCCCGTATAAATACAACCGCTGGAGACATGCCCCCAAGGCACACCGGCCGCAGAACAGGCTTCAGCGATACGTCCGGGAAGCACTGCATTGCCAAAAAGGCAATTCGCTTTATCAGACTCACAGGCATCCACATTTGGTTTGCCAGTATAGCCAGCGCAATTGATGAGGAAATCTGGCTTTGTTTTTCGAAGAAACGCCAGCAATGTCTCTGTGTCGGAATAATCCAGTTCGGATCGGGCGAGACTAATATAATCGAGTCCCTTCGCTTCCAAAAATAAACGGTATGCGCTACCGACGTATCCACTGCCTCCTAATAAAATAATCATAATCGTGTGTGTTGGTTATTAAAACTTAGCCTGAGTGCTATTTGGCAATTCGTTTTAGATATTCGCCATAACCCGACTTTTCGAGTTTCTTTGCCAACTCAAGTAATTGAGCGCTATCAATAAATCCGGATCGATAGGCGACTTCTTCAATGCAGCCAATCTTGGTGTCCTGTCGTTCCTCGATGACACGAACGAAAGTGGAGGCTTCATTTAGCGACGCAAAAGTGCCCGTATCGAGCCAGGCAATTCCTCTATTTAAGACGCCCACTTTGAGCTTTTTACGTTCGAGATAGACCTGATTGACCGTGGTGATCTCATATTCGCCACGGGCGGAGGGCTCGATCGTTTCAGCGATTCCCACCACGTCATTATCGTAGAAATAGAGGCCTGGAACGGCAAAGTTGGACTTCGGCTCGACCGGCTTCTCCTCAATCGAGACCGCATTCTTCTGATCGTCGAACTCGACGACACCATAGCGCTCAGGATCATGCACATGGGCGGCAAACACGACTGCGCCGTCAGGATCGACATTTTCTTTTAACAAACCAGTAAAGCCTGAGCCAT
>TARA_B110001469_G_scaffold116263_1_pt1 | contig 12624 bp, 14 predicted proteins | sample TARA_B110001469 | Tara Oceans TARA_B110001469 (sample SAMEA4397034) | marine metagenome | biome: Polar Biome; feature: [SRF] surface water layer (ENVO:00010504); material: water (ENVO:00002006), including particulate matter (ENVO:01000060) such as... | depth 5 m
GTCCTATTTATAAACATGAGATAACCATAATTGTTAAAAAACTGTGGATATAATTAATGGAACAGGGATCGTTAGCGATCATTTATATAAACACATGAAGATATTCATTGACAAAAGGTACAACTAACTATAAAATTCGCGCTCTTTTTTAGACCCAGTGTGCTCATTACGGCTGTTTTGCCAGGGCAACAACAACCGACGGATTAGCGTAATGAAAAGAACATTTCAACCTAGCGTATTAAAACGTAAGCGTAACCACGGATTTCGTGCTCGTATGGCAACAAAGAATGGCCGTGCAGTAATTGCACGTCGTCGTGCTAAAGGCCGCGCGCGTTTAAGTGCTTAATTTTAAGTACTGATTCTGTGTATAAAAAAAGTCTTTATAACTAAAGGCTTTTTTTTTGCGTCAATTTAAATTTAATGAGAAGAGTTAAGTCATTATTATGGTTTCTTACAAATTTGTCAGAGATTCGCGGTTATTAACGCCAAGTGATTTTCAAACAGTATTTACGAAGCCAATTAGATTTGGGTCTAGTCATGTGACTATTTTAATTACGCCAAACTTGTCTAAACGTAATCGATTAGGTTTAGCAATTGCTAAAAAACGTATTAAATTGGCAGTTCAGCGAAATAGAATAAAAAGACAAATTCGTGAAAGTTTTCGCCTGAACCAGCATAAACTACCCCACATAGACATGGTAGTAATGGTTAAGTCTGGTACTGATGGACTTGAAAATAATGAAATTAATCAACAATTAGAAAAAATATGGCTAAAAGTAATTCAACGCTTCAAAGGCTAGTAATAACTTTGATTAACGCCTATAAACGTTGGCTTAGTCCACTGTTAGGTGATAATTGTCGATTCCAACCAACATGCTCAACATATGCAATTGAAGCAGTTAATTGCTTCGGAGTGATAAAAGGGTGTTGGCTAGCGGGCAAACGTATACTAAAATGCCATCCACTTAATGCAGGGGGAGAAGATCCCGTGCCTAAATCAAAAGAAGAGAAATAAACCTTATGGAATCACAACGCAGTTTTCTGTTTATTGCGCTAATGGTGGTCACTTATTTGCTATACACACAATGGCAACTTGATAACGCACCAGTAGTTGAGCAACAGACTTACAGTCAAACAATGGAAACAAACATTGATTCATCAGGTGACTTTATTCCTGAGTCTTCAGACAATGCAAATACAGTCGTTAAAAGCACTGTTTCTTCTGCTCAGTTCATTACAGTAAATACCGATGTATTATCATTAAAAATAAATACACAGGGTGGTGATATAGTTGAAGTAAAATTATTAGCTTATGAAACAGAACAAGGTAATAATATTCCGTTTACTATTATGCAAAACGGACAAAATAGATATATTGCCCAAAGTGGTTTAACAGGCGCTAATGGATTGGATAGAATTATCAAGGGACGTCCGATTTATTCGACTAATGGGGTTAATTTTGATACAGAATATAATGACCCATTGGCTGTAGATTTAACATATATAACGGATGATGGTTTAGCGGTAACTAAAAGGTTTACCTTTAACCATTCGAGCTACAGCGTTAATGTCGAATATATAATTGAAAATAATACCGCCAACAATGTATCAGTCCAGCTTTATGCTCAACTAAAACAATCTACTAATGTGGATACATCGTCAGGATTAATTCCAACTTACCGTGGTGCAGCTTATTCAACATCTGAAGAGAGATATGAGAAATATGATTTTGATGATATCCAAGATCAAACATTAAATGTATCAACACCTGGTGGTTGGGTAGCAATGTTAGAACATTACTTTGTATCTGCATGGGTGCCTAAAGCCTCTGATAACAACCAACTTTATACAAGTTATACTTCAAACAGAGATGCTGTGATTGGTTTTAAAGCACCCGTGATGACAGTAGAAACTAATCAGGTAGCATCAACTTCTGCCATTTTTTATGTTGGTCCAAAAAATCAGGATATATTAGAGAGTATTGCAGATAATCTAGATTTAACAATTGATTACGGGTTTCTCTTTATGATTAGCCAACCACTATTTTGGCTGTTAATAAAAATACAATCAGTTGTAAGTAATTGGGGATTAGCAATTATAGTCATCACTTTAATTGTTAAAGGCGGTATGTACCCTCTTACTAAAGCCCAATACACTTCTATGGCAAAAATGCGTGATTTACAACCTAAGATGGCTGTATTAAAAGAAAGATTTGGCGATGATCGTCAAAAAATGTCTCAAGGTATGATGGAACTTTACAAAAAAGAGAAAGTAAATCCCGCTGGCGGTTGTTTACCTTTAATAGTACAAATGCCTATTTTCTTAGCACTATACTGGGTATTTTTAGAAAGTATTGAATTAAGACACGCACCATTTATATTCTGGATACAAGATCTGTCAGCAATGGACCCTTATTTTGTACTACCTGTATTAATGGGCATTAGTATGTTCGTTATGCAAAAAATGCAACCTATGACAATTCAGGACCCGATGCAACAAAAAATAATGCAGTATATGCCCGTCGTATTCTCAATATTTATGGCGTGGTTCCCATCAGGATTAGTACTATATTGGTTAGTTAGTAACTTGATATCAATTACTCAAATGAAAATCATTTTTAGCGGTATTGCTAAAGCTAAAGTTAAAGATAAGTAATGATATAAGTGTACTAAATAAATATAAGGCGACCAACAGGTCGCCTTTTTTATAATCAATCGTTTATAATGGCGATGACTAATTTTAGGAAGTTAAAATGAACGAACAAATACTAACAACATACTATCAAGAAACCATTGCCGCCCAAGCAACTGCTCCGGGTAGAGGTGGTGTCGGTATTATCAGAATATCAGGTCCAGAAACTGTTAATGTAGCAAAAACTATATTGGGTAGAGTGCCAGAAATAAGGAAGGCTGAATACTTACCCTTTAAGAATAGAGATAAACATATATTAGATCAAGGCATAGCTTTATTTTTCAAGGCTCCTAATTCATTTACAGGAGAAGATGTCCTTGAACTTCAAGGACACGGTGGCCCGGTTATACTTGATATGATCCTTAAAGAAGTACTTGCCATCAACAAAGTCAGAATGGCAAAGCCTGGTGAATTTAGTGAACAAGCATTCTTAAACGACAAACTTGACTTAACTCAAGCAGAAGCAATTGCCGACTTAATAAATTCAAGCTCAGAACAAGCTGCACGATGCGCCCTTCAGTCTCTAAAAGGAAACTTTTCAAAGCTAGTTAATGATATGGTCGAAAGTATTATTCACCTAAGGATGTATGTTGAAGCCGCTATAGATTTTCCAGAAGAAGAAATAGACTTCCTTGCCGATAAAAAAATAGTTACCGAGCTCAAAGCTATTATCAGTAAAGTAGAAAGTGTGCGCCAACAAGCTCAACAAGGCAGCATAATTAGAGAAGGTATGCGTGTAGTTATTGCTGGCCGTCCTAATGCCGGCAAATCAAGTTTATTAAACGCATTAAGTGGAAAGGAAACGGCAATAGTTACCGATATAGCCGGAACAACCCGAGATGTACTAACCGAGCAAATACACATTGATGGTATGCCCCTTCATATAATAGATACTGCTGGTTTAAGGGAAAGTACTGACAAGGTTGAAAAAATTGGTATAGAACGAGCTTGGCAAGAAATAAATCAAGCTGATAGAGTATTATTGATGGTAGATGCTGCTGATGACAACTCAGTTAAAAGTGACGAACTTACCATCAAAGAAGATTGGCCAGAGTTTTTTAAAAGACTACCGAGTAATATAGGCTTAACTATTATTAGGAACAAGGCTGACATTAGTAACGCAGTAACTGGTTATATAGAAGTTAATGACTCAACCGCAGATAACATCCACAGTATCGTTACATTATCAGCAAAAACAGGTGATGGGGTTGATAGCTTAAAAGAGCACTTAAAAACTATCATGGGTTACCAAGGTAGTACAGAAGGTGGTTTTATGGCAAGACGACGTCATCTGATAGCCTTAGAAAGAACTCATGAGCATTTAAAGATAGGTTTGGAACAACTTGAGTCTTATGTTGCCGGTGAGATATTAGCTGAAGAACTGCGTATCTGTCAGCAGGAGCTTGATCAAATCACTGGAGAGTTTACCAGTGACGATTTGTTGGGGAAGATATTTTCTTCTTTTTGTGTTGGTAAGTAGCTCTAATAAAAATATTATTTTGGATTAATATGTCCTCATTTCAAATTATCGTTGGCAGTATGCTAGGCGGAACAGAATACGTTGCTGAAGCTTGTGAAGAGACTTTACAAGAACTAGGTCATCAAACGACAATTCATTTACAACCGCAATTGACAAAAATATTAACTGATAATCAGACTTGGTTAATTTGTACTTCAACTCATGGAGCTGGAGACTATCCTGATAACATTCAAAAATTCGTAACAGATCTTAGATCTTATAAACAAGATCTATCCTCAGTTAAAATAATCATATTAGGGATTGGTGATAAAAATTACGATACTTATTGTTCAGCCGCTAGAAATATAGAAAATATATTAAATTCATTCGCTTGTGTATCAATATCACCAATTAAACTGTTAGACATGAATGAGGATATAGATCCTGAAGAACTCGCTCAGCAGTGGATAATAGAAATTCAAGATCTTTTATAACAAGCTTACCCTCAACTTATCCACAAAAAACAAATAAATAAAAACAACAATGTGTATAACCATAAGGATAACAGGTTAATTTCCTATTATTATTCAGTGTACAATAATATTCGATTTACCCCCTGTGGATAACTAGCTGTTTTGATCAGAGGTTTGTCACGGGTTGATCAAGGTTTGATCACAAGTTAATGGATCACCTAAAATACTGTTACATATAATAAAAAACTACTTATCCACAGAAAAAGGCTTTACTAATAATAAGTAATAATAAGATCTATATAGAGATCTCTTTTTAAAACAAAGGATCAAGACACGATCTTAAAAGTCATTTGATCGTATCCCTAAAGGTAAAAAAAAGCTAAAATACGCATCTTATTTTTTAGAATGAAGTTAGGATAAAAATTTTATGTGGTATCAAGAGTCATATGATGTAATCGTAGTTGGTGGTGGTCATGCAGGAACAGAAGCATGTCTAGCTGCAGCACGGATGGGTTGCAAAACTTTATTACTTACACATAATATTGATACTCTTGGGCAAATGTCATGTAATCCAGCCATTGGTGGTATAGGCAAAGGGCACCTTGTTAAAGAGATAGATGCGCTCGGCGGACTGATGGCTACAGCAATAGATCATAGTGCAATTCAATTTAGAACATTAAACGCAAGTAAGGGTCCAGCAGTAAGAGCAACACGAGCTCAAGCTGATCGTGCTCTCTATAGATCTTATGTAAGACAATCTCTTGAAAACCAAGAAAATTTAACAATATTTCAGCAACCGTGCGATGATTTAATATTAGAAAACGATAATGTTGTTGGTGTATCGACACAAATGGGATTAAAGTTTAAAGGTAAGACTGTCGTTTTAACAGTAGGTACTTTTCTTGCGGGGAAAATACACATTGGTCTGAATAACTACCAAGGTGGTAGAGCTGGAGATCCAGCAAGTGTCAATTTAGCTGCTAAAATGCGTGATATGCCTTTTAGAATGGATCGTTTAAAGACCGGCACTCCCCCTAGATTAGATTCAAGAACCCTTGATTACTCTGTGATGGAAGAACAGCCAGGGGATGATCCTCGCCCTGTCTTTTCATTTATGGGTTCAACAAATGATCATCCTAAACAAATATCGTGTTATATCACTCACACCAATGAAAAGACTCATCAACATATTAGAGAAGGCTTAGATAGGTCTCCAATGTATACGGGTGTCATTGAGGGTATAGGACCTCGTTATTGCCCTTCCATTGAAGACAAAATAAATAGATTTGCTGATAAAAATTCTCATCAAATATTTGTTGAACCTGAAGGATTAACCACTAACGAAGTTTATCCAAATGGCATTTCAACAAGTTTACCCTTTGATGTACAAATAAACTTAGTAAGATCAATTAAAGGTTTTGAGAATGCAGTTATTACTCGTCCAGGTTATGCTATCGAATATGATTATTTTGACCCACGCGACTTAAAACAGACCCTTGAAAGTAAATTCGTTACTAATTTGTATTTTGCCGGTCAAATTAACGGTACTACTGGATATGAAGAAGCTGGTGCTCAAGGTTTAATGGCAGCAACCAATGCTGCTTCTAGAGTCAAAGGTTTAGGTGACTTTTTGTTAGGGCGTGACCAAGCCTATGTCGGTGTTTTAATTGACGACTTAGCCACCCTTGGTACCAAGGAACCCTATAGAATGTTTACATCACGTGCTGAATATAGATTACTACTACGTGAAGACAATGCCGATATCCGTTTAACGGAACAAGGCCGAAAATTTGGTTTAGTTTCTGATGAGCGCTGGCAGAGATTTAACGAAAAAATGGAAAATATAGAACTAGAACGTCAGCGTTTAAAATCTACTTGGATCCAAAAAGATCATCAACAGGTAGATAAACTTAACCATTTGCTAAAAAGTCCTGTAAGTCGTGAAAATTCGTTAGAGGATCTATTACGCAGACCTGAAGTCAAATATGATGATTTAATGGCTATAGAGGGCTTCGGACCAGCATTAGACGATAAACAAGCATCAGAACAGATTGAAATACAGACTAAATATGCCGGTTATATTGATCGTCAGCTTGATGAAATTGCGAAAAAGAAACGTCATGAAGATACATTAATACCTGTTGATTTTAACTTTCATCAAATATCAGGTTTATCAAATGAAGTTGTTGCGAAACTCTCTGAAGCTCGTCCTGAGACTCTCGGTAAAGCATCAAGAATATCGGGTATTACACCTGCAGCAGTTTCATTATTATTGGTATATCTTAAAAAACATGGTTTATTAAGCAAAAATGACCGAAAGTCTGCTTAATATTTTAAATTACACTATCTTCGATTTAAGTTATATTATTGAAGATGCAGTTTTATATAAGTTGATAAACTTTTAATTTATTGACGGTACGACATAATATTTAGATAAAATAATGACATTAAAAGAAAAACTACAATTATTGATCAATAAGACAAACCTAGATGTATCAGAAGAACAAATTGAGTTATTAATTCAATATGTAGAATTATTAATTAAATGGAATAAAGCATATAATTTAACGTCAGTTCGCGATCCTGATGATATGCTAGTCAAACATATATTAGACAGTTTAATGGTAGGCCAATACTTGGTTGGAACACGATTTATTGATGTAGGCACGGGACCTGGTTTACCAGGGATACCACTTTCTATATTGTATCCAGATAAGACTTTTGTATTACTAGATAGCTTAGGCAAACGGATAACTTTCTTAAGGCAGGTCATTTTTCAATTAAAACTTAAAAATGTAACGCCTATTTTATCAAGAGTTGAGAAATATCAACCAGAAGAGTTATTTGATGGTGTATTAAGTCGAGCTTTTTCTTCCCTAAACGATATGGTTACTTGGTGTCAACATTTGATACCCATTGAACAAGGTAGTTTTCTTGCTCTTAAAGGTCAATATCCTAGTGATGAAATTAACGTATTACCTGTAAATATTAAATTAATGGCCAGTCATAAAATAGTTGTACCAACACTTGAAGGTGAACGTCATCTAATAGAGTTGAAAAAGTTAAGCTAAAAAAATAAATAACCTGTATAAAGTAAATAAAAAACTAATAATATAATTTTAGAGGCATTTGTGGGAAAAATAATAGCAGTCGCTAATCAAAAAGGTGGTGTGGGTAAAACCACTACAGCAGTAAATTTAGCCGCATCTCTTGCCGCCACTAAACGAAGAGTACTATTAGTAGATTTAGATCCCCAAGGTAACGCTACTATGGGGAGTGGTGTAGATAAGTATGAAATTGCAAACACATGTTATGAATTACTTGTTGAAGAAAAACCATTTGATGAAGTAGTAGTTAAAGAAACTACGGGTCTATATCACTTAATTGCAGGCAATGCTGATGTAACAGCCGCTGAGATAAAGTTAATGGAAGTGTATTCTAGAGAACATCGCTTAAAAAATGCATTAGCCCCCGTTATCAATAACTATGATTTTATCCTAATAGACTGCCCTCCTTCTTTAAATATGATGACCGTAAATGCTATGACAGCCGCAGACTCTGTTTTAGTACCAATGCAGTGTGAATACTATGCACTTGAAGGGTTAACAGCATTAATGGACACGGTTTCTAAATTAGTATCTGTAGTGAATAGCAACTTGCACATTGAAGGTATTTTACGAACCATGTACGACCCTCGAAGTCGCCTAGCTAACGATGTGTCTGAACAATTGAAACGGCATTTTGGTGATAAAGTATACCGTACTGTTATTCCTCGTAATGTCCGTTTAGCTGAAGCGCCAAGTTTTGGTGCACCTGTTATGTATTATGATAAATCATCTACTGGCTCTAAGGCTTATTTAGCATTAGCGGGTGAATTATTAAGAAAACAAGAAAAAAACAAATAATAACAATTACTTTTAACTCAATTTATAGTCGCAAGGAATATTATGAGTCCAGCTAAACGTCGAGGTTTAGGGCGCGGTTTAGATGCATTACTAACAACTGTACCTAACGTAACGGTTGATGATAACTCATCAACACCAGAACATTTAAAAAATGAACTAGAAAAACTACCTGTAGAGCAATTACAACCGGGTAAGTATCAACCTCGTAAGGATATGTCAGCTGAAGCTTTAGAAGATCTTGCTAACTCTATAAGGTCTCAAGGAATTATACAGCCAATTGTTGTCAGAACTGTTGGTAATGATAGCTATGAAATAATTGCAGGTGAACGCCGTTGGCGAGCAGCAAGAATAGCGGGAATTGATATAATTCCTTGTATAATTAAAAATGTACCAGATGAAACGGCAATAGCAATTGCTTTGATAGAAAATATTCAGCGAGAAGACCTAAATGCAATGGAGGAAGCCGTCGCATTAAATAGGCTCTTAAATGAATTTGAATTAACACATAAAGAAGTGGCTCAAGCCGTTGGTAAATCTCGTGCTGCTGTCAGTAATTTAATACGTTTAAATAATTTAAATGAAGATGTCAAAATTTTATTGGAGCATGGTGATATTGATATGGGTCATGCCCGTGCATTATTAGCTCTTGATGGTGACTTGCAAACAGCTAGCGCACGTATAGTTGCTGCAAAAGAATTAACCGTTCGAGAGACAGAGGTATTGGTTAAAAGAGCATTAGAACCTATTACTGATAAACAAGAAAAAATAGTCAATATAGAAGACCAATCATTAGAAAAAAAGTTAACAGAAGCGTTAGGTCAACAAGTCGTTATTAAACATAATACAAAGGGCAAAGGTAAGTTAACAATATCGTATAACAGCTTAGTTGAACTCGATGGAATAATTGGTCAAATTAGCTAATTAACCTCTATGGGTACTATTAATATTTACGATAGCTCCTTTTAAATAATAATCGCATGATAATAGGGATAGCAGTGCCCTATTATGTTGCAATTAATCAATTATTAAGTATACTGCGCAGACTTTTTTGATATTAAAGTTATTACTTTAACTTTAATAATCTTTATTTTATTAAGACGTCAAAAGTACGATAATTTTCGTTGGAGCAATTGGTGAACTTATCTAAAAGTAATCCATTAGTAAAAGCGGGACGAAAATTTGCCTATCAACAAATAGGTATCTCGATAACCATCGTATTAATTTTCACTTTAATAATTTATTTTATTTGGGGTGTTACCACTGCGACATCAGCATTGACTGGGGGTGTTATAGGGGTAGTTCCTAATATAATTTTTGCTTATAAAGCATTTAAATATGCTGGAGCTAAATCGTCTAAATTAGTGGTTGAGTCCTTTTTTAGCGGTGTAAAAATAAAAATGATAGTAACGGCATTATTGTTTGCCATGGTATTTAAAACGTTATCGATTTTACCTCTACCATTTTTTGGAATGTTTTGTTTAGTAATGGCAATGCCCTTGTTAACACCATTTTTTGTTAAACAATAGCTTAGATAGATCAAAGCTTTTATTTAAAATTTTTTTAAACTTTAATCATTGGGAACATTAGTATGTCTTCAGCCGCTGAATTAACCAGCCAAGAATATATTAAACACCATTTAACCAATTTAACTGCTAATAGTCAGGGGCTTTGTTCCTTTGACGCGGGCTCTGAAAATCTGTGTGACGGATTTTGGACTTTGCATTTAGATACCTTGGGTTGGTCGGTGTTTTTAGGATTCGTCTTTCTTTATATCTTCAGATCGGTTGCCAAAAAAGCAACCACCGGCGTCCCAGGTAAACTGCAATGTGCAGTTGAAATGATCGTTGAGTTTGTTGGTGATAGTGTTAAAAGTACATTTCACGGATATAACCCATTAATTGCACCATTAGCCTTAACTGTATTTGTTTGGGTTTTATTAATGAATGCGATGGATTGGGTGCCTGTTGATTTAATACCATGGCTAATCAGTCTAGTCGGTGGTGTTGAAATGTCTTCTGTTTATATGAAACCAGTAGCTACAGCTGATCCTAATATGACCTTTGCATTAGCTATTGGTGTGTTTATTTTGACGGTTTATTATTCTATTAAGGTTAAAGGTGTTGGCGGTTTTATCAAAGAATTAACCACGCAACCTTTTGGTCATTGGTCTTTGTACCCCGTTAACTTTATACTTGAAGTCGTAACTTTATTAGCGCGTCCATTGTCATTAGCGCTACGTTTATTTGGTAACTTGTACGCAGGTGAATTGATATTCTTATTGATTGCGACAATCGGTATTGCTCAATTGCCAGTACATTTTTTATGGGCAGCGTTCCATTTGCTGATTATCCCATTACAAGCGTTTATTTTTATGATGCTAACTATTGTTTATCTTAGTTTAGCTCACGAAGATCACTAACTTTTCGGGAATAAGTTAGAACGGCATAAGCCGGCCCGAAGGGTTTAGGGCAGGAAGCCCGAAAGAATAATTTTTGTACAATTTTTTAACTTTAACTTTTAACATTCAAAATATCGGAGATAAATATGTTATATATCGCTGTTGCGTTATTAATCGGTCTAGGTGCTTTAGGTACTGCGATTGGTTTTGGTATACTAGGTGGCAAGTTCTTAGAGTCTGCTGCTCGTCAACCTGAATTAGCACCACAATTACAAGTAAAAATGTTCATCGTAGCTGGCCTTATTGATGCTATCGCTATGATCGGTGTTGCTATCGGTCTTTACATGTTATTCGTACTTGCTTAATTCTTTTCAGTCTTAAGTCTTTTTTTAAACGAATAACTAATAGGAGCTACACAAATGAATATTAATGCCACGCTTATTGGTGAATTAATCGCATTTGTCGTATTTGTAATTTTCTGCATGAAGTTTGTATGGCCACCAATTACGGCTGCCATCGAAGCTCGTCAAGCTACTATAGCTGACGGACTTGCTGCTTCAGACCGTGCTGCTAAAGATCTTGAGCTTGCTCAAGAAAAAGCGACGGCGCAGCTTAAAGAAGCAAAAGCACAAGCAGCAGGTATTGTTGAAGCGGCTAAGAAACGCGAAGCGCAAATAGTTGAAGAAGCGGCAGGTAAAGCTGAAGCTGAAAAAGCTAAAATATTAGCTTCTGGTCATGCTGAGATAGAAACTGAGCGTAATCAGGCTAAAGAAGAACTTCGTCAACAAGTCGCAGTTCTAGCTGTAGCCGGTGCTGAGAAAATTCTTGAGCGTTCGATTGATGCCGCTGCACATAGCGACATTTTAGATAAACTTGTAGCTGAACTTTAAGAGGGGAATGAGCTATGTCTGAATTGACAACCGTTGCTCGTCCTTACGCTAAAGCAGCGTTCGATTTTGCTGTTGATGCTAATGCGATTGAAAACTGGTTAGAAATGCTAGTTTTCGCCGCAGAAGTTTCAAAAGACGACATCATGAAAGGTTACCTTTCTGGCGGAGTATCTGTTGAGCAATCACAAGAAATCTTTTTAAAGGTTTGTGGTGAACAACTAAACAGCGAAGGTCAAAACTTTATTAAAGTATTGGCCGAAAATGGACGCCTTTTGGTGCTACCACAAGTTGTAACTCAATTTAGTGAATTAAAAGCTGAACATGAGAAAACAATTATTGTGGATGTAACATCTGCTGTTGAATTGACTGCAGATAAATTAATTACTTTAAGTGCTGCGCTTGAAAAGCGTTTGGCTCGAAAAGTACAGCTCAATTGTAGTGTTGATGCAAGTATTGTCTCTGGTTTGGTTATTCAAGCAGGTGACATGGTAATCGATGGTTCAGTAAAGAATAAACTGAATCGCCTCGCAACAGCAATGCAATTATAGCATTTAAGAGATAAGGGAACAGAGCATGCAACTGAATTCCACTGAAATCGCTGAACTGATCAAAAAACGTATTGAACAGTTTAACGTTGTCAGCGAAGCTCGCAATGAAGGTACTATCGTTTCTGTAACAGATGGTATTATTCGCATCCATGGCCTAGCAGATGTAATGCAAGGCGAGATGATCGAACTTCCTGGTAGCCGTTATGCTATCGCGTTAAACCTTGACCGTGATTCGGTCGGTGCGGTAGTAATGGGTCCAT
>TARA_B110001469_G_scaffold43596_1_pt1 | contig 12606 bp, 10 predicted proteins | sample TARA_B110001469 | Tara Oceans TARA_B110001469 (sample SAMEA4397034) | marine metagenome | biome: Polar Biome; feature: [SRF] surface water layer (ENVO:00010504); material: water (ENVO:00002006), including particulate matter (ENVO:01000060) such as... | depth 5 m
CAAGGACGCGATCGATAATAGGCATGTTATTTTATTCCTGTTACAAATAAATCATTAAAATTTAAAATTCTTAAATTACACATTACCAGCTTAGGCAATGAGTTTATACGTATTCAAGGAACGTATGCCCTGCTTAATACAATTGTCTTTTCTTTTAAAAAGGTAATAGTACCAAAATTCAGTTTAAGAAAGCGCCTGTTCAAATGCATAGACTAGCAAGGTTGCAGCGGTCATATCCGCAGTTGTACCAGGGTTGATTGCTTTCTGTTTTAATTCCTTATCTAATAAAATAATGTCACTTTCAATTTGACTTATCTTATTGTTTTCATTCATTTTTTGAAGAATCTCCTTAGATTGGTTCATCAATGATTTTGCACATGACAGCCCTTGTTTACGAATGATCAAGCTATCAGGCATGACAGATAGGAGATTAAGATACGCGAAAGCGCTAGCCCATTCAATACTTTCTCCACAATTAATCGATAATGTCAAATTTGTTAGGCCTAAGTCGAAAATATCGCGGTAATTATTTAGGTATTGTGCAGCGATGCTATCTTTGTCCTTAGCATATGCCATTGCCTGGCGAAGGGTTACTGTCGGTTCGTTATTAATATCATGCAAATCACTATTTCCCAGTCCGCCAGCTCGTGCTAAGCGAATACCCTCATAGGTTTTTTTAGCATCGTCGATAGTAAGATCGTTGAGGAGAAGGCTTAATGATTCTGGTAATTGTTCACGGGTATGACAGTGATGAATTGCTTTACAGAGTGGAGCAAATAATAAGATGATGCCTAGATTGGTATTACAGTTTACGACTTTTTGGGTTGCAATTACTGATTTGAGGATCATGCTCCCTATAGAAAGATTTTTTTGGGATAGGATAGGCGCAATGGCTTGTGCACTTTTGAGAAAGTCTTGTAATGACATTTGATGCGCGTCACTGTAACAATTTACATTACCTGGCTTTGGTGAGGACACTTCTTTCTGGCAAGCCCAAATAATAGCTTTGTTAATACTGTTAGTGTTTAGCATATTGGCTTACAGTAGCTAGGTTTTGCTTTGCGAGAGCAGCTAAAGCTTTAGCAAGGTGGCTTGCAACATCAATGCCTGTAGCTTGGAAGATGCCCTTCCATGCGGGAACACTATTGACCTCTAATATCGTGTATTGACCATTTTTCATTCGAATAATATCGACACCAGCATAATCAGCATTGACTGCTTTGCATGCTTGGATGGCAAGATTGGCCATGTCGCTGTTGATCGACGCGGGAAAGCATTCTGCTCCTTGAGAAAAGTTGGTGATCCAATGTTTTGAACGGCGAGACATGGCAGCACAAACCTTGCCCTCAACAACCATCAAACGCCAGTCTTGCCACTGCTTTGGTTGATAAGGTGGGATATAATGCTGTAGATAGAATGCTTGGCCAACGGGTTTGATATTCTCAAATTCGGCCAGTGAAGTGACCTTTTTAAGCCCCTTACCTTGGCAGCCAAATAAGGGTTTGATGACCAAGGAATAGCCTTGAGATAACTGTTGAGAGGCAATTTGATGTGCGACAACCTCATTTTCACAGGCCCACGTTTTGGGTGTGGCTAGGCCTGCAAGGTGAAGGCGAAGTGATGTTCTTGCCTTGTCAACAGTATGTTCAATTGCTTTAGCACTATTAAAGACAGGTATGCCTAGCTCGGCAAGAGTGTGTAAGACATCCATCCGAAGGGTTATTTGCTCTAGGGTACCGGGGGCTATACCTCTAACCATGATGGCATCTGGTAGCTTGTTTTTCAAACCTGGAATATAGAGGCCTGTTGGTTGATCGAGATCGATTCTGCACTGTGCTAGATCAGCGAGAGTTACTTTGATGTTATAGGGCGATAAAGCTTCCACAAGTTGTTTACTATGCCAGCCGTGTGTGTCATTAAAGATAACAATATGAGGCGATTTGCTCATATTGCTCTCCTGAAAAGTAGCCCTAGTTTTGGCTTCATCTAGGATTTAGACTATAAACCGAAGGAGGTTTTTAACATGGCTTCATTGAGCTCGCCGGCGGTATAATTCTTGCCGGTCTTGACATTGGTGATAATGATTTTTGCGGGACTAAAAAGCATAGGGTCAATTTTGAAAAAATCATATTCATAAGTCTTGAATATTTCGCCAAAAGGCCGGCCGTAATCTGAAGAAGTATTACTGGGCATTTTGTTAGCTAAATCTTCCGCTTCCTCATCATTGCAATCAACAAAAAGTTGAACCATACCGCCATAAAGGATGGCGTCGTTAGTTCGACCCATGCCAGTCATAAAGTCACCTCCAGGGGGTGCTACAGGGGTGACGCCATACCCATCAATAATTTTTCCCATGGGAAAGTTAAGTGTATGGGCTTTATGCATAGCTACTTCTAGTACTCGAATAGCTATCTGCATAACGCCTGCAAGGCTGGAGGTTGGTGTTAGGATAAAAGTAAGCTTATCAGCATTAATGCCGCAGTCTTTTGCAACTTTATCAGCAATTTCAACAGGTGGGTAGCTATCAACTTCTAACACAATACATGTTGATTTAGCACTGTCTTTGTATGCAAACTCTTTCAGAACTTCTTCTTTTGCAGCTAGTGCTCTGCCTGGGCCAGAGCCTAGGGCAAAAAACTTACCTTCTTCGCTTTTGTGGGATAGGCTCCATCCTGCATATTGACTGCCAAGACAACTCAAAACTGGGGTCTTTGCATGGACATTTACCGACCATGGCCAGTTCTCGAAGCCACTATTGGTCCCTAAAGTGACTGTACCAAGACCGCCCATACATATCTCACCGATAAGGCGACCTGCCTCTAATCCACCGGTGCAATTGACGCCAGCGTCTACAATGCGTGTTCCATTACTTAAAGTGTTGATTTCTAATTGCAAGGCTTTGGCATCGGCAACTAGTTGGTCAACAAGGGACTGACTGGCTTTATTAACACTGGCCCAGTTAGTAGAAATAGAATCACTCATAGCTATGAATCCTGTCTTTTTTTGATTAAAGAATTAACGAGTGTGAAGTTTACTTTAAGTTAGAATAGGTTTAGGTTTAATTACAGATTTTTCAGAAGTTTGGTAATTGCGTTTGTCCGTTGTCGAGTTAACTCTTCAGAAATAGCTTTACCTTCAAACCCCGCTTCAAGAATAGGTTGGGTATCAACAGCTTTACTGACTTGGTAGCAGCGTTTAAAGAGTTTTATATTGGGCATGTTAACATTTTCGTAGCCAGGGCGACCTCTGAAATCAGCTTCACTTGCAAGGAGGTATTGTTCAAGCTGATGAGGCCTTCGATAAGCATCTAAGGCATCAATTACTTCAAGGATTACCTTAGGTTTTAGCTCTGTCAATAAGTGCATGTGGGTATGATACTCAGCGACTTTTAGAGCAAGGTTATGGATATCTTTAGGTACACGGAGCCGCTCGCATAGCAGTTGTGTTAATTCAATACTACGGGCTTCATGGCCTTTATGTTCAGGCAGTGTTTCAGCTGGAGTTGTACCCTTACCTAAGTCATGACAGAGTGCGGCAAAGATGACAGCAATATCAGTACTTAATTTAGCTGCTTGATCGATTACCATCATGACATGAATACCAGTATCTACTTCGGGATGCCATTTTGGGACTTGAGGGACGCCGAATAAGCGGTCGACTTCTGGGAACAGGTTTTTCAGCGCACCGACATTGCGTAATGTGGTAAAAAATAAGGAGGGTTTTTCTGTGGACATGGCTTTAGTTAATTCTAGCCAGACACGCTCAGGGACGAGGTGGTCGAGTTCATTGCTATCAACCATATGCCTAATCAGAATCTTGGTTTCATCGGCGATAGAAAAATCGAAGCGTGCAGCAAAGCGGGCGATGCGAAGTACACGAACAGGATCTTCAGTAAAGGCGGGTGAAACATGGCGTAAGCATTTATTTTTAAGATCTGCTTGTCCGTTGTATGGGTCAATAAGTTTGCCGTCATGGCTTTGTGCAATAGCATTGATAGTGAGGTCACGCCTTGCGAGGTCTTGTTCTAAAGTAACGTCTGGTGAAGCGTGTATTGCAAAGCCTTTATAACCTGGCGCGACTTTTCTCTCTGTCCTGGCTAAAGCATATTCTTCATTGGTTTTAGGGTGAAGAAAAACAGGAAAGTCTTTACCGACAGAACGGAAGCCCAACTCGAGCATTTGTTCTGGACAGGCACCGACGACGACCCAGTCTTTATCTCTGATGGGTAAGCCTAAAAGTTGATCGCGAACACTGCCGCCGACAAGATATGTTTCCATACTGATAGTTTAAGGTGTTTTAGGGTTTATTGCAGGCATGCGTATCGATAAGGGTGTAATCGTACGTTGACGTTGATAGTCAAAAATAGCAGCATAAGTGATAACGTTGCGGGTATACCTTCTGGTTTCTGTGAAGGGAATGTTTTCTATCCATATATCGGCAGGCAATTTATTTTTAGGCAACCAGCGGGAAACGCGGTATGGTCCAGCATTATAAGAGGCTGTGGCTAGAACTGGATTATTGTGATTGATTTTGTATACGTGCTTTAAATAAGCACTGCCAAGTTCAATATTTCGACTCGGGTTAACAAGTTCATACGGCCCTTTTAAGGGTTGCTTTATTCGTTTAGCAATAGATTTAGCTGTTGAAGGCATCAGTTGCATTAGGCCGAGGGCTCCAACAGGAGAACGTGCTTTCGGGTCGAAAGCGCTTTCTTGTCTAGCTATACCCATCAGCCAAGAGGCGTCTAGCTTGTTATCACGGCTAGCTTGAATCATATTTTGTTCGAAGACTACTGGAAAACGGAGGTTGAGAGCATCCCATGATTGAGCCTTACCTAACAGGGCTATAGTTTGATTATGCCAGCCCCATTGATTAGTAAAAGTTGCAAGCATTTCCAATTCGTATTTGTTAAGTTTTTGGTTTAAATAATATGCTTGTTGGCGAGATTCTAGATCCATATTGAGCACATAAAACTCGTATAAAGATGCAATATCACGCCGTTTAGAAAACTGGTCTAATCGAGCTTTTTTGAAAGTAAAAGGGTGGTGACTCATGTGGTAATTTTTGCCTAATTTATCAGCGGCAAGAAAGCTATAATAATCCCGCTCTAGCATAAGCTTATGGTAGGTTTGATCAGCTTTATGCTGGTCGCCTAAAGCAGCATAACTGCGCGCTAGCCAATATTGCCAGCGATTTGTATTTTGTTGCTCATGGCTTAAGCTTTGAATAGCCAGTTGGACAGCAGCCCAATCTTGTTGCCAGAGTGCAGAGCGTACTCGCCAATGTTCATTTTTAAGATCGCCAAAAAAAGTCAGGGCATTATCTTGTCGATTCAATGCAGCGCGGTTAGCAATATTAGCTTGTATGCTATGTTTTTGTTGAGGACTAAAGTTGTAGAAAGAAGCTAGTCGTTGCCATTGGCGAAAGGCTTTCGACGTCGACTTCCTAGATAGTCTAGCAAGGCCATACTGTACGAGGTTTTTATCACTTATATTAAAGTTTATGGAGCGTAGAGCAGTATTTTTTTTCTCTTTTAGAGGCAATAATTTGAGTTGGGAGTGTGGATTGTAGTGCATTTTTTGCCAACGAAGAATAAACCTTTTAGCAGCTGTCTTGTCTTTTACAGATTTGGCCAGGTAATTGGCAAGGAGAAACTGCTGGTTTTGGAGTGCGAGGTTAAGCCGCTGCCAACGTAAAGTGTTAGTTAACTTCCCTTTCGTTTGCCAGTATTGAAAAGGAAAGTCGCAGTTTTTATGTTGCGATTTTCCTACAAGCCAGAGCGAGGGTAGTTCAGATAGGGCTAGACTATGTTGATTCGTTGCAATCAAAGCTTTAATACGAGAGCACTGCCGAGATGAAGGCTGGGGAAGCTGATAGTGTTTAAGGAACAGCTTCCATTGTCGCTTTTTAGCGAGGTGATCTAACCAGACATTACGTAGTTTTGAGCCATAAAAAGTATTACTATTCTGATGTAAGAATTGTTCAATTTTTTTAGAGTTGCTCTGGTTGAGTCTTGAACGTAGATAACGATATTCAAGGTAATTACTTAATGGGTAGTCGCCTAGCTGCTTTTTAAGACGATTAAACTGCGTAATATTTCTTTTTTCAAGTGCCTTTTTAGCTTTTTGAAAAATTGTACGTTGTTGCTCTAATACAATATCGCTAGTTGCCAAGCCGTGCGTTGGCAGGTGGAGTAGCAAGCTAAATAGAAATATTTTTTTAGAGAAAACCATGACAACATCATAAACTAAAATGTTAGATGATAATGGTGAATGTAACTTTAAAGTTGTTGGAGAACTATCTCTTCTAATTTTTCAAGACTGGGGATGTATGCCACTTTATTGGCAATATGTACTCTGCAGTGTAAGAACACCGATTCTGGTATGCCATCGTCAACCAACTTTAATGCGGTTTCATTCAAATGGAGCAGTTGCGGTGGGCCGTAGCAAGCTAAGGCATAGGCTTTAAGCTTGTCATTATGGGCGCCGTAAAGTATACACAGTTTGCTTGCTACCTTCCCTAGTGGCTCTTTTTTATTAACTAAGTATTCTAAATTGAGAATAGTTAAAGGGCCTGTTTCCCAGAGATATTGTTCGATGTAATATGTAGGGCTTTGTGTTTCTTTTATGATGTCTGGCATGGGTATGACTTCTGCAATGCTGGCTTTGGGTAACAATAGGTAATGTTTCCGAAGGGGGATCAGCAGGCATGAAATAAAGTCGGTGGTTAAGTTAGTCATGGGGTGTTGTATTCTAGCTCATTCAGAACTGGGGTATCTGTTACCCATGAGATTTTGTAGGGCCTCTATGATCTCACCTTCTTGATAAGATTTGGCCAGAAGGACACTGATACCAATAACTTTTGTCTGCTCGTGTTGCTTGTTACCTCTGAGGGTCGAGAACATGATAATAGGCAGGTGACTAAACTGTTTATCATTCCTCACGAGAGTTGAAAATTCAAAGCTATCCATTTTGGGCATTTCAAAATCAAGTAAAAGTACGTCCGGTGCCTTTTCATTCAATAATGTGAAAGGATCAGCATCAGCGCCATCATCAATAGAGAACACCTCGAAATTATGGCGCTTTAATAGGTTTTCTGTAGCTTTTCTCATGGTGATGGAATCTATCATTATCATGGCGACAGATGGTCTACTAGTGGTTAGCGATGAAGCAGTAACTAATAGATTGTTAGTGATAAGAGTTTTATCGATGTCATTGAAAAGTACAGAAATATCTAAAACAAAAATGACTTGTCCACTATCGAGAATAGTTGCGTCATTCAGTGCTGTTATATTTCCTAGTTGGTCACCGACAGGTTGAAGGAAGATTTCACGGCTAGTATTAATTGAGTCAACTAAAATAGCGAGCTGCAGCTCTCCTGACTTGAAGAGAAATAATGACATTTGTGTCGAGGGGTCTTCATCCAAGCAAAAGTGTTGGTTTAATAAGAGAGCTAAAGGCATAAATTGGTATGCAACACCTTCATGTGTGTAAGACGCACCATTGCCTTGTGCCGTTATGGTCTTACTTTCTTCAACAGTAAGCTGTTTCACTGCTTGAACAGATGATAGAGGAATAGCGTATTGTTCATTAGCGGAACTGACAAGCAAGACCTTCATAAGTGAGAGTGTTATTGGTAGATGAATATTAAAGTCGGTACCGTTATTCTTGACTGTTTGGACAGAAAAGTCGCCTTTCAAAGCTTTTATTTCACTGTAGGTAACATCAAGTCCCACCCCTAGTAATGCTATATCAGGAGTGCTATCAGGAGTGCTATCAGCAGACATCAAAGTGGAGTGGAGAATTAACTGAAGTACTTCCTCATCACTGGGCATACTTTCAGAATGAATTAAGTTATGAGCAAGAGCTTTTTGACGAATTTTTTCTATATCTATACCTCTGCCATCGTCTGATAGATTAATTTCGATTTCTGATTCATGGCGAGTGACTGTAAGTATCAGTTGTGCAACATCATTTTTCCCCGACTGTTTACGCTCTTTATGGTTTTCGATTCCATAGCTAATTGCAGTTCGAAGTATTTGTTCTAGGGGAGCTGCGATTAAGTCGAGAGTAGTACTGTCTAGTCTAAGATCAGCACCATAAACGATCAGCTCACTACGTTTACTTAGTTCTACGTTTATTTGTCGAACAAAGCGCTTTAATCTTGGAATGAGATCACTAAAAGAAGATAGGCGCGTATTCATTAAGTTGTGATGTAAATCATCACTAAGTTTTGATTGTTGGAGTATGAGAGCTTCTGATTCGTTGACTAGATTTCTTATAGAATGTGTGGTCAGCTCCAAGTGAGCGACATTATCTGTTAAATCGTGGGAGAGCTGTTGTACTCCTGAAAAGTGAGCTAGCTTTTTAAGTTGGTTTTGAAGGTGTTCAAAGGTGGAGTTCATTTCATGAATCTGATGGAGAATAGCCGTGTTTTGTTCTGCTATTAAAGCAGATGAAATATTGACCTCATGGGAAAAATTAGTTGAAAGGTTAAATAAGCTCGCTTTGACTTGGGCCAATGCACCGCCAAGCGATGCTTTAATTTTAGTGCTCAGTGTTTTACTGTCTAATGCAACGCTGAGTTTAGGTGGTATTTGTGTAGTATCAAGTTCTGGATCTTGCTGAATTAGAAAGTGATTTATTTCGGCAAGAAGGTCATTAGCCAGTTTTATGCTAGAGCGACGATTTAACTGGTCTTGCATATCTTCTAAGCGAAGCTGGCAACGTTGTAATAAATTGAAGAACAGAGTGTTTGTTTCAAATTTACCGTCATTCACAAGTGAGACTAAGGACTCAGTGTGGCGTGTTAAATCGGCTATAGGGAATGTTGAAGTTAAGTAAGCACCATTTTTTATTGTACTTAGGTAGAGCTGAAGTTGTATTGGGTGCAGATTATTATTAGGTTCTTTTTGCCACTGTTTAATGGCAGTATTACTTGATACAAGCAATACTGCAGATTCTTGAGTAAAAGCTTCAAGTAGCTCTTCATTAGCCTTCATGGTAACTGCTTTGACCAAGGGAGGCATGAGTTTGCCGGTGTGTTAAATATCATGGTAATTATCTCGATATTTATAAGGGTAGCTTATAGCCAGAAGCAGAGGTGCGCAGCTCATTAGTTAACTCAAGGAGACGACCGATGGATGCGATATTTTCATTATTACCAGTAGATGCTTGCATCGTTATTTCTTGAATAATATTCATATTATCCGAAGCAGATAGGGCTTCTTTTCCCTGCTGTCCTGATGTAGTGGTAATGTTATTAATGTGCTCTGAAAGGCGATGAGAAAGAGCCTCTGTTTTCTCTAGGGAACTTGATGCGTCACGAGAGTGTTTATTGCCAAGGAGTGCTTTTGTGGTGGCATGTTCTATGGAACTTATAGCCTCATTAGAATCGCTTTGAATAGTTTTGATGAGGGAGCCTATTTGTCTTGCTGCTTTACCAGAACGTTCTGCGAGTCGTTGTACTTCATCAGCAATTACAGCAAAGCCATGCCCAGAGTTGTCGGCCATAGAAGCCTGTATAGCAGCGTTTAACGAAAGGATATTAGTTTGTTCTGCAGTGTCGTTAAGGAGCTCGACGAGCTCACTGACTTGTTGCAAGTTCCCGATGAGCCTTGTGATAAGTTTTGAGGTTTCTTGGATGTTTTCATTGGCAATATCTATGTTGTGTATTGCTTCTACAACAGATTTTTGTCCCTGACGAGTTAAGTTCGTTGACTGTGTTGTCATAACTAAAGAGTGGTTTGAATTTAGTGATACTTGTTCAACAGAATTCGTGAATTCTGCGATAGTGTGACTAGCTTCTAAAATTTGTTGGGCTTGATGATCACTAGCATCTGTTAAGTGAAATGCCGTGGCCTGAGTTTCTTGTGCAGCAGCTGCTATTTGTAATGTGTTGATATTAATTTTATTGATGAGATTACGGAGATCGACAATTGTTGAGTTAAATGTATCAGCAACTGAAGCCGTTACCTCGTCGTCGACACTAGCAGAAACAGTCAAGTCTCCATTTTCTAAGCCCCCTATTTCTTCTAATAACCTTATGATGGCATTACGATTACGACGGTTCTTTAATGCTACTTCATCTAGTGTCGTCTGGAGAATTTTAATGGGCAAATAACTAAGGCGAACGGTCAGGAGCATAGTTATTATAAAAGAACTTACGACTGCTCCCGTTATGTGTATTTTAATATCTAAGAACTGGAGGTATTCCTCTGTGGCTAATAATTTCAGGTATTGCTCCGTTGATAATAACCAAACTCCAAGAACAGTAATGCTGGCAAAAATTAGAGTTAAGAATAAGTTGAAAATATTCCGTGAACTAAATAGAGATGAATAAAACAGTTTACGTGGAGAGCTCATAATCATTATCCTAGAACTTTAATATTACTTGGCGGCATTTAGAAACCGTGGGTCACTGGTTAATTTTTGGAGACTAAACACATCCCAATAGACTTCTTTTTGGCCGATACTACCACTAAGGTAGCTTGAAATTAGACTACCTTCTTGTTGCAGGTTTTGTTTGGGTTGCTCCTGAAAATGTTTAAGGCAAAATACTTCATCAATGAGTAAGCCAAAATATAAGCTGAGGTGATTTATGACTAAAATTCGACTACGGCTGTTCGTATTAGATGTTTGACCAAAGAAGAAACACTTCAGGTCAAAAATGGGTAATAATTCGCCACGGAGGTTATACATTCCATAGACCCAAGCTTTTGATTTTGGTACTACTGTTATTTGGCTAGGCACAAGGAGTACTTCGAGTACTTCTTTTATGGGTACCAAATAATTAACTTGAGCCATTTTAAAATCTATTGCGGACCAGCTATCTGTGTGAGCAGCTTGCTTTGATACTTTGGTGCCGCCCTGTTGATTTTGTTGCTCTATGTCTCTAAGAAACTGAATAGGATTCTGAATGGTCGCGCCTTTTAAAGTAGGAGGTTTAGTTAGGTGATCAATCACAGCTAGGTAACATACCATTATAAAATTAGTTTAATTAGCAAGTCCAATTATGAAGGTAACCTATTTTTTATTATCAAGCTAGTAACAGATACCGAAACTTAATTCTTGCCATCTGAGTTGATTACATACGAAAATGGAGAATAAATAGCGGTGCTGGCTAAAGTTGCGTGTTGATTTTTATGTTGCTGGTGCTAAAGTGCTCTCTAATTGATTACAAGGCTTTACTAAATGACTTTTGGCGTGCCAAACCTCACAACCTCATTGCAGGGTCCGCTTCTTCGACTCGAAGCGCATTTATTACAACACCAAACCCAAGTAGAAACCTGGTTGCGTCAGCAATGGTTAGAGACACCCGCACCCTTTTATGCTTCTGTCGACTTACGAAATTCCGGCTTCAAGTTAGCACCTGTCGATACTAATCTCTTTCCTGCTGGGTTTAATAACCTGAATCCGGCGTTCATGCCTTTGTGTATTCAGGCGGTGCAAGCAGCAGTGGAGCGGACCCGTCCTCAGGCCAAGAAAGTATTGATTGTGGCAGAAAATCACACACGGAACTTGTTCTATCTAGAAAGCCTTGAAATGCTGAGAAGTGTTTTCGAACAAGCGGGTATTGAAGCGCGAGTTGGAAGTATTCGGGATGATTTAGCTGAAGCGACTGTGGTTGAATTACCATCTGGTAATAAGTGTTTATTGGAGCCTTTGGAGCGTGTTGGTGACCGTGTGGTCTTGGGCGACTACTCACCGTGCCTAGTTCTATTGAACAACGACTTGTCAGCTGGAAGGCCTTCAATTTTAGAGGGTTTAGACCAGCAGTTGTCACCACCCTTAGCAGCAGGCTGGTCGACTCGGAAAAAATCAGATCACTTTGACCATTATCAGTCGGTGGCAGAGTTGTTTGCTGAACAGATTGGAATTGACCCATGGCTAGTATCGCCAATGTCACTGCAATGTGGCAAGGTTAACTTTAAAGAGCGAGAGGGCACGGAATGTTTGACGAAGAATGTGTCTAAATTATTAGCTGCGGTGCAACTTAAATATGATGAATATGGTGTAGATAAAGAGCCTTTTGTAGTTGTGAAGTCTGATTCAGGTACTTATGGTATGGGAGTTATGATGGTGAAAAGTGCTGAAGAAATAGAGAGTTTAAATCGTAAGCAACGGACTAAAATGGCATCGAGTAAAGAAGGGTTAGTTGTTGAAAATGTGCTAGTTCAAGAAGGGGTTTACACTTTTGAAACTATTGGTGTTGAGAATGCCGTGGCTGAACCTGTTGTTTATATGATAGATCGCTTTGTGGTGGGAGGCTTTTATCGTGTGCATACAGGCAGGGGTGAAAATGAGAATCTAAATGCTCCTGGTATGCATTTTGAGCCTTTGGCATTTGCACAATCTTGCATAACTCCCAATAAGCAAGAAACCCCGGATGCTGAACCCAATCGTTTTTACGCGTATGGCGTCATAGCGAGACTTGCTTTACTAGCAGCGGCTAGAGAAATTGCAGCACTAACTTAGTAGATAGATGTTAGGGATGTCAGATTGATTTAATTTTATCGTCTGTCTATTATTCAGGGTGAGGTTAGCGGTTTAACTTAGCCTTTAGCAAATCATTGACTTGAGCTGGATTAGCTTTTCCTTTTGAAGC
>TARA_B110001469_G_scaffold100151_1_pt1 | contig 12576 bp, 8 predicted proteins | sample TARA_B110001469 | Tara Oceans TARA_B110001469 (sample SAMEA4397034) | marine metagenome | biome: Polar Biome; feature: [SRF] surface water layer (ENVO:00010504); material: water (ENVO:00002006), including particulate matter (ENVO:01000060) such as... | depth 5 m
ACTCGGTTTTTTAGTTTTTTTTAAATTAGGTAAACTACCTCTTCTTTTAATCTTTCTAATATTTTTATGGTTTGGTATAGAATCGGGAGTATAATAATTTGTAGAATTTGGTGATTCCCTCGTTCCCCCCACCCAAACCTCCTTATTTTTTTTAATACCCTTTTTTAATATGGTATTTTCTTGATTATTATATTTATGACTTTCTATAGATTCCCATTCATTATTAGATTCAGGACTTTCTATATATTCCCATTCATTATTTTTAGACACTTTTTTTAAAGACCCTTTTTTTTTAAATTTATATCCTTTAAAATCATTTTTTGAATATCCAAAATCTAAATATACGCGTTTTCTAAATTTATCTTTATTTAATAAAATATCTTTTTCCATAGAAGAAAAATAAATTAAAATTAAATGTTCTAAATCAACATCTTCTAATTGAAATTGTAATGCTAAATCTAAATAATTTATTACTTCTTTATTAATTTTTTTTTTAGTAAAAGAGTTTTTCCCCTTTAAGAAATTTTTTTTATTTTTTAATAAATACTTAAATATTTTATCTTTTAATTTAATTTTATTACTTATCTTGATATTAGAGAAATCATAATTATTCATAAAATTATTAATATCTTTTTTATTTGGGTTTCCATCTGGAAATTCTGTTTCACAGAAATCATATAATGGTTGAATATGGGAATAGTCTTCGCAATCTATTATAGATTTTTTAGAAGTTGACATTATATATATATATATAAATAAAAATAATTATTAATAAATTAAATAATATCTTCTAATATATAATATCTCCTAAAATATTATCTGAAACATATAATATTATCTGAAAAATAATTTTGAAACATTTCTTTTTTTATAGTAAGTGTAGTATATAAAACCGATAATAATACTTAATGCTATAATAAATACTATAATTTTCCCATTTTTATTATCATTAATAGGAATTTCTATTTTTTCAAGTAAGTTAGGAGTATATATTTTCCTATATTTTTCCTTAAAAGATTCATAACTCATTGCTTCTTTGTTTAATGAAATATTTACTTGGTTATGTAAATTAAATAACCATTGTACTAAACTTTCTTTATTATCTAAACTAATTGAAATTGGAAAATTATTAAGGTGTGTTCTATAGTGCTCTCGGCATTTTTCACAAGGTAAAATATATTGAACAGAGGAAAAAAAATCATTATATCTCCTTTTATCTTGATATGTAGGATTATCTGAATATCCAAGTGTAATGGTATGTAATGTAAACCAAAAATAAGGGCCCCATATTTTATTGTCCATTATAATATATAATATATAATATTCGGAATAAAAAAAATAAAATTGAAATAAATATATTTAAGATTGTTATTAAACTTTAGTATAAATGAGTAAACGTAAAAAATCCGGTGAATATCAAAACACCTTTTGTGGAAACTGTGGTAATTTAGGACATACCTATAAACGTTGTAATCTACCTATAACTAGTTGCGGAGTAATTCTATTTAAAAATAATGAAAATTTTAATGAGAAAGATAAATTGGATGATAGATATAGATATCTATTAATTCAAAGAAAGGATACTTTAGGATTTATAGAATTTTTAAGAGGTAAATATAGGGAAACCGACTATAAATATATTCAACAATTATTGGAAATGATGACTGTATGTGAAATAGATAAATTGAAGAAACATACATTCGATGAACTATGGAATATTTTGTGGTTTAATAGGAATATGAACCATTATAAGAATGAATATGAAGACTCTAAAAAGAAATTTAATAGAATAAAAGATCGGAAGGAAAATTCTTTAGAGGAACTAATTATGAAATCAAATATTACTTATATAGAGAAAGATTGGGGATTTCCAAAAGGGAGAAGAAATCTAAGAGAAACCGATTATGATTGCGGACTTAGAGAATTTGAGGAAGAAACAGGTTATAAGAGAGATGAATATAATGTTTTAAGGAATATTGCTCCTATTGAGGAGATTTTTTATGGTTCTAATGGTATTAAATATAAACATACCTATTATATTGGACAGAGTAATAAGGATATAGATTTGAAAATTGATTATGAAAATTTTCATCAATGTACCGAAATTAGTAAGGTAGGGTGGTTTTCATTATCAGAATCATTACAGAAAATAAGACATTATAATGAGGAAAAGAAAAAGGTTTTAAAGAAAGTTAATAAACTATTAAAGAATAATAATTGTTAAAAAACTTTTAAAAAAAGTTTAGATCAAAAATAAAAAAACTTTTAAAAAAAGTTTAGATCAAAAATAAAAAAACTTTTATATGGATTAAAAACTTTTATATGGATTAAAAACTTTTATATGGATTAAAAACTTTTATGGATAAATCAAAAGCATTTTTTTTGATCTAAACTTTTTTTAAAAGTTTTTTTTTGATCTAAACTTTTTTTTGAAAAAAAGTTTTTTTATAATATATATATAAATGGCAACTAAGAAAAACAATATATTACAGTTAGAAGCAAATGAAAACAATATTAAAACCAGAATAAAGGATAAAAAGAAACAATATGGCAAGAAGTCTAAATCTTTTTATTATGATGAAGTAGAAAAAATATTACAAAATGATAAATATATAAATGATAAATATAATAATAATTTTTCATTTAATAATGAAAATAGGGTAAAATTAGAAGCATTAAAAGGGTTAGTAAATAATTTAGAGCATGATATAGATAATGACGGTTCGTATCCCGAATTATTTGATTTAGACCTAAGTCATAAATTATATCATAAGAAGGAATTTCATCAATATAAATTAAAAACCCCTAAAATTAATAATGGAAGTTTAGAGAAAGATATAAATAAATTATCAAAAAAAATGTGTAATCCTTCTGGTCATCGTCTTTTATCCAATCCCCAGAAATTATTAAAAAATTACATATCTCCATATACTCCATATAACGGTTTATTAATATATCACGGTGTTGGAGTAGGTAAAACTTGTACTGCTGTGACAGTTGCAGAAGGTTTAAAGGAAATAATAAAAGGGAATAAGAAGAAGATTTATGTTTTGTTAAATCCTAGTATTAAGGAGAATTTTAAAAATGAGATTTTAAATAAATCTTTGATAGAAAAAAGTATTGAAGAAGCAAAGAAAAAATGTACTGGAGAAAGTTATTTTATGGATGGTATAATAAAAAAAGGTTTAACAAAAAAAAAGAATATGTCTAGGTTAGTAGATAATATATTAGGGGAGTATTATGAATTTTATGGTTATATGGGATTTGTTACTAAAGTAAATAGAATAATAAAAAATGTTAAAAGCAAAAATCCAAAAATTAAAAACCCCACGGAAATGAATAAACGTATAAAAAAAAGATTAAAGGAATATTTCTCGGATAGTATGATTATTATTGATGAAGCACATAATATTGCTTGTAAAACTATTGAAAGTGGGAAAAAAGAAGATTATCAAAGTATAAATATATATGAAAATATAAATGTAAATGAAAATAAAAGTATAAATGAAAATAAAAGTAAAAATGAAAGTAAAAATGAAAATAAAAGTAAAAATAATAATAAAAATGAAATAAAAAAGGAAGACTCGGAAAAATTAGTAGGAAAAATGTTCACTCCCGCAATAAAGAATGTTTTAAGAAATGCGGAAAATTTAAAGTTAATATTATTGACCGCAACGCCTATGTATAACGAGGCTTTTGAAATAGTAGATTTATTAAATTTACTTTTATTAAATGACAAAATACCTTTAATGAAGCAAAGTGATATTTTTGATAAGGATAAAAATTTAAAATCTGGCGGTGAAATGATATTAAGAAAAAAAATGAATGGTTATATTTCATATTTGAGGAGTGAAAATCCAATAAATTTTCCTTATAAAATATATCCTTTAAATTATGAAAAAAGATTTATTAGAAGTAGTTTATATCCTAAATACGATAAACATAATGAACCTTTAGGAGATGATATTATAAAACATTTACAAATTATAGGTTGTGAAATGAGAGGTTTACAGTTAGAAGTATATAAGAAATATTATGAAGAAAGTAATTCTGGAGCATTTGATAGTGGAGCACAGATATGTAATATGGTATATGGCGATGAATTAGGATTACAAAAGGAAGATATGAGCAGTGCTTCTAATTATTATGGTTCGAGTGGATTTCATAAAGCAATTGATTTTAAGGATACTACACATATAAGTTGTAAAATTAATGAGGGTTATGAAGCAATGTTTGATTTAGATAATTTAGAGGGTATTTCTTGTAAAATCCATACTTTTATTTCAGGAATAATGAGAAGAATGCCAAACGGTATAATTTTTGTATATTCTCAATTTAAGTATATTGGTATTTATCCTCTTGCGATATTTTTAGAATTAATGGGTATATTTAATTATAGTGGTAATAATATTTTAAAAAATAATAATGTGAAACCAAGAATAGAAAATGGTAAACCACTTAAATATTTAATGAAAACAGGTGATTCTAGTAAAGAATTTGATAATTACAAGAATAAAGATGAAGTCAATAATATAGATGGTGGTTTAGTTAAATTTATATTAGGCACTAGAGCAGCTTCCGAAGGTATAAGTATATATAATGTGCGTGAAATTCATATTTTGGATCCGTGGTTTCACCTGAATAGAATAGAGCAAATTAATGGTAGAGGTATTCGTAATTGTTCGCATAAATTTTTACCTTTGGAAAAGCGTAATGTAACTATTTATATGTATGCTGCTATAGAACCAAAAGAGACAAATAAGGAAACCAGTGATTTAAGAATGTATAAAATTTCCGAGAAAAAAGCAATAAATATGGGGAAAATACAGAGAATAATTAAATCTTCCGCCATAGATTGTTATTTAAACAAAGAAGGAAATAATTATATGGATGATGTATGGGATAAAAATATTCAAATAGTAGATTCTCGTGGTAATGAAATAGAATTTAATTTAGCAGATAAACCATTTACAGATATTTGTAATTATAGCACTGGTAAAAAATGTGAACCCATTAAATGTTTTAGTAAAGGCAATAAAGAAAAAAATTTAACAGACCAAATTGATGATACAACATATATTAAGGATTTTTCTATAAAGGATATAGAGCATTACCAGAATTTAATTAAAGATTTATTTATAAATATTGGAAAAGAAGATCAATATATGAGAGTAGTATTTAGATTAGAAGATATCAAAGATTATATAAAAGAAAATGATAAAATGGATATATATAAAAAAGACGAAATATTGTATTTTGCTCTTGATAATTTAATAAAGCAGGAAATAGAAATCAAAGATATGTATAATAGACCAGGAAGAATAATTAATAAAAGAAATTATTATATTTTTCAACCAATAGATTTACCAGAAGATATTCCAATAGTTTATAGAAGATTGGAATATAAACATAAGATAAATAAGGTAGTATTGAAAAATTTGGTAATAAATAAAACAATTAAGAATAATGCCATAAAGAATAATGCCAAAAAAGAAAAAACTATTAAGATAAAATCAATTAAAAGTAAGAAAAATATAAATAAGGAACTAAATGATAGTATAAATTTATTTTGTAAGATTGGTTTGGAAACAGAAGATTATTTTTATAATGAAAATGAGGAAACTAAGAAGAAGAAGAATATAAAATTACATTTAGATTTCTTAGAGAAATCGGGTTTTATAAGAGAAATGGTAATAATAGAATATCAATATGATAATTTATCTATGTCAGAAAAAGAAAATATTGTAAAATTCTTAATTACGAAGATTAAGGATGTACCTTATAATTCTAAACTTCTTAAAGATTTAGTTGATTCAGACAAAATAAATCCTATCGTAAAACATTTAAATGTTTCTTTAAAAGAAGTATATGAAGATAGTGTAGATATAGTAGACGAAAAGTTAAATTATTTAATAAAGTATTGTTTATATAATCATTTGGAATTTAATAGACAGGAAGGATATGAAAGAAATATGGATATTGATTATTTAGGGTATATGATATATTCTTCTAAAACAATTAGTCGTAAAATAGAGAGTAAGTTATTTTCTTATAAGTTATACAATAATAAATTTATAAATTCTTCCACACCGGATAGAATTATATTAGATACATATCACGAAAATTACAAATTGACTAAATATAGAAATAGGGATTTGGCAGATATGTATGGATTATATTTCTGTGATAGAATTAAATTTAAACTTGTAGATAATAGAAATACAAATGCCAATAATAGAAGAACATTAAAACCAGGTGTTGGATGTGAAAATAGTGCAACTACTAACAGGAAATTACTAATACCTTTAATGAAGACTTTAAAAGACGGAGATAGATTATTAAACGATGCAGCAAAACAAAAATATAAATGTTTAGTGATAGAATTATTTTTTAGATATAAAGAACATATGAGTCAAATGAAAGATCCGAAAGGGGATTTATATTTTTATAATCAGGGTTTGAATGGTGTAAAATATGAATAATTACATATAAATAATCATATAAATAAATAAAAAATTGATTGAATTATTATTATTTAAATTAAAATATTATAAATATTATAAATGAGTAACATTTTTACAGAGAGTATTTTATCAACAAATATTCAATTAAAACCAAACGAATATAACCAAAGTATAGACGATATTATTTTAGAAAAAATAAAAAGCAGAGTAGAAGGTAAATGTGATAAGAATGGTTATATTAAAGAAAATAGTGTAAGCATAATAAAAAGAAGTATAGGCAGTATATTACAGGCACAATTTAATGGTAATTGTACTTTTAAGATATGGTATAAAGTATTATGTTGTAATCCTACGGAGGGAATGATTATTAAATGTTCTGTTTTAAATCGTAATAAAATGGGTCTTTTTTGTGAATTATATGATCATAAACCTTCTCCACTTACTATTATTCTAGCGAAACAACACCATTTGAGAGATAATAGATATGAGGAAGTAAAGATTGGTTCTTGTGTTGACGTGGAAATTGTAGGTATAAAATTCGAATATAATGATACTCAAATATCATGTATTGGAAGGTTATATGATAGTAAAAGCAAAGATATAAATGATAATGGAGAAGAGGAATATTATCAAGAAGAAGATGATGTAGAAGAAGAAATGGAACACGAGATAGAAATTCCGGATATTACAGAAGATAAACCAAAACCTAAACCTAAACCTAAAAGTTTAATAGATTTAATGACTTCTTCCGGGACAAATGAGGAAGAAGAGGTTGGTAGTGGAAAGGCGGAAACAATGGGAAGTATGATAGATGAACCTATGGATGAAAATTTAGAGTTAAATATGGAAGCAGTAGATTTAAATAATTCCGATTCCGAAGAAGAAAATGTATTAGATGACGATTTAGGTTTGGATTTCGCGGGGGAAAAATTAGATTTAAATGAAGAGGCAGAAAAGAATACCGAATCCGTTCATTTAACGGAAGAACAGGAAAATATTGAAAAATTAACTAATAAAGTATATGATTTAGAAATTAAAAAGTGTGATAATGAAAAATGTATAAATTTAGTAAAACCTCCAACTGGTAGAAGATTAAAGAAGAGTTATATTACATATTACAACTATTCATTACTTAATAATATGTTTGTAGAATATTTCAAAAAGAATAATAAAAACCCTATTAAAATATTAATTAATAGTAATTATCAATATAAAGACGATATGAATAAGTTTATTAAGGGATATTTAAGTCATATGTCGATAGAAGAAACAGAAGAAATTACACACGTCGTTTAAATAATTTATTACAATATTACTTAATTCCAATTTTTACTTTATTATAATATTTTTAGCATATCTTCTAATAACTTCTCTTTCTAATTCTCTTTCTTTTTCAATATCTAAAAATTGTTTCATATATTGTGTAGCGTTTCTGCTTATTTCTTTACATTTATCTAAGTTATTTTTACACCATTCATATTTTTCTTCTAAATTAGAATAATCATCTTTTAGAAGTATATAATGTATATTTGGAATTAATTTATCTTCCATAATCCAACTAAAATTCCTTGGTTTAGCCATTAATACTACACTATTTGAATATAACATCCATTTTAATCCACTCGCGATTTCATTGCCTTCTACTGATATTAAAAATTTATATTGTAATTGCGCAGTAATATCCAAAGCTTCTTTTATATATTTATTATTAATATTATTTCTAGTAATTCCTACTGTTTCACAATTATTTATTACTTTATTTTGACAAAAACCTATATCAATACCTATATTATTTTTATTATAATATTTTTCTACAAGAGAATATCTATTTGCGGGTTTACTTCTTTTACCTGTAGTGCTACCTCTCCATAAAATGATATTTTTTTTTGTTTCAAATGGAATATCTGGATTTTTGTATAAGTAATCTACTAAGTTCATATGTCTGTGTCTTTTGAAATTAATTAATATATTGTTATTATTTTCTCTTCTTGTTTTACATAATAAAGGTAAATTTGTCGGATTATTATTATAGTCTCCTATTAAAAATAATATATTATTATAAATTTTCGTTTCTTTTAAGAGTTGTTTGAGGTACTTAGGATAAAAAGTGTAAATATATATATCATTTTTTTTTAATTCTTGTATACTTTTATTTTTTTCAAAATTACTTAGATTTAATAAAATTGTACTTTTATTTATAAGTATATCTTCTTTTTTTATTTCAATTTGTTTATCATAGAATTCTCCTAAATAATATTTTATTCTATTCATATATAAAAGTTATAAATAAAATTTCTCTAATGTTTTTTCAAAAGCATAATTTATATATTGTATATCATTATAAATCTCAACATCTTCTAAATTATATATATCTTGTAAATCTTTATCTATTAAACATTTTAATTTATATCCTTTAGCATAATTAATTGTAGAAGTTAATTTTTTTTTATAATAATTTGGATTGGAATTTTTAGAAATTAGAGGTAATATACAATAACCGTTTAAAAATTCTTTATGAAAATCAATAAAATTCAAATTATTTTTTAATATAATTTTTTCCTTGTATTTAATAAGAGATTGTGGTAGATCACCCCTTCCTATAAGTTTTATTTTAAAATCATATTTGTAATTTTGACTTAATATTTTTTTTAATAAATCATAATTTCTTCTTTTCTGATTTAAATTACCTTGAATAATATAAACTGGAATTTTAGTTTTAATTTTATTAAAAGAAAAAGGAAGTATATCTGCTTCCAAAAATCTATTTGATAAAAAAGGTGTTAAAAATAATATATTTGGATTTTCTTTTAATCTTGGTGTTAATTCATGTGCTATATATTTTTTATTTTTATTATCTTTATCTAAATATTTAAAATCTTTATCATAAACAGTACAGTTTATAAAATAATCATAATTAAATATTTTTTGAAACTTAATATTAGGATATTTGTTTTTTATATATTTTTTAAAAAAAGGGCAGTGATAAATCGACAAATATATATTTAATTTTTCAAATAAATCAATATTCAAAATATAATTACATTTGACTATAACAGATTCTATTATTTCGTAATGTGCGGGATAATTATTGACAATAATTAATTTTTTCATATTATATAAAATAATTATGATATATTAAAAAAAATATTTTTACTAATTTATAAAAAAGGAAATGATTTTAATAATTTTTCCAAATCTATTTTATTTCCTTCTCTATAAAACAATGAACTGTCGTATTGATTTAAATTTGTAATTTTTAAATATTCTCTTTTTTGCGAAGCAAAATAATCCATAAATTTAAAATCTCCTTCTAATAGTTTATATTGATCTAACCATAAATTAGGTATATCATAGGCATCCGAACATATTAAACCATGTAGCGAAGAACTTATAATTTCCTTACAAGAACATATATAATCAATAACATTCTGCCATTTATCTTTTGGATTAATTAAGTAATATTTAGTTATATCAATATTATTTATGTATTTCTTATAATTACTTTTGTGTGGAACAATACCAATTTTATTTTTTAAATTTTCAATTATATTTGGTTTATAAAATTTAGGTAGTAATAATGCAGGGTCACCATATATTTTAGGAACATATATATTTTTTTTATTCATTAAAATTTTTCTTGTAAGAGGACCTCTAACCGAACAAACATTTAGTTTAGTATATCTATGACCATTCTCTAAATTATTAGGTGTACGAATACCAGAACCAAATATATATGAATTATTTTTAGCACAGTGTATATAAGAACCTATACATAAAATATTTAATGATATATTTTCTGTATTAAATACTAACTCATACTTTTGATTACATATTATTTTTTTGGTAATAAATTTAGACAACTCATCACCAAAATTACCATTTACTGATTTATCTTTGAAATAAATTAAATTTACTTTCATATATTATATCTAATTATAAATTTATACATAAATACTCGCATATGTTAAAAATATAAGTAAAAGGATACTTCATCTGTTAATCGTAATTTATTTTTTGGATTTAATTCTTCTAAATTCATTAAAAATATTTTTAATTTATTTTTATTTATTAACTCTTCTTTATCAATAATTATTTCTTTGTCATAAAATTCCCTAAATAATATTTTAATCTTTCTTTTATATTCATTAACTACTTTTAAGAAAAAAGTTTTAGAATTATATAGTATATGGTTAAAACTAAAAAATTTAAAAATATAAAAAATAATAAAAAAACTATAAAAAAATCGAAAAAGGTTAAACAACTCATTATAAAGAAAAAACTTATGACTGATGAAGAAATCAAAGACAAAGAAAGTGAATATTTCAGTAAAAAGGATTTTAAACATATTATAAAAAATGATTTAGATGTTTATTATTTAAAAGATGGAAAGAAAGTCTTATTGGCAAAATTCAGAAAAAAGGTAATACCTAAAAAACTGTGTAAGTTAGTGATTGATAATTTAAAAGAAGCTGCCAAAAAAGAACATGATAATCGTGGTCCGGCAGCAGGACCTATAGATTTCAAAAAAGTCCCACAATATGTTAAAAAAGAAAATGTTAAGGAACAAGGAAAATATAGAATTTATGGGTATTATTCAGATACAACACATAAATTAGTCAATAACTATATTGGAAATAAAGCACAGAGTAATATTATCGGTTATTTCGATAGACCAGATAGAAATACTAATACTATAAATCAACCTTGTCGTTTAACTGCCTTTAATGCGAATGAACCTGAAAAATTCAAAAATGTAATTCCTTATATTCGAGCAGCAGATAAAGTTTTTAAGGATTTAGTTCCGTTACATTATAAAAAACAATATCAAAGAGCACAACAAACGAAATTTGTTATAGCAGATACTGCTTTCAGCACTTTAACTATTAATTATAATTGGAGAACTGGATTACATAAAGATTCTGGAGATTATATAGACGGTTTCGGTAATTTATTGGTATGCGAAGAGGGAAAATATGAAGGAGGATATACAGGGTTTCCGCAATATGGAGTTTGTTTTGATGTAAGGGAAGGGGATTTTCTCGCAATGGACGTACACGAATCGCATTGTAATACGGAAATAAAAGGTAAGACAAAGGATTATACAAGATTATCAGTTGTTTGTTATTTACGGAATAATATGATTAAATGTAAGTAAAAGAAATATAAAATTCAAAAGAAATATAAAAAATCAAAAAATCAAAAAAAATAACAAATAAACATAAAAAAATAACAAAAAAGAATAAAAAATAATTATTATTTACTTCTTTTTATACCAAAAACCATTAATTATATTTATTTTCATACATAAAATATATTTCTAATTTACTATGTCTATTAGAAATATATTAAAAACCAGATATTTTTATAGATTCGAAATTTAAGAAAATATAATATTAAAATTATAGAAATTAAATTAAAAAATATATATATATATATATGAGTAATAATCAAGAAATCTATATTTCTTATATTAAAAACATTATAACTTTTATGTTTGTTAAAGATAAATATCAAGCTATAATACATCATAAAAATACCATTTGTTCAAAACAAGTTAAGAATTACATAATTTTTTTGATGAATAAAGGCTACAACACCAAACAAAACGAAGAATACAAACAAAATGAAACATTCATATATTTTAAGGATACGTTTAATGTTGATGATAAAAATATTCGAGAAAACGTAGGTGAAGAAAATTTAAGCCGTATTCTTAAACTTGATACAAAAAAATCACAGTATGTTTTTAGAAATGCTTGTAAAGTAGTAAAACATTTGCTTAAATTAAAACCGGAAGAAAGAGAAAAGGAAGGAGAACTCGCACTAGCCGCACTAGCCGAACTAGAACTATCACAAGATGAATCATATATAGACAATGGTGACAACAATAATTTAAGTATGATGCCAGACGTTGATGGTTATTATAGTAATGGCGGTAAATGCCAAGTGAATATTTCCGACGGCGACACTGAGATTGGAGAGGGTGCCTTTTCAGACTGTATTGATTTGACCTCGGTAACGATTCCCAACTCGGTCACTTCGATTGGAGAGAAAGCCTTTTATGGCTGCATTGGTTTGACCTCGGTAACGATTCCCAACTCGGTCACCGAGA
>TARA_B110001469_G_scaffold123854_1_pt1 | contig 12556 bp, 12 predicted proteins | sample TARA_B110001469 | Tara Oceans TARA_B110001469 (sample SAMEA4397034) | marine metagenome | biome: Polar Biome; feature: [SRF] surface water layer (ENVO:00010504); material: water (ENVO:00002006), including particulate matter (ENVO:01000060) such as... | depth 5 m
AACTTCACGTATTTCCCGAACCCAGTAAACAATGTATTGTCTATCAAAGCGCAAGCTTCTATTGATAGTATCACGGTTTACAATATGTTAGGGCAAACAGTTGTGAGATCAACACCAAACACAACTACAACTACTGTTGATATGTCTGGATTACAGACAGGGGCTTACTTTGTTCAAGTAGCTATCAACAACAGTATTGAAACTGTACGAGTGATTAAAAATTAAAATCCAATTTAATTTTATACAAAGCCTCGCTAAGAAATTAGCGAGGCTTTTTTATACAACAACAACTCACTTCAATTCAAACACTTTGTGTAACTTTGTGTCTATGATTGCAAGTGATTTTTCGTTTATCATTCCTGTTTTTAACCGACCTGAAGAAATTAGAGAACTTCTTGAAAGTTTTTGTGCCTTAGAATCACCCAAGACGTTTGAAATTGTCATCATTGAAGATGGCTCTACTTTAGACTCAAAACTCATTGTCGATCATTTTCAAGACCGTCTTAAAATCAGCTATTACGCCAAAGAAAACACAGGGCCTGGACATTCCAGAAACTATGGTATGGAACGCGCCAAAGGCCGTTATTTTATTATTTTAGATTCAGATTGCATCCTGCCACCACCATATTTAGAAGCCGTTATTTCTAAATTAAACACCCAGTATGTAGATGGATTTGGAGGGCCAGATGCTGCCAAAGACACCTTTACAGACCTTCAAAAAGCAATCAATTTTTCGATGACCTCTTATATGACCACTGGCGGTATTCGAGGCGGAAAAATCTCCGTTGAAAATTACGAACCCCGAAGTTTTAATATGGGAATTTCTAAAGAAGCCTTTCAAGCCACAGGCGGTTTTGGACGGATTCACCCTGGGGAAGACCCCGATTTGTCCATTCGACTCAAAGAAATGGGCTATCACTTACACCTCATCCCCGAAGCGTTTGTATTTCATAAACGCCGCATATCCTTAGAAAGTTTTTATACACAAGTCAATAAATTTGGGCAAGCCCGCCCCATTCTCAATAAATGGCATCCACAATCCAAACGATTGACCTATTGGTTTCCAACACTGTTCACCCTCGGTTTTGTGGGGAGTAGTCTAGCCGCTATTTTCGGGTTCTATTGGTTTTTAATCATTTACGCACTCTATTTTCTTGCAGCTATGATCGGCGCTTTTCGCTCCACTAACAACATCATTGTGGCTTTTTTAGTACTGCCCGCCATTGCCATTCAGTTTTTTGGCTATGGGTTTGGATTTCTCAAAGCCACCCTAAAATTGGGACTTTCTAGAAAAGATGAAACCCTGCTGTTTCCTAATTTATTTTTCAGAGCCCAATGATCAAAAAAATTAAACATATAAAATCCAATTTCGTGCAAGGCAAACGTTTGAACGTATTTGTGTTGTTTCTATTTTTGTCGTTTTTGATTTCATTACTCTCAAAATTGTCAAACACCTATACCCAAACACTTCAATTTGAGCTGCAACCCACACAGCTAAAATCGAACGAAGTGCTGGTTTCAAAGGATGCTAAAACAATCAACGTCACCATTTCAGGCAAAGGATTTGCGCTGCTAAAATACTATATAGAAACACCCACTATTGACGTTGATTTTTCACAATTAAACAAAAACAAAGCCCATTATTTCTGGACAGAGCGCAGCCAACTTGAAAAAATCATCAATCATTTTGATTCAAAAATCACGGTAAAATCAATCAACCCCGACACCCTTTTATTTCCATACGACCGACAGTTTATTAAAAAAATCCCTGTGGAAGTTTCGGTAAATTCAAGTTTTGCAGTGGGATTTGATTTGGTCAACCCCTTTCGGTCTGTTCCCGATTCAATCACTCTTATCGGGCCTGAATCCCTTGTGAAAACAATTTCAACCATTAAAACTAAAACCTTAGATTTAACAGATGTCAACGCCAATATTGATAGAGTAGTAGCCTTAGACATTCCTACCACTTCAGATCAGCTCAGCTATTCTGAGCAAACTGTTTCAGTAAGGGCTGAGGTTGAGAAATTCACAGAAGGCAGCGTCAATGTGCCCGTCACCATTGTGAATGTGCCAGACAACCTTACACTTAATTTTTTCCCTAAAGAAATAACCGTCATATTCTATGCATCTCTCAAAGCATACAACAGCATTGATGCCAGTCATTTTTCTGTGGAGTGTGATTTTAATACCTTAACCGCTGAAAATAAATATCTAAACCCTGTGTTGGTAAAGCAGCCTACAACAGTGAAAACGGCTGCATTAAAAGGGACTGAATTTGAATATGTAATCACGCCAAAAAATGACTAAAATTGTAGGACTTACCGGCGGTATTGGCAGTGGGAAAACCACCGTGGCTCAAATGTTTAAAGCCTTGGGCGTTCCTGTTTACAATGCAGACGACGAAGCCAAAGCCTTGATGCAAAGCTCTGAAATCATCAAAGGAGAATTGATACAATTACTCGGCGATTCCTGTTATCAAAACGCACAGTTGAACCGTTCTTTTATTGCTTCCAAAGTATTTGCTGATAAAGCCTTGTTAGAAAAAATAAACGCCATTGTCCACCCAAAAGTAGCAGCTCATTTTGAACAGTGGCTTTCCAATCAAAATGCTCCTTATGTGATCAAAGAAGTCGCCATCCTTTTTGAAACGGGATCTCAAGATCTTTTTGATTTTATTCTGACGGTCACAGCGCCTGTGGAAACACGCATCCAACGGGTGATGGATAGGGATCAAAAAACAAAATCGGAAGTTGAATTGGTGATTAAAAACCAATTATCGGAAACAGAAAAAATAAATCAATCGCATTTTGTGATTTTTAATAACACTATTTCAAATACCGAGCGTGATGTGGTAGAAATTCACAAAAAAATAACAGAAACCATAAATAATTCATAAAAATTTAACATTCGTGTTAAGTTGAGGTTAAAAGAAATTTTAACATAATTTAAAACCTTAATTTTGGGGGATGAATAAAAAATTGTTCACTTTGTTGGTCATTCTGATGAGTTTATCACTTATCGGAATTATTTTTGTTCAAGCTTATTATATCAATAATTCGCTTGAAACAAAGGAGGAACAATTTACGTTCAACGTAAAAAAGGCATTGACCTATACCACCAATCAAGTTGCGGATATTGAGTATAAAAAATATGTCAAAGCACTCAACAAAATTATTTCGGAAGGTAGAGAACCCGACACTACTGCCATTCGTAATATCACTGTTTACAAGCAGGACAATACCACCAATCAAATTATTATTTATAATACCGGAATCCTCGAAGAGAATTTTAAAGTACCTTCACTTATTGATTTAAACATAGACAGTTTAGGCTTGAGTAGTTTTAGAGGAAAAACCACCACTAAAATTTATGATAATAATGTTTTTGGAGGCGATCTCATTTCGACCACAGAGCAGTCTTTTGAGAAAGTTCTGAACATGGACAAATTACAAAAAGCCACTTTTGAATCGCAATACAAATCAGAAATTAAAAACACCCCAATCCATCAGCGGGTTTCTCCTTATGGAATTCAGAAATTATTATTCAAAAAGTTAAGAGAAGACAATATTGACATTGGTTTTGAATTTGCAATTTTCCACAATGATTTAGGCACTAAAATTCAATCTGAAAATTTTGATCAGTCTTTGGCTCCTACCATTGGCGCCCCCATTTTTTTAGATGACAATGACGAGAGTGATTTTAAACTTTATATCAATTTTCCAGAACGCAAAAAATTCATTATTTCTTCGATTATAGGAGTCACGCTCCTGTCCGTTTTATTTACTTTGATTATCATTATAGCCTATACCAGTGCCTTGTACCAGTTAATTAAACAGCGCAAAATATCGCAAATGAAATCAGATTTCATTAACAATATGACGCACGAATTCAAAACACCCATCGCCACCATCAATCTAGCGTTGGATGCCATCAGGAACCCACAAGTCATCAACGATCAAGAAAAGGTGAAACGCTACCTTCGAATGATTAAAGAAGAAAATAAGCGTATGAATGCGCAAGTTGAAAATGTATTGCGTATTTCTCAGCTTCAGAAAAAGCAACTCAATATTAGCAAAGACCGTCTAAAATTACACGATTTAATAGAAGATGCCGTAACGCATGTGGAGCTTATTGTAGAAGATCGTGAAGGCTATATCAAAACCCATTTTAACGCTGCTAAATCGTCTTTTTTGGCCAATGAAACCTATTTCACTAATGTGATTGTAAACATATTAGACAATGCCATAAAATACTCACCTGAGGCTCCAAAAATTGATGTTTATACTGAAAATGTGGGGAACAACATCTTGTTGAGTGTGAAAGACCAAGGGATGGGAATGAACAAAGCCGTACAAAAACGTATATTTGAAGAGTTCTACAGAGAATATACGGGCAATGTGCACAACGTTAAAGGTCACGGATTGGGCTTAGCGAATGTCAAACGAATTGTAGAAAATCACCAGGGAACTGTGTCTGTCGAAAGTGAAAAAGGCAGGGGAAGTACCTTCACTATAAAATTACCATTAATCGCATAATATCATGGAAGAAAGTTTAAAAAAAATATTACTAGTCGAAGATGATCCGAATTTTGGAACCGTCTTAAAAGAGTATTTATCCCTCAATGGTTATGAAGTTGTTCATGCCAAAAATGGGATGGAAGGCTTTGAGAAATTCAAAAAAACAGATTACCATTTGTGTATTTTAGATGTGATGATGCCCTATAAAGATGGGTTTACACTCGCCAAAGAAATACGTGAAAAAAACACTGAAATTCCAATCATTTTCCTCACCGCCAAAGCCCTAAAAGAAGATGTTTTAAAAGGCTATAAAGTCGGTGCTGATGATTACCTGAACAAGCCTTTTGACAGTGAAGTTCTTTTGATGAAGATCAAAGCGATCATCCAACGAAAAACCGTGGATACGCTTGCTGATAGCAAACAATTTGAATTTACTATTGGCGAATTCAGTCTGAACTCTAAGTTGAGATTCTTAAGCCATAAAGGGGAAAAACCAGCTAAGTTATCGCCCAAAGAAAATGAATTGCTTCGCTTGTTAATTTTACACGAAGACGATTTGATGCCTCGCGAAATTGCATTGACAAAAATATGGAGAGACGATAATTATTTCACATCGCGAAGTATGGACGTTTATATTGCAAAATTACGAAAGTATTTGAAGCTCGATCCGAAAGTAGAAATCCTTAATATTCATGGGGAAGGCTTTCGATTGGTCGTCAATAAATAACAGTTTAAAAACCAGCTTTTAGCTGGTTTTTTTTAGCTCTTTATCTAAGTAATCTAAAATATCTTGCAACTCTGTATCGTATTCAAACCACTGTGTTTCGGAGTCCTTTTGGAACCATGTCATCTGACGTTTGGCAAATCGCCTTGTGTTTTTCTTAATTTCTGAGATCGCAAAATCAAGCGTCCACTTTTCGTCAAAATAATTAAACAATTCTTTATACCCCACAGTATTGAGTGCATTTAAGTCTCTGTGTTCAAACACCGCTTTGGCTTCTTCCAACAAACCGTTTTCGATCATTTGATCGACCCGATTGTTAATCCGTTCATAAATCAAGGGGCGTTCTGCTTTTAAGCCAATTGAAATCGTTTTAAAATTTCTTTGTCCTCTGTTTTTATTTAAAAATGACGCATAAGGCTTTCCTGTGCCTCTACAAATTTCAAGGGCTCGAATGACCCGATGCGGATTTTGGAGCGCGATAGTCCCGTAGCTTTTAGGATCCAGTCGTTTTAATTCTTCTTGAAGAACCTCTAACCCTTTTGATTCCAATTCCGAGTTGAGCTCTGCTCTAATTTCCGAGGGGATATCAGGGAATTCGTCAAAGCCTTTAAGCACTGCATTGACATACAATCCAGAGCCGCCAACCATCACCATAACAGGGTTGGATGCATGTAGTAATTCAAGTTTTTCAAGTGCTTCTTTTTCAAAAGCACCCACGCTATAAGACTCCTGAATGGATTTGTGATGGATAAAATGATGTGGAGCAACGCTCAATTCTTCTGGAGTTGGTGCTGCTGTTCCAATGGGGATTTCTTTGTAAAACTGACGCGAATCCGCCGAAATAATGTCTGTATTGAACTGCGAAGCCAGCTTCAAACTAAGGGCTGTTTTTCCGATACCTGTAGGGCCTACAATCGAAATAAGATACTTATTCATCATGAATTTTATAACCACATTTGTGGCAGTATTCTGCATCGTCTTGGTGGTAGGTTTCGTTACAGTTTAAACAAGCCTGTGTATTGTGTGGAATCAGTTTTTCTTCTGTTTTGGTCATTTCTGAGGTCACGATTCCCGTAGGAATTGCGATAATTCCATATCCTAAAATCATGATTAAAGAGGCGATAAACTGCCCCAAAGCGGTAATAGGTGCAATGTCACCATAACCAACCGTCGTCAGTGTGACAACCGCCCAATAGACACTTCGTGGAATGCTGGAGAAACCACTGTCTTGTTCGCTTTCTATCAAGTACATCACGGTGCCTAAAATGACACATAGCACGATGACAAACGAAAGAAACACCGCTATTTTTGCCCGACTTCGTTTCAGCGCTTTTCCGAAATTAGCAGTTTCACCAATGAAACGGGTAAGCTTTAAGATCCGAAACACTCGCATCAATCGCAAGGCTCTTAAAGCGATTAAAGAATGTGTGCCTACAAAAAATAGAGAAAGATATTTAGGAATGGTTGAGAGTAAGTCGATGATGCCATAAAAACTAAATATATAGGCTCTCGGTTTTTTAACAATGATGATACGAACGATGTATTCCAAACTAAATAAAATCGTAATGATCCATTCTGAAGTGTTCAGAATTGCTGAATATTCAGCCTCAATACTTTCGACACTTTCGAGCATCACAAGGACAATGCTAATGAGAATGACAATTAAAAGAAGGACATCAAATAATTTACCGGCAGGAGTGTCCGCTTCATAAATAATCTCATGAATTTTTTCTCTCCAACTTTTTGATTGATTTGATTTTGACATATTTCAAAAATACTAAAAAAGTTTAGTCTTGAAGTTTAATTATTTTTAATCTTTTGTGACGGCGCATAAAACTTTGAATGATATGCTGCGCATCTTTGTTATGTTCCATCGGCGTTAAGATCGATTTTAACACCGCAGTCGTATGAATTTGAAAGTTTAAATTATAGTAGGCATATCCTCTAAAAACACCGTTTTCAATCAAGATCGCACTGCGTTCATCCACATCACGACCGTAGTCGATGAGTATCATGTTTTGATCTTTAAAAGTATGGGATTCGATAAGGTTTAACACTCTTTTATTGTAAGCCTCGGCAGGTTCTTCTGAAATACAGGCGCCAGCGCAGCTTTTAATATCGTATCCAAAACAAGAGTTTGCAGTTTTATAGAGCCCACAAAGTTTTTGACACAATTGATTTTGTTCTACGATTTTAGTCATAAAACTTTTTCCACTGTCATGATTTGAGAAGGTGGTGATGGGTTTTTGATTCCCTTTTATTTTCTCCACTTTTAAATTGATATACCCCTCAGCATCTCTAAAACTAAACAACCCATGGGTGAAAATAGTACGTCGAAGTGCCCGATTGAATTTGGGCTTGTTGCGTTTTATTTCTTCACTTTCTTTGAGGAGCGCAACCAATTCACTGCCTGTTTCATCATAAGTAACCGTAGCAACTGCGAGCTGAATTTTTTTTGATTTCGGCGTTTGACCTGTAAAATGCTGATTGATTCTACTTTTGATGTTTTTACTCTTGCCAATATATACAATCTCACCATCGGCTTGATGCACATAATACACGCCAGTAACGGATGGTAATTTAGAAATGATATCGGTTAATTTCGGTTCCATCTGATGTTTTGGATCCAGACGAATGGCTGCTTTGATGATTGTTTTCTCAACATCCTTATCGAGAAGCATCTTAAATAGTTTGACGGTTGCTGTTGCATCGCCCGCAGCACGGTGCCGATCACTCACGGGAATGCCTAAAGACCGCACGAGTTTTCCCAAGCTGTAAGAGGGAAGGTCGGGAATTAGTTGTTTAGAAAGCTCTACCGTACATAAATTTTCACGTTCAAAATCAAAGCCAAGACGTCTAAACTCCGTCTTTAAAATTCGATAATCAAACTGGGCATTGTGAGCCACCAAAATACAATCTTCTGTGATTTCTACAATCCGTTTGGCAACTTCGTAAAACTTGGGTGCAGAGCGCAGCATTTTACTGTTGATCCCCGTGAGATTCACCACAAACGGTTGGATGTCACGTTCGGGGTTCACAAGGCTGATAAATTGATCTACAATTTTATGACCGTCAAATTTATAGATGGCAATTTCCGTAATGCCTTCTTCATTAAATTTCCCTCCGGTGGTTTCTATGTCTAAGACTACGTAGATAGTGCTGTTTTAAATGGCGTAATTTCTAGCTCCAAAGATACGACTTCCAACGCGAACCATGGTACTTCCGCAGTCAATAGCTAAAGGATAGTCGCCACTCATTCCCATAGAAATTATTTCAAGTTCTGGGCCTATTTTTTTTAAGCTCTCAAACGTACTTTTAAGCGTTGTAAATTCTTCTTTAATTTGAGTGCTGTCATCTGTAAAGCTAGCCATTCCCATCACGCCCACAATCGCTATATTTTTTAAACTTTTAAAATGATCGGAGTCTAATAAAGCATGCGCTGCTTCCGCAGTCATTCCAAATTTGGTATCCTCTTGAGCAATTTTCAGTTGTAACAGACAGTTGATGGTGCGCTGGTGTTTTCCCGCTTGCTTATTAATCTCATTAAGTAATTTCTCCGAGTCCACCCCATGAATCAAATCGACAAAGGAAGCCATGTATTTGACTTTATTACGCTGTACATTTCCAATCATATGCCACTGAATGTCTTTGGGCATTTGTTGGTGTTTATCCGCCATTTCTTGAATTTTATTCTCCCCAAAAATGCGTTGTCCAGATTCGTAGGCTTCCATCAAGTCTTCTACAGGTTTTGTTTTAGAAACAGCGACCAAGCTTACATGACTCGGAAGTTGAGATTGAATTTCAGATAAATTGGTTTTTATAGACATAATTAAAACTCGTATATAGTGATTCCACTTCTTAATTTTGGATAAATGTAAGTGCTTTTTGGAGGCATCACAGCATCCGAATCTGCGATGGCCATTAATTCTTTTGCTTCGATCGGAAACAGTCCAAACCCTACCGCATGATCACCACGATCTACTGTTGCTTTGATCTGTTCCAAACTGTCGGCTCCATAAATATACCCAATACGTAAATTGGTGCGAACGTTTGTAACTCCTAAAATAGGTTCCAAAAGATGCGTTTGTAAAATGTGGGTATCAAGTTGTTGGATCGCAGAATCACTGTTTTGTTTTGTTACACGTAAAGATAAGGAATAAAATGTTCCCTCTAAATACATGGAAATATCGTGTCGTTTTGAACTTTTATAAGGTTTTGAGCCTTTATTTTCGAGCTTAAAATCAACACTAATTTTTTCTAAAAAAGCATCGGTACTCAAACCGTTCAAGTCTTTGATCACTCTGTTGTAATCGTATATTTTAAGTTGACTTTCCGGAACTAAATAGCTTAAAAAATGATTGTAAGAAGCCTCAGTTGTAGGGTGTTTCTCTGATTTTAGTTCGCGAGCCAAAAGTGCCGATGATGCGGAACGGTGGTGTCCATCAGCGATGTAAAGCGAGGGGATATTTTGAAACGCTTTTTGAATAAAAATAACATCTTCTGGATCATCGACACACCAAAGTTTATGGGTTTCATTTTCAGTTGCCCAAGAGTTAAACTCAGATGCCTTTTTTTTGGCATTTTGAATGCCTGTTTCCAACGTCAAATCGTCTGCGTAAGTAAGCAGTACAGGCGCCGCATTGAACCGAACGTTTTCTAAGTAAATTTTAAACGTATTTTCACGTTTCGAAATAGTTGCTTCGTGTTTTTTGATGACATGAGAGTCATAATCTTCTGCACTAGCGGTTGCAATGACGCCACAAAACAAGTGTCCGTTTGCTTGTACTGTTTCATAAATATAATAGGAGGGAGCAGTGTCTTTAATCAAAACATCTGAGGCTTTAAATGCTTCAAATCTTTTTTTGACCAATGCATACCGCTTTGATTTTTCGGATGCAAAAGAGGGGTCTTTTTTTATGTTAATAATACTCAAAAAGGAAGCAGGGTTCTCTTTTAATTCTTTTTTTAATTCGTTCTCAGAATACGTTTTGTAGGACTTTGAACTAAAGTTTCCAAGATTCGTTTTTGAAGGACGTACCGCTCTGAAAGGATTGATTTTTGCCATTATTTTTTAGGTATAGATTTGGTATGAATTTTTAAGAAAATTGAGCAGCAACATTGACTGCTTTTCGTTCTTTTGAATAATCGTAAAAGCCTTCGCCTGTTTTAACTCCATATTTTCCAGCGAGCACCATGTTTACTAAGAGTGGGTTTGGAGCGTATTTCGGGTTTTTAAAGCCGTCATACATCACTTCTAAAATAGATAAACAAACGTCGAGTCCAATAAAATCGGCTAATTCTAGAGGTCCCATAGGATGGCCCATTCCAAGTTTCATAACCGTGTCAATTTCTTTAACTCCTGCAACGCCTGTAAACAAAGTTTCGATGGCTTCATTAAGCATGGGCATTAAAATACGGTTGGCCACAAATCCGGGGTAGTCATTTACAATGACGGGCGTTTTATGAATTTTTTCAGTAAGATTTACGATGAATTCTACAACTGCTTTTGAAGTACTATAGCCTGCAATGATTTCCACTAATTTCATGAGGGGTACAGGATTCATGAAATGCATTCCAATGACGCGTTCTGGTCTTGAGGTTACCGCAGCAATTTGTGTAATTGAAATAGAAGAGGTGTTGGTGGCTAGAATGGTATCTTCTGAGCAAGTTTTATCTAGTTGTTTAAATATTTGAAGTTTTAAGTCTACATTCTCAGTAGCTGCTTCAATGACCAAACTTGTGTTTTGAACGCCTTCAGCAATTGTTGCGAAGGTTGAAATATTTGCCAATGTTTTAACTTTGTCGGATGCTGCTATTTTTTCTTTAGCGATTAAACGGTCTAAGTTTTTGGTAATCGTTTCCATCGCTGTTGCCAGCGCTGTTTCATTTACATCGATTAATTGAACTTTAAAACCTGCTTGCGCAAACGTATGAGCAATGCCATTACCCATAGTTCCGGCTCCAATAACTGCAATATTTTTCATGTGTCTTTGTTTAATATTTAAAAACAATCTATAATTTGATACGCAACTCTCAAGGCATCTACACCATCTCTGAGTGTCACAACAGGAGTAGTGTTGTTGTTTATCGCGTCAGCAAAACTTTCTAGTTCATCTAAAATAGCGTTATTTGGCGCAATTTCAGGGTTTTCAAAATAGATTTGTTTTTTAACGCCTTCGGCATTTTGTAATACCATATCAAAATCTCCCGGGGTTTCTGGAGCATCTTTCATTTTTACTACCTCCACTTGTTTCTCTAAAAAGTCAACACTGATATAAGCATCCTTTTGGAAAAAGCGACTTTTTCGCATATTCTTCATAGAAATACGACTCGCCGTCAGGTTGGCAACACAGCCATTTTCAAACTCAATCCGTGCATTGGCAATGTCTGGAGTTTCACTAATCACAGAAACACCACTTGCAGTGATGTTTTTAACAGGTGATTTTACCACACTTAATATAATGTCAATATCATGAATCATTAAATCTAAAACCACAGGAACGTCGGTTCCACGCGGATTAAATTCAGCCAAACGATGTGTTTCAATAAACATAGGCGATTGGATGTCGTTTTTAACGGCTTTAAATGCGGGGTTAAAACGTTCTACGTGTCCAACTTGTCCTCTAAGGTTGTTTTCAGAAACCAACAAACGAATGTGTTCGGCTTCTTCGACCGTATTTGTTATCGGCTTTTCAATAAAAACATGCTTTCCTTTGGTGATTGCTTTGATGGCGCACGTATAATGAGAAAGTGTGGGGGTTACAATGTCAACCACATCCACAGCACCTATAAGTGCTTCTAAGGAGTCGAAAAATTTGTATCCAAATTCACTTTCAACTTTTTTTCCATTGGATGAATCTGGGTCATAAAACCCTACAAGTTCATATTTTTCAGATTGCTGAAGTAGTTTAAGATGTATTTTTCCAAGATGACCAGCCCCTAAGACCCCTGCTTTTAGCTTCATGATATCAGTTTTTTTGTAAAATTATGATTTTTTTACAGCATATCTAATATCCTAACAAAATTTTATCAAAAATCAGTTGATTTTCAGATTTGCGTAGATGAATGACATGTATCTATCGTTAAGTGTTTATTATTTAATAAAAAAAAATAAACACATAGGTAATTCCCTTTCCCGTTTATTACGTAAAACTTACCGTTTATTACGTGAATACGCCGTTTATAACTTAGCTCTATATAGTTGTTATATAACTCAATACTTTTGTGTTAAACAAATTAAATATATTAATAAACAAATATTTTTTAAGATGAAATATCCTCTCTGATCTGTGATGTGTGCCGCTAACTCTCTTGG
>TARA_B110001469_G_scaffold42956_1_pt1 | contig 12516 bp, 4 predicted proteins | sample TARA_B110001469 | Tara Oceans TARA_B110001469 (sample SAMEA4397034) | marine metagenome | biome: Polar Biome; feature: [SRF] surface water layer (ENVO:00010504); material: water (ENVO:00002006), including particulate matter (ENVO:01000060) such as... | depth 5 m
TAAAAACTTCTCAAACAGGTGCACTAGCGTTAGAAACCCATTTTAAGACTGATACAGGTGCTAACTTGCGCCAAACGTTCTGGATGTGCAGTGGTACTGAGAAAGGTGGAAAGAACTTCTACATGTCTAAAGACGGCAAGAAGCGTTACTTACCTGGTTTTACATTAGCTAATGATTTAGCACTGCTTACTGCAGCTTCAGAAATTGGTGACCTAAACACTGATGAAAAGATGGTAAAACTGTACGACTATTCTGCCAAAGAAGAAGTACCTACCAAAGTACAGATGTTTACTGATCTTGTAGGTACGCAGGTTAAAGCAGGTATTCAGATGTCTATTGAAGACAAAAATGTTCAGAATGACTCTGGTAAGTATGTACCTTCTGGGGAAACCCGTACTGAGTCAAATGTTGACAAGTTCTTCCGTGCTCGTGATGGATTAACACGTACTGAAATCATTGCAGGCGAAGCTGAGAGTGTCTTTGTAGACGCTTGGGTTGCAAAAAACCAAGGTTCTATCCGTAATAACGCCAAAGGTGCTAACGGCGTAGCTACAGGCTCACCTCTATCATCAGCGTCCACACAAGCATCAGCAGCTAACGGCCCAAAACCCGTTACTTCTTTGTTCTCTTAGTGAGGGTAGCGGGATTAGACCCGTCACTCTCAAATTTTGGCATGGTGAAAGGAAGCCTTGGTTTTGACCAGGGCTTTCCTGTATTTGACCTGGAAGAATTGTTATTACAAGAATCCAAGTCAGACAAAGCCAATGCTAAAGTTGTTCGTAAGAACAGTGACGATATAAATCGCGCTAGGTCACTGCATGATGCTATGCAGGGGTTCATTAAAGACGTAGATCTTGTGATCGTCGAAGTACCTGTTGGCTCTCAGTCAGCACGCGCTATGGCGAGTTATGGGATCTGCGTTGGACTTCTGTCTTCCATTTCACAACCGCTCATTCAAGTTACACCTTCCGAAGTCAAACTGGTAGCTGTCGGTTCTAAAACCGCAAGTAAAGCACAAATGATTGACTGGGCTACAAACTTATACCCTAACGCTAATTGGCTTAAACACAAGCAAAAAGGAGAGTGGGTATTAGGTAACAAGAATGAGCATTTAGCAGATGCATTAGCGGCTGTTCATGCAGGGCTAGCAACCGAAACTTTTAAGCAGATGACTGCTTTTATAAATAGAGAATAATTATGCGTATAACATTACACACTGATGAAATTGCAGAAGCACTTAAGGCGTATGTTGCAGTCTTAGGTATTAATTTGGAAGGTAAAGACGTTGAAATTACTTCCTTCAATGAAGGCTTTGCATTAGACGTGACGGCTGTTACAGCTACTAAAAAAACTGTGTCAGCAGTAACCAAAGTAGCAAAGCCTAAATTAAAAGAAGCTTCCCCTGTTGCAGCCAAAGATACATCTAAATCTGAGACGACAACTCATATAGTTGAAGCAAAGTTAGAAGAAGAAGAAGCTGAAGAAGTGCCGGCTAATTCTAAGTCACTCTTTGCTTAATGAAGAAGCTAACCGTCTTTTTAAAAACCCTTATCGTACTTGGCTCTGTAGGATTAGTAGCAGCACTCATCTACTTTCTTACGATCTTTGGTGGCCTAGCACTGCTAGGGGTGGGGATATTCTTGTTGATCGCAGAATATTATAAAGATGAACCAAAAGATGGTCCATAAGGACCATCTTTTAGTCTTTATTAGGAAGTTATTAGAACGCAGTTGTGTGCGTATTAGGTACGGGTTTTATCCCTTCCCCACCCCTAATGTCTAATAACTTCACTAATGAAGATTTACTCCTGTTGAACTAGCAATAGTTCCTTGGCTACGCCTTTCTTGTAGCCTTTTTTATTCCACATATAGAGGTATCCAATGGAAACCACCGCTATTTATGAACAAGCATTGCGTTCAATCGCATGGCTATCTGAAACTGACTCTTTAGTTGAAGACATTGCATCCACCGCACTACTAGATACTGGTGCCTTTTACATCGGGAACAAGAACCAACTTGAGCTGTTTCCAGAGGAATCACCCTTTTAGTTTACTTAATACCCGTAGCGTGCATCAGCCCGTTAATAGTCGCAATCTCGTCAACAGAACCCGCTGCCACTCCAAATGGGTTCTGGAAGCGGCTCATTAATCCATTATTTAAGAAGCTTGAGTCTGTTGGTGCTGCAAAGTCAAAGTAACCTTGCCCAAGTAACAGTGTCAGTATCCTCATAGGATTCTCTTGCGCTAAGCGAATTACTGGGCGCTGTATACGGAAGTAATACTTTGAGAACATCATTAAACCCATGTCGTTAAGGTACTGAATCCCTTTACCAGTGGGCACATCGTAGTTTACAAAGTTAGCTACAATACGCTTCATGGCTTCTTCTTTTGACAATGGGTTCTTACCCCGCTCAGTATAGTACTTATACTGTGCATATCGTGCAGCAAAGTCAGATACCTGTGTAGACTGGTTTAAAAACTTGTATGCAGCTGTGTCTTGAGACAATGTAAGATTACTTGCTGCTGTTTTTATTCCTTGCGGAATATTGGCAGTTAGTCTCTCAGTTTTCTTAAACAGTTTTGACTTATAACTGAATGGGTCATCCCCCGTATCAATGTCCTCCACGATAGTCTGGAATAATCCAGCATCAATCAATTCTTTTACAGGATTATTTGCTAATGAGTTCTCCAGTTCAGCAATACGCGCACGCGTTTTGTCTTGTTCTGCTCGTGCCATTGGCTGCGCTCTTAACATACTCTGTAGTTTAAACAACTCAGTATGTTCTTTCTGATAGCGCAACACACCTTTCCACGCCACTGTCTTATGCTTGACTATATCTACTGCCGGAACACCACTAAGCCACAGTAACGACATATTACTAACAATGTTACCTACAAGTGTCAGTCCAGTCTTAACCACTAAGATATCTTTTGCAGCCCGCATAAGCTCTTGCCATCCCGCTTCGCCTTGACGAAGACGCAATATCAATTTATCCCCAAATACTTTACCCAACGTCAGTTCTAACGCTTTTATAACAAACTGTTGCGTCCTGGTTCGATCCATTGGATCATTCTTCCACAGGTCTGTAATGCTCGCTTTACGATAACCAAATACTGGATCAAACAACTCACGACGAATCATTAATAGGTCCCCGTCAAATTGCTCACGCGCTGCTTGTTTAGCATCCTCTGGTAACATGTTCCACACTTCACGCATCTTTGGATCATTTGAGCGCTTACCTACCATCATATACGCTGCTTTGTCTGGATCTTTTGCATACTGATCACCCAGCTCTTTAATCATTTTACCGTTAATGTCTTTAGTAGCTACTTTATCTATCAGGTTACCTGCCATAGCTCCCATGACATCCGTAACGTCATAACGTTTCTCTAACATATTGTTACGAAATCGCTCTTCCATTTCATAACGGTAATCCTGTACGTTACCTTGATGATCAAAAATTGGGATCATCTTTGCACCTTTACCGTCGCCTCTAGTAGGCTCAATAAGCTGTGTGTGCAACGAATCAATCTCATTTTGTGCAGAAGCACGGAAGTTAGCAACTAAGTTTATACTCCCATTCTCACCTACAGCACTCATTGCTTCACTTAGTGAGGTGCCCATTGATGATTTGTTGGTGTAAGACATCACACCCGCAAGCTGAGCAGCAATACCTCCATCTTCTACAACCATCGCAGTAATGTGTTGGCGTTTGCTGCCATCAGCATTATAACCACTAGGGTCAATACTATCACGACGTATAGTGTGGTCTATCCGGTAACCTTGTGCTTTAAGTAACTGCACTTCTTCATTGGAGGTTGCAAACTCTACTGTTAAGTTAGGGTTAGTAATTTGATGCATGTATCCTTTGACAACGTTAACAGGGTTACCATCAAAGATAGTCTCATAAGCGTCTTTTTGAATAGCTGCGTGCTGATGCATGACAAACGATACACCGTTACCATCTTGTCGTTCACCTTCTTGTAAAGCCAACTCTTTAAACGCTTCCTTTTGCTTAGCGTCTACGTAGTCTAAAGATTTCAATGTGGCTAATTGATCAATTAACGGTATGGCTTTTTGAACACTACGTGTATTGATATTACGTTGGCTATCGCCGTAAAGCATGGCAATGTTATGGGCATTCTTAGCCAAGTTACGGTTAGATGATGCGTTCTCTACCATATACAATCCAAGTGCCTTAGCTTGGTTTACGTAGTAGATCCCGTGCTGGGTAGCTAATAGCTTAGCTTCCAAATCTTTCATTTTCTTTTGCCGTGTATCATCATTAATGACTAGCTCAATAATACTGTTGTAATCAATATCTTGTTCCAGTAGTGATGATAAATCCGTCATGATCATTACTTTAGTTAATGCAGTTTCTTGAGCCTCAGTAAGAGGGTTACCAAAAGATTCTGCAATCATTCCACGAACACTATCTTTAACCTGCTTACGCTGCTGGTCAATGTCACGGTTTGACCACCGTAGTAACCGCATGACCTTACTGTTAAGTGCAGTCTCACCTAAGAACTCGTTAGCAAGAGACATGATTGTGCCGTTACGCTCCTTTAGGTGCTTGTTACGTATTTGCTGGATGACATTAATAAAGCCATCAGCCTTATCACCTTCAGTTAATATACTTGCAACACGAGCTGCTCTACCCACTAGAGTTTTAGCCGGCGTTTGTAACTTCTTGCGTAGCCCTGTCATTTGTCGGGTAATAAACGCATTGGGGCCATGATCTGATACGTGCTGCTCACGAAGAATACGCTTGCGCTTCTTTTGTTCAATGCTTGCAAGATCTTGCATTAAGCGTTGGGCTTGAGTACCTACTGATCCTTTGAAAGAAGAGGGCGCACTGACTAAACGACTCAACGCAGCCAGCACTAAATCACGTATCTTCACAAGCAGGGCGCTAAAAGAGTTTACTTTCTGCTGTTTCTGTACACGGGTTGTGTCTACTTTTTCTAATAATTGACGCGTGGGTTCGTGAACCATCGCCATAATAGTAAACGCCTGTAAGTAATCAGCTTGGTTTGTCCTAATATTCTTACCTGCAGCGTCATCATAAACAGTAGATTGGCTTGTAGTCTTAGGTGAGAATAGACGATCATAGCGTGCTTTTGCTAAATCCATATCACCTGAGTCATCTAAAAAGTCCTCAGCCTTCAGCTGCGCTTTGGCCTGCGTCCATAAGCCTTTCATAGCGACAGAGTGACTTCCCTGGTTGACTATATTTGAGCCTAATGTGGCTTCCAATTGTTCAGCAACATACGCTTCTTGGTAGCTCATACCAAACAAGCGGGAGAGGGATGATGTAAACGGCACTGTACCGTCTTTTAAGTGCTGTAGGAACGTAATGTCCTGATCAGCGTTAGCATTATCCATTTCACGTACAGTGCTTCCTAACACCTGTTGTAGCGTGTCTACAAGAGTGGTCTGAAATTCAGATATAGCGTTAACGTGTTCGTCGCTTCGCTTGGGTTGTCCTTCTAAATTACCCAGTGACTCCAGTATTTGTGGAGAAGTCATTTGCTCTATTTCTTGTGAAGCGGTGCTGTAGTCCATGTCACTAGGCTTATACAAACGTGCCTCTGACATAATCACACCCGCATTTTCCATCAACTCGTATAACGCGTTGTTAGTAGCAGACTCATCTGTCTTACCAAATATGATTTTCTGAATGGCATTGACCATGTGACGGAAACCCGCCATGACACGCTTGCCTTTGATCTCCATCTTTCGTGACTTCAGGTAGTTCTGGAAACCTTCATTGGTCATACCCCAAGTGATAAACTCATCAATACTGGAAACCATGGGCTGGTTATTAGGATACTGCTTCTTAAAGACAGGATCATTCTTAACCCGTGTCATCAATGCATCCAAATCAGTAATTGCTTCACGGACTGCCTTGGGGCGGCTTGCTGCAGGGTCTTCTAAGAAACGATTAATCAATGCGTGTATTAATTCATGAGCAATGGTTTCTGAAGTCATTGCATGATCATGGAAGCCAGTAGACTTCAGGTAAACAGTATGCGTGTTGCCGTCGTAGACTGCACGAGCACTGCGTAATGCTTTAGACACTGGTTCAGACAATTCTAAGTCAACATCTGGCTCAACTAATACGACTGCCGCATCGCCTAAATGCTCACGTATACCTGCCAGTATTTTACTGCCCGCAGTACGCTTATCAAGGGTGTTCAAAACCAATCCAACTAATCTATCCACATCTGGATTTTCAGTAGCACGTAAATACATTTGTACATCAAGTAATGCATTAGGGTCTTCGCTTGTAGCGGTATAACCTAGTTCACTGTGAGGTACATCAATAGCAGGGGAGTCTTCTGACTGGCCTTCCTGGAGTGGACTAAAGCCCACTCCTTCAAGGTTGTACTGGGTCACATGACGAATCTGTCCTATCAACGTGTCTTTAGCAGCACCTATTTCTTTGGCTTGCTTAAACGCCTTGTCAACCACATCTCTGTCATAGTACTTCCAACGCACACCGCTACTTTTACCAGACATAAACTCATATATAGTGTTGTCTTCCGCATACTTGATCATTTCTTTCTTGGCACGTACTGCAGACAGATAAGCCGCTTTAGTCAAAGACATATTCTTCATGGCTTTGTAGAAGACGTTGTTAAGCGTCTTTGCTGTGTGCTCTGCTGAAAGTACACCGGTGTAGAAACCATCGTGTACGTTAAGTACTGAAGCAAAGTTCATGGTTTGCAAGGCAACTGCAGCGTCTAATGAATGAATACTCAGTACTGTGGGGGATACACCCAGATCATCAACCCATTGACGAGTTTGGCCTGTTGAGTTAATGGAATTTACGCCAGCTACTTTACGACCTAACTTGGTTTCTACTTTATAAAGCTTAGTGCTACCTTCACTACGACCTTGTTTAGCTAACTGGATTAACTCTTTTCTATCCACACTGAAAGCATTGTTAATACCAGGGATTGCGCCCTGCAAGTCGTCTATAATTTTTTCTATAACGCCAATAGGAAGGTCATCATTCTTAGTAATGGTTAATGCAGCGATTAGCTTACTTCGTTCTCTTTTGACAGCTAATGTAAACAACTCAACAAATTCGTCATTAATACCTTTAATCACTTCGTTGTACTTTGTACGATTCTCCATGAACGTACCAAACTCTTGCTCTATAGCAGCCATTACAGTATTGCCGTGGTTATCTCCTACCCATTTGCGTAGGGCAAAAACACCTTGATAGTCTAGCTTTTGTTCCATGATTGTATTTGGATCAAGGGTAGGGAGTACGTACAGACCCTTAGTTAACAACTTAAGTTCATTATCTAGTTGAGCCAACATTGCTGAGCGTTGTGCATCAGTACCCGGACCATTAACAATGGTTTCTATTTCCTTAAGTATATTTTCAACAAATTCATCAGACACTGAATTAATAATACCTTTTATACCTGCACCGTAGACCGTAGTCATCAGAGGCTGTTTAGAGCTTGCACGGTTAATCTTAAAGAGCCTTTCTGCAACTTTAAACTCTGCAGGTGCTTTTGCTTTTAGCATAGCTAAGTTCTGGTTCCACTTCTCCGCAAGACTTTCATAACTATCCTTGTGCCCACGCGCTTTAAACTCACCGTAAGAGCGCATGTTATTAAGGAAAATACCGCCTCGTGCCAGCATAGACTTAATCTTTACATCACCTGGCATAAACTGAATCGCACCAATCATAACGCCGTTGGTAATACCATCAATCTCAACCGCTAGATCTGAAGTAAATTTATCACCATTAGCTGCTTGCATCCGTGCGTAGTTAGTTAACGCGTGCAGTGTACTTGTACCTTCACCGCCGGCTTTAATGCCATCAACGATGGCCTGCTGTACTTGTTGCAAGTCAGACTCACTAAGGTCGCGTACATTCTGAATTTTAACTAAAGCATCAATGGCTTTTTGGAAAACAGGTTCAGCAAGTTTAGCTTCAACTTTTTCTAATACTGCACGGCGAGTTAACTTATCAATGCCAATGTCTATGCCTTGTGCTACTCCCATTAAGAACAAGGTACGCTGCTTGTTGTTCTTTGGATCAACTTGAGTAACCCACTCATTCATACGGATCAATCCACGATGAATTTTAGAACGTTGGGTGTTGACTACATCGCCTTTCATACCAATACGTTGGTTTTTCCAAATCTCATGAGCAAAGTAGAAGGGGCTTTTTAAACCAGATTTCTGATTTAACATACGTTCACGGAACTCAGCATAACTTTCTAGCTCAGTTCTTTGTGTACGCTGCTTACCTTTAGCTCCTTTACGGCGTGTAACGTGCAACTTATCAATCTCTGCATTAGTCATAACACCTAGCGCTTCTTCTTGTTGTTCACGCGTTAAGAACATTAAAGCGCCATCAGTGTCACCTGAGATCTGGTGAGCACGAATTTGATGTCTACGTAAGATAGCCTTCATCTTTTCAGCAATGGTTTTTACAGTACCTTTTTGCTTAACCACAGTCGTGTTAATAGGCGTCATTGAAGGGAATTCTTTGGCAAAGGTGGTTTCAAATAAACGACCCACCACGTAGTTACTCTCCTTTTCTAAGTCTACAAAAGAAGTTAACTCTTCAGACAATGAAGCCTCTCCTGACTCATCAACTTCTACTGCAGCCTTAATCAGAATAAGATCAGTCTTTCTATCTCGCAACTCTGAAGTGGTGGCAGCAATACCTTTCTTTAAAGCAATAAAACCGGCGTCCGTTGGTTTTCCTGACCACGAGTATAACTCTTGCTTTTGTTGTTTCTCTAACGCATACAACTCAGAATCATTGAGTGTACTAAGCGCTGTAGTTGCGTCGTATCCTTGTTTTTCAGGAAGCATTGATGTATCTATTACAATGTCAACTTTACCTGACAGCCCATACACCTCACTCATAGGAACAGAGAAAGCTTCAACCAAACCATTGTCTAGCAAGTAAGCGATAGCCAGGTTACCCATTGCCTGTTCTAAGCGGGGTAGATGGTTAGCTGGGACGGTTTTATCCTTATTGCCTAAGCCAAGGCTACGGACAATCTCTGCACCCAGTGCACGCGTCACCTCGGTCTGTGTTACTCCACCATCACTGAACAGTTCGCGCATTGTAGGCGTGACACTCACTTCCTGAATACCTAGTAATGCGCCAATAGAGAAGTCATTATTGTATAGCGTAGAACTGGCTTTTGTTGCGATCCAATTATAGACAGCTGCAGCGATAGCGGTGCTGGCTTCCTCAGTTAGATTACCGTTCTCATCTGCAAAGTTCTGAGCAGGATCAATACCAGTAAGTACTGTACCTCTCTTAGTGTTTCCAGAAGTCTTTGTAGCTTTACGAACAGCAAAGATGCCCTCTAAAGTATCTGATACAGAGTCAACAAAATAACCGAAGCTACGGATTGATTGTTCTTCAAGTTCATTGACTGATTCTTGATTAAGAAACTTAGCAACTGAATCCAGATTACCCTTCAACACTTCAGCAAGGTTACCTATGTTATGTAGGATGTTTGTCTTGCTTTTGTTAAAGCTAAATGAATCTTTCAGATCACTACTTTGTACCTGAGCTCCAATAGCTGGCTCAGTAACCTCTTCTTTTTCATTTGAGACATCATCAATTGTTGGCGCGACACTTTGTAACGTTGTTTCACTCTCTGTCACACTTGTTTCGCTGTCTGTAACCTGTTGATCTTCAACGGTATTTTCACTAACCGTCTCTGCTTCAGTGTTATTTTCAGCAGCCGAATCTGTAACACTGGATATCTGCCCAGTATTCCCTTCCTCTGTCTGATCTTGTACATTAACTGCACTTCCACTAGCACCTTCGGTACTAGTGGGGGTAGTCTCTTCTGGAGATGGCTGTTGAGCGACAGGGGTGTTTGGATTGGCGTTTGAGCCCTCCGTCGTTTCAGCAGTTTTAGTTTCTACATTACGTCCATTCCTTGCATTAACAGTAGCCTCTATATACGCTAACGTATCCTGTAAAGCCTGTGACTCATAGCTAACATTATCAGCTAATGAACCAAAGCTTCGACCAACATTGTAAGGCTTATCCTTATTAGTTTTGTATGTTGACTCTACATACTCTTTTGCTTGTTTCTCTTCCTGGGAAGCACTGAATGGTTGTCCTGGATTATCTGATTGCCGCCTGTAAGGTGCGTAAGCCATATTGAATGCTTTGGCTTTATTACTGTGGCTTTTCACAAAGGTACGCATCTGATTCAGCTCGCGTTGTACCATTGAATCGTTTCCAAAACCTAATGCTGACAAGATACTTGATCGATATTGCTCTGCACCCCTATAACCATCACCGCCATCGAACACTTGGTTTTGTACACTTTGTGTTGTCTTAAGTTCTGGTCTATTACGTAACGCGTCTAATGACTTTTCAGCATTAATGTGCAACTGAAGCTCGTTACGCTCTTCTTTTGTCCAGTGAGGGGAGGATAGTAATTCCTTAGCGTCCTTTAATGATTCAGGGCTTACCTGAAGCAACTCCAGTATTTCTTGTCCTGCAATTTTAAACTCAGTGCTCCGCTCTTTTGCGGTAATCACTTGATCTACTAATGCTCCTACGTTTGCAAGCTTAGTGTGACTGGCTTTCATTGACATACCTACTTCAACTGCCTTATCACGCGCCGTTTGACGTTGTACTAATTCCTTGTTCAACTTACTTTGCTCACGTTTACTACTTGTGGCGTCTATCTTTTTTGTTAGCGCCTCAATCGCTGCGTTCTCAACTTGAATGACTTGTGAAACACCGTTAACTAGCTTACGTGACGCTTGTAAATCAACAGGTTGTTCTGCTGTGGCGTTCCCAACTAGCTCTTGGTGAGTGGCGGCAATAGTACCTATCTTTGAAGCAAGTTCAACTTGGGTCGTATTATCTACAGAATTGGTTGAGTTATTGTTAGCGTATTCAGCAAAGTCACCTGACTCAATTGCTTTACCTAATGCTTGCTCATCAGCAGCTTGAGTGGCTGCAGAAGTTTCTTTACGTACCTTGGCTTGTCCTGCCCAAGCATCCATACGGTTATTGGCAGCGCTTTTTACTACATCTTTTGTAGCGCCTAGTGTTTGTCCCGGAGCGACAGTACCTGAACCAGCTCCTGCGCCGATCATCGCAGCCGTGTAGACCTCTTTGGGATCAGCAGTACTTAGGTCTTTGCCTTGTACTTCTGTGCTCTCAACGGCGCTTTGATAGCCTTCCGTTAAACCTTCGCCACCGAATGACTTAGCCACAGTCCCTGCACGTTGACCTAACTTTTTAACCAATGATTTACGTTTTGTTTCACTTGCAGCATCTAATCCCACTTTAGGCTTAGCTTTAACTAACCCTTTGATAATAGATAGATCACCAATTTGTTCAGCGGCAGCAAGACTCAATGACCATGCTAGCATCTCACCTGACTGCTCTTGAGTGGGTAGTTTACCGGTGTCATCAAGGATGCCTTGTACGCCCTTGCGGTATTCATCCATAGCGTAGCTGACGTTAGTAAGCATTAGACCGCCTTTGAACAGACCGCCCAATAATTGCGGAATGTTCTCTGCCACATATTCCATCGTAGCGCCGGGGTTACTGACTAGGTCGCCTGCACCTTCAAGGATCATGCCAGCAACAGCTAGTGTGTCTTCAGCACTATCAAAGCTATTTTCTTCACCAAAGTATTTATCGTAGGTTTTGCCTAGATCAGCGTTTAACTCATCACGATTGAGTGGGTTAAGTGCGCCTTCATACCACGTATCCTTATTAAAGAACTCGTCAATACCCTCTGCCGTTCCAAGGCTCTGCATCAAGTTTTCCATAACCATGCGGTTCGTACTACCGAAGAGGGAAGTGTATGACGGATGTGACTCATCTATTTCTGGGTATTGAGCTGGATCTAGTTTCTTGTAAAGCTGTGGCCCGCCATACGAGAAAGTAGTATTTAGTAATGCAACTTCGTCTTCACTCAGTGGTTGTATCTGTGCCTCAACTGAATCCAGTTGAGTTAACTGAGCTTCATATTCAGGCGTCATACCACTTTTAAGTACACCTGCGTCGATCTTACGTCGATTTTCGGCAATCACTTCACGTTTAGCGTCGTTATGTCGAGCTTGCAGGTATACATCCTGTACGTCTTGGGGAACCCCAATAGAAAGCGAGGCAGCGTTTAAGTTAAAGGGGACTTGCGCGACTTGATTAGCTACACGGGCACCACCCTCTACACCAGCAGCAGCCATTTGTGTGGCTGCACCCATAGGAGTGCCTAGTTCAGCATCGGTTACCCATGATTTCTCTTCACGCGCTAATCGTGCAGCCACAACCTCATCACCCGCTGTACTTGATTCCAACATACGCTCAACTTGTCGCGCACGAATCTCTGCCACAGTCTCTGCTTTGAGTGGATTAGTGTTCACGGTATTTGCTAGTGCAGTAGTCTTATCTATCTCACTTAGCTGAACAATCTTATTGTCAACTAATGGTTTAGTTAACGCCTGTTTAGCTTCAGAAAAAGTAGGGATAGGAACTCTTTC
>TARA_B110001469_G_scaffold109637_1_pt1 | contig 12435 bp, 8 predicted proteins | sample TARA_B110001469 | Tara Oceans TARA_B110001469 (sample SAMEA4397034) | marine metagenome | biome: Polar Biome; feature: [SRF] surface water layer (ENVO:00010504); material: water (ENVO:00002006), including particulate matter (ENVO:01000060) such as... | depth 5 m
TAGACTGGAACTCGTTTACATGAAGTCGGAATCGTTAGTAATCGTAAATTAGTATGTTACGGTGAATGATGAATCAAACTTTGCACACACCGCCCATCACGCCCGAAGAGCTACGACGGTTAGAAATTTTACCCACCAGTAACTTGAAATTAAAGATACGCGCTGTTTAATGCCGAATAATAGTAGGCGGAGCGTGTTAAATTTCTTTTATCAAAACAAGCAATTGTTTAGAAACAAGTATACTAATGAATGATAGACGACGTGGTAATTTGGGCGAAGTTGACACAAGGTAATAGTAGGGGAACCTGCTGTTGGATTACACATATTTTAAATTCTTTTCGTAAGATTTTTTTAAATAAGTTTAAAAGTAAAAAATTAAGATACGTCGCACTAAGTGGATGCCTAGATGTTAAGTAAGAAAAGAGGTGGAAAGTCTTTATTTATCGTAAGTTTCGGCTCAACTGGGATCGATAAATTAAATTTATCTATAAAAAGTGAAATGAAACATCTGATTAACTTTTAATAACAATAAATCAACTGAGATATAGGGTAGTAGCGGTGAGCGAACCCCCCATAGCCCTAATAAAAAGCATAGAAAATATTTTGGAATAAATAACTAATAAGGTGATAGTCCTTAACTTCTATAATAAAAACAAGGAGCATAGTTTAATGGTAGAACAATGGTCTTCAAAACCATATGCGGAGGTTCGATTCCTCCTGTTCTTGTTTGATTCGCCTTTCCTTTTCTGAACCCTATCACTTTCGCCGACGCTTTAGAAGACGAAAACAAAAATTTAATATTCCCTATAAGCAAATACTCCGAAGATCTTTTAAAAAAATCTCAGTAAAATTAAATTCTACTACGTTAAAATCGTTAACTCGTTTACACAATCTCCGATCTAAGATTTTTTCTTTACACAAACGTTCTTATTTACAACGTACTAAAAAGAAAGTATTTTTTACTAAATCTCGAAAACCTTCACCCTACCCAACCTTATTAAAGTGATCGGGCATCGAGACCTGCACTAACCTCCACACTAAGTTAATTGTAGGTACTCTAGCTACTTCTCATACCAAAGTAATAAATTTCTTAAAACACTTTACTTTCCTGAACTTTGAATTACTAAGCTTGTCCCTACACTCTTACTACTTACGTAACCCCTTTACTAAATTTACGTCAAAAGCTTTGCACAAGGGATACCACTTTGCACCCAAAACCTCTTTTTTAGGGAACTGAATCTCTTCAAACACCGGGCAATCAGCCAAACTAAGTTCGGATAGCACATACAGTAATATGGTTGAACTATCGTCAGGAATTCTTACCAAAAAGCATCTGCGAGCAGTACAAACTTTGCATTATTTAGAGTTTTTCAACCAAACACTAATTCCACTATCGTCGCTCTTTCGTCGAACTTACAAAAATCTCATAACGTACAAAATTCCAAAAGCTTCGCACTTCCGTTTTTACTATTATCGAATTGATCGTAGTAGACAATCGACAGATTCACAAACCTCTGAGCTCTCGTCAGTAAAAACTTCCCCCTCCCTGCAATTCCCTACCTTAACCTTCAATACCTTACTAGCTAATAGTTGACTTACGGTACGCCGACCAACACTAACCCAATCTTTTAAATCCATTACAATTTCTCGAAAAATTCGACGAAGGTGCCGACGAAAGTATTGGCGTAGGTGAGTGAGATCGGAAGTTCTAAAGTGAGTAGACTTGTCTAAACCCAACTTCTCCTTACTTAAATCCCAAGTTGCTAAATCCGCGTTACTCGACTATACCCCCTCAACTCAAACTTTAATCACCAGCCCTTTAATTAATAACCCCTCCTTATGATTTTATCTCCAAGAGTCATCAATTTTAGTAAAATACTTGTTTGAAGCAATTGAAACCAGAGTTTTAGTCAATAATGGGCTATTCTTAAAAATCCTGTCACGTACAAAAGGATCTGACAGTCGTACCCGCCCCGCACTCTCTAACCTCCTTCCTAGCCTCCCCATTAGATTTGTTATCTATCGTCGAATACTTCGGGTCGTTGGGTTTAGTAAATTTGTACCCAACGTTATACCGTATTACCATTATACTTTAGTGCAATTCCTTGAAGTTATGAGTGGTAAAAGAGTTTACATTAAATTTAACCCCTTCATAGAAAACTCTCTCACCTTTTTAGACCTAAGCCGGTGCTTAATGTGAGAGCAGCGAGTCATAGGATTTCGACGAATTTTAGGACCTAAAATTTTCTTAAACGAATCCTTACGCTTAATTTATCTAGCTATTAAGAATAAAGACTCAACCTTCTTAACAAATTGAATTAAAGCGATGCTTTATCGAATGAGTTTTTGAAAGTATAGGCTCATTTTTCGCTACTTACGGTACGTAGTTAGAGTCCTTTTTCGGCCCTATTTCGCTGATTTAGGTTTTAAAGGACTAAAGGTCAAGTTAAAGGGTAAAATTAGTATTGCCGGAAATGGTCGTACCCGTACCCTAATGTATAGGGTCGGCCAAACAAGTAATGCAACTTTTGACAACCGTGTCAACTATAACCTAACATTAGTACACACCTTTACGGGAGTGCTCGGCTTCCAGCTATGGTTCTACTTCTAGTTTTATTTAATTTCATGAAATTTCCTAATGAGTACAATTGATTAGAATCTTATTTAGACAACGATACCCTTTGATTAGAGGATACCCTTAATTGAGACGATGTCTTTGATTTAATTACAGCCGACTTTAATATTCTCTCCTTCTTTACAAGTGCTTTTTTTGTAAACAGCCACTTTTTCCTAGATTTTTTTACAAAGACTTCATTTTTAGATACAATGCTAACGGTTGAAGCTTTGAACCAGTTTACTACTCAACGATTTTTAAACATTTTCTTCTGAGACTTAATGGCTTTCGTGTACACTAATTTTTTCCCTTTACAACTTTTATTTTTTACCGATTATCAAGATTTCTTAATGCTTATTTTCCAAAATTCCCCTGAACTATCATTAGTTTTAGTTGACTATATTACAATAAACTGATTAAACTTCACAATCCGAAGTACACCTTCTTCGGTCTTCGATACTTTCCAAGACTCCCTTAATTCTACCTTATCGGAATTTGTTGAGTATTTTATAGCATTTTTCATTTTTTTCCTTGCATTAGGTTTATTTATTGGTTCTTTCCGACTTTTAAGGTGAGATAACTCAATTGAAACTTATTTAGTACGAACACATAGCTACTTATTTACCGCATCTCGAGAAACCCGACTTCAACTCGAAGCGACACTTAAGGTTTTATTTTTCTTTGTCTTATATTTCGCAATGATGATAGCTACCTTCGACGACGACCAAGAAGAATTATTAGAATTTTTCCACGGATCTTCCTTTTACGCCTTCTTACTAGTTTTTGTCTACTTCCTTTACCGATACTCAATCCACTACTTCTCTTTCCTACAAGCCTCTACGGGAGATTCTCGGGCTATCAGTCCTTTTTTCCAGTTCGCTCAAGATATGGCTAATACCTTTGCACTTATGTTAAGGTTTGGTGTTCTTATGTTGCGATTAAACATTTATGATTTCTTAGACGATGTTTTAGATTCATATTACATTTTTGTTTGTGATTTTGACGACGATGAGTACTTCTCTGAACTCTTTTTCTCAGTTTTTAGTGTCATGTTCTTTGATACCGATAACAATGACGACCGTTCATTTTTCTTAGAGGACGAAATGGATTTTTCGATGGATTTATTTTCACTATACTTTATAGTATGGTCTAAATTCTCCCTTTTCTTTCTTTTTGCGTTAGATGAAATCGCCCGAGTTCTTTTGGCTTACTACGTCGTTTACTTAATTATTTTTGAGATACAAGCTGTAAATAGGACATACGTCGAAGATCAGTACTTACTCAATAAACGTTCCCTTTCCCAAAATTCAATTCACACAAACCTTCTTTAAGTATTCTCACGCATCGCTATAGTTGACGTTAAGGAAAAAGCAAAATAAGAAAAATTTTTTTCGCACTACCCCAGTTATTTACCAAAACACAATTATCGGGTACAGCTTCGAGCCGACGCTCGGGTCTAATAGCGATAGTGAAGTACCGGGTACCTACTTTCGCAGATGACAACTATTGGCATTAGCTACATTTTTCGTACTCTTATTTTTAGCCCTAAGCTTAACAACTAACCCCCTCCTCTTTGACGAGTTAGAAGGTTTATATAGTTTTTTAAACTCCCCAGTAAATCTTTTAACATCTTTTAAAACTATAACCTCCCTTATTTAATTAGTTTTGTTTTTAGGTGATTTAAATACATTTTTATTCCTATTTTTTATACTACTAAGTGCTTTCCTACTCTCAACTAACTCAGCTTTGCATTTGTTACTCACCGCCGAGTTACTTTGAATAACTCTTTACGTAATTACATTGTTTTTAGGTTTAGTTTACGATAACCTAAATTTACTGTCGCTAACATTCTTCTTCTTAATCTTTTCCGCCGTCGAGTTTGGGATTGGTTTAGTTCTTATACTACTACAACATATATTGACGCGTACGTTATCGCTGTACACTTCAGACACAAATCTCTTTAAGTTTTTAAATCGTGCAGATCGGACAATCCATACTAATCGCCTCATTTGAAAATACTAATCCCTCACTATAATCTTTGTTTAGTACAGTTTTTTCACTATCACCATCATCACCCATTACAGCCTTTTATTATTCTAGTCAAATAATTAACATATTTGCACTGATTTACTATACTTTAATATGAAATAAAGCAAGAGTTATATACTACGTAAATAACTGAGTGTACACAACTAACCATAAGCGTATCGCGGTCAACTATTTTTGATTTGTCATACTTTCTGGAATTTGTGGAATGATTCTCGCAACTATTATTCGACTAGAAATGGCCTACCCCGGTGTAGGTATTTTAGCAGGAGATAGTCTACAGTACCTAAGCGTTGTTACTGCTCACGCGGTTATAATGGTTTTTTTCATGATCATGCCTTTAATTTTTGGAGCATTTGGTAATTTCCTCCTTCCTACTCAATTAGGAGTACATGATGTAGCCTTTCCTCGGCTCAACAGTGCTGCGTTTTGATTTTTACCTGGGGGATTACTAATGCTATGTCAGTTAGTTTGTCTCGATCGTCGCTATCAACGAATGAACTGTTTTAACATTCGTGAAGTTGAAGCTTTACTCAAAGGACGATTCTTTCCTGATTTAGTAAATACACACGATCATAGATTACTTGTAACAAACTCAACCTTAGGACTAAGGTTTAAGACAAATAACCTTGATACAATTAATCACGCTACTCTCCTATTTCACCAATACGGGCTTCAGGCTACTAACCAAAGTAGATATACCCACTTCTTCTTAAATAGCAAAACCTTGGGTAATTCTTATGAGTTTTCACCCAACGGTTCACTTAAAGCTTTCAGCGTAGAGATACTATTACGTTACTGCTTTTCGGTACCTATGTTTTTAACATCCCTCTTACCCGACACTGCCATCTTAGTAACCTGAATTTTCTCTCCTTCACACCCTATTCACACCTCCACACGAAGGGGTTTTTTAACTCACTTAGAATTTTGCCATTTCTGGATCCTTTTCACTAAATCTGAGTTAGAGAGACAGTGACTGTCGCTTTTTAACCTCTTTGCCTGCACACGATCTACTAATTATTACAGTAACTGGGCAGGGAACTTTAAATTAGGGCTATTAAACAAGTTTTTGTACGGTTATATGCAAAATTCTATAAGCACCTACTATTTACTAACTCGCGATTGACCTGAGGCACGTGATCCTCAAATTGTTACAGACGATACGTTTCCAGCTTTCTACGTAACTGCAACAGATCAATTGTGCTCACGTTCCATTTTTTTATACATGGAGGTATTTTGATCTAATTTTTTCAATACCATTATCGCCGTCACTTGTGGGTTTATGGACTCCCTGTACAAAGCCTTCTCTTACCTAATTCAATTACCATCCACTTTTATACCTTACGACTGATTCAATTTTTTACATTTAGACGCCATTTTTCTCGCCTTACGTAACTTACCCGGATTATTACCAAATCAATCTTTGTTAGAAGCAAGGCCGTACTTAATACTTTTTTCTGAGTTAGGAAATTACTCTTTCTCTTCAATAACCTTAACTTTCACAGACTTGTTCGTAAACCGATTTTCTACCTCCCTCGGATATACTAATCAACCAATGCAAATCGACTCTCAAAAATTTAACTCCCAAAATTCATTAGTAGAATCAAGCTTAGACATGCGTTATCAACGTAACTTAAACCCAATTTTTCGCTATGATTACAAACTTGGTAACTATTTTACGAAAGAAGATTCTATCGTCACCCCTTACCTATTCACCACCATCAATGAATTAACCGGTGGAATTAGAAAATCCTCTTGATTTTTTTCCAAAAAGTTCCTTGAAATCTTCAAGGACAATTTTCAAGCCTACAAAGTAACTTATGGTGTAATGGGTAGTACAAACGGTTCACTAGCAAATCCCTACATCCAGAGTACTTTCCCCTTTTACAATTTTTTAACTGCAACATCTGGTTCTTTCAATTTTTTCCAAGCTCGTTGAGCGGCTTTAACAGCCCTTGATCAGAAGTTTAATAGAATGTTCCTTACTAGCTCCGCCCAACAACGTATTTTCTCTAACTGACGACAACTAAAATTTACCCGAGAAGCTTGACGTTGTAAACTCTTAGCGGCTCGTCATCAAAAAACACTCTACCGTAGGTATACCGAAGAAGACGGAATCTTTTGAGCAATTGAAAGAAACGCGAAAGACGTTTTACCGGGTTGAGCTATGATCACTCCCTTTTCGGCTAGAACTCGTTTCACAGCAATTGGTAAAGTCGACATTGGTTTAATGGGAGTATTTTTAGTCCTAAACTCTTCTATTGTCAGCTCAGCCAACTTTTTAGTCACCTACCGGTACCTTTCGACTTTAAATAACAGAAAAATGCGAGATGCGAGATCTTTCTTTACTGAGGGAGTTATGGTTGCTTCGTGAATGATGATAGCCGCAAACCCTATGCTAGTAATCGGAATTTTAATGCTTTTATCGGATAGGCATTGACAAACATCCTTTTTTGATTATTCTGGAGGAGGTGATACAGTTCTTTTCCAACACATGTTCTGATTCTTTGGGCACCCAGAAGTCTATGTTATAATGATACCCGCCTTTGGATTTAACAACACAATACTTTCTTTCTACTTACGAAAAAGGGTATCTGCTCGAGCAAGTTTACTTTATTCCATGTACACAATTGCATTCTTAGGTTTTTTTGTTTGAGGTCACCATATGTATATGGTTGGTTTATCCCACACGACCCGAATGTTATTCAGTACACTAACGGTAATGATCTCTGTACCTGCAGCAACTAAGTTAATGCATTGATGTGTTACGTTAGCGAATAGTTCTTTTGCTATGGAACTACCTATGTTTTTCATGTTCCTATTTATCTTCTTCTTCGTTTCAGGTGGTATCTCTGGTATGGCAGTTGCGAATACTGGTATGGATATCCTTTTCCACGATACTTTTTACGTCGTAGGGCATTTCCATGTTATGTTTGCTGGATCTGCGATGTTTGCCAGTTTCGGAGCATTTTACTTCTACTTCCCTTCAATCTTCGGAGTTAAGTATAGCCGTATTTACGGTTACCTTCACTGCCTCTACTACCTTATAGGTCAGTTAATGACTGTTACTCCTATGATTTGATTAGGGTATTCAGGTATGCCTAGGAGAGTTCTAGATTACCCAGCCTCTCTCGGAGGATGACACGCTATCGTATCAGCAGGACATTTATTAAGCGTAGCCGGTTTAATGGCATTTTTTATCATGATTTTTGACAGTTTACGTCAAGCAAGGGCAGTAACTCGAAATACGTTCGGTATAACACGTTTTAACACCAGACTAAATTTCTACCTTTACGAAGTTGCGCGTAACAAATTTATACAACGAAAAGGATGATATGTATCCCGAGCTAACAACCTAAACAAAGTTCATTTAAACAAATTTGAATTCTCGAATTTCGAAGTCCTGGAGTCGTCAGTTTACGCATACGCCTTCAAAAACTAATTTTTTTACCCTATATAAGCAGTGTTTAGTGATATTTTTCTTTTACAAAACTTAACTTTTTTGACCCTTTTCTTCTTTATCAGTACCTTTAATATTCTGTCACTTTGGTACCTAGCTGGAATTTACTTAGTTCTATTAGGAGTTTGGTTGTTTTTAGACGACGGGGATATTTTTATCGGATTCTTATGAGTCATCGATTTGGGGGTCGGTCTAGTCTTCTTTATCTTTATTCTACATTATTCAACCTTCACCCAACAAAAAGCAAACTTAGATAAGTCTGGGCGGGAAGTAAGCTTATTTTTCCTAAGTTTTGTTACTTTGGTAGTTCTCTTTTATTTTTGGTCACAACCAACTGACTCAACCTTTACGTCAGGATTTAACAAAACTTGGTTCTTCTTCTTAACATGATATAGCTACTATGATTTTTCCTTTGCACAATCCATAACCGATTTAAATTTACTACGCGAAATTTACTTCTATAACAATAGTTTAGAGTTCTTCCTAATCAACTTCGTCCTATTCTACGGTATAGTAAGTTCTATCTTAATGTCCTTCCTAATAAAAAGGATATTCGCCTTCCTTAACTTTTCACAATTCTTCAACTATAAGATGTTATCTCAGGTTAACGCGACTTATTTTATCAGAAACCAAGATTTTTTAAAGCAACAAGCAACATCAACGGGAACGAGGGTATGATTAAAAAAAAAAAATTTCTACTTTTATGATAATTAAAAAAACCTGATTAAATGTTTCAGACAATACAAATGTCGAGTGATTACAAACTTTCCACTTATACAAAGGTTTTCACCGAAAACGAACTACTTTAGGTTTTTTCATTAAAGGTTCTGCAAAAGTAGTTCAGCCTCCGCGTATTGAGTATAAAGGTTACAAGTTCAAGTTTAATAAACGTGGAAATATTTGTCGGGGATTGATTATTCGCCAAAAGTTTCCGATAACTCGTCTCGATGGTGCGGTAGTCTACTTCAGCTCCAATTCAATAATCCTAATAAAGAAAAAACAAAACACGAAATCAAAACACTCGATAGGTCCTTCAAGCCTTCGATTAAGGCGAAAAAAATTTAAGGTACTATTTAATAAGTTACTCTAAGCCTGTTATACCAAAAAGTATAAAGTAAAATACCAATTAATAAAATCTATAGGATAGTAAATTTAGTTAGGGAGATTACAAACTTAATGCGTATTTAGTGGTATAATTTTATGAAATATCAAATATTGACATTACCCGTCACGGGCTATCGTTTGTGGCTATGGCAACATTGTTTTGGGAGCTATTACCCCAACCAAGACGCTTACAGCAAATACAACACTAGCAAAAAAAAGCACTGATTGAAAAGAAAAATCGTTCGTCGGAAAGAAAATTACAAGACTTTGGCAGTACAGCCTATTTCACCTCACAAACCTTCAATTTACTTCCTACCGATGTTTAACCACTTTTTTGGGTACTTATTAGTGCAATTCTCTTGGATATGCACTTTGTGGAATTCCCTAAACACTCTAACCGCGATAAGCTCTACAAAGGATTATGGGTTGAGGTTAGTATTTGGAAACCAAAAGTTGGCCGTTTCGCATTATTTAAAAAGTTTCCGAGAACAACTCAAGTTACTTTAATTATATGAAATACCCTACGCACCTAATTTTGGATTTTTCACCTACCACGAATCACCAACTCTCCCCTTACTGGGTTTTAGTTTACTCTGGTTTACCAACTCCTGCCCACTTACCCCAAACTTCCCCTGTCGCAAAACCTACCGTTTACCCAGCTTTTGACTCCTCAACAAAATACTCGGCATTTAATTCACTAGAAAATTTTAATATCTACTTCCTACGAAAAGAAAAAATTTACACTAAACTTAAGTACTCGAGATGTCCTCAATACGATATGGTTTCCGGTGGAATAGCTGCCCTCTTAGCTGGGTTTATTGGTTTTCTTATAACCGAAAAGTTCGGTTTAGAGCTGTTAGATTCAGGAGATTTTTACATAGCTTTTATGTATGCCGTTTTCCTAACATTCTCTCTTAGGCCTTTCTTAAAAATTATTTGTCGTTCATCTTCCCCATACCGCTTTATTAGTTTAAAATTTTTAGTTAGTTTTTACAAAAACTTAGCAATCCTTTCGTTTAGAGTCATCTATACGATTACGAAACCCTTCAATCCTAATTATAACGCGAAGTGGTTCCTTAGTTGAATGGGGAGGCATGAGTATGCCTCAGTTTTGTTTTTTAAAATTTGTTACGTAGTACGTTTTTTCAAAAATTACCCCAAAAAAGTAGACTAGTCGGTATTTATTAGAGCATGTATTTTGCAGTAAAGTATGAGTAGGTCGTAAAATGAACTTATGTGATCGAAGATCGGAAAATCAATTTCGAAGGCTAAAAGATTTAACATCGATAGTGAAGAGTAGTGTGAACGAAAGGTGAAAAGTTATTATAAAAGAAAAGGTAATAGAACCTGAAACTTAGTGTTTAATCTGTTAAAGCTTAGGTAATAGCGTACCTTTTGCATAATGGACTAGTAAGTTAATATCATTAGCAAGCTTAATATTCAGTAGGCGTAAATAACTTAATAAAAAGTTAATGGTATTAGACCCGAAACTAGCCGATCTAACTATGAACAAGCTGATAGTTTTACTTGAGGGCTGAACCCGTGAATGTTGCAAAATTCTGGGATGATTTGTAGTTAGGGGTGAAAGGCCAATCAAGGTTAGTGATAGCTGGTTCTCCACGAAAAATATTTAAGTATTGTTAGTGTGATTATTACTTAAGGTAAAGTTATCTTTAAATAATGTAATTTGATTATTAGGCACAATTTTGAGAAACTTAGAATTTAAGATTAATTAATACACTAAATCAGACGTAATTGCGCAAAGGTAATACGTCAAAAGGGAAACAGCCCAGATTAAAAAATAAGGCGCTTAATACTTATTAATTAGAAAAAAGTTTAATTACTATATTACCTAGGGGATAGGCTTGGAAGCAGCCATTCATTAAAAAAAGAGTAACAACTTACTAGGTTAATTTAACATACTGAAGATATATGTAAAAGTAATTAAGTTTTGATAATGTAGAGGCGATTAAATAAGTAGCCGAATTTTTAAAATAAAATTTTTTATTGGTAGTGGAGTGCTTTGTTTTTTGTTGAAGATTAATCGTTAGATTAGTTGGAGAATCCAAAGTCAATTATACTAGTATGAGTAACGTTAAACAATGTGTGATTCATAGTCGCCGAAAACCCTAAAGTTAGGTTACTAGGGATATCCGTAACCTGAAATATATTCCCTTAAAAAATGGCCAATGCCGAACCTTTAATGGGCTTCCTATCACGACTTTAAAGCTTTATTATGGCTACTAAAATTATCTGTAATCGACCCTTTTTTATTCTTTAGAAAAGGGTTAGTAAACTTTAAACAAGAAATACGTTAGGACTAGTACAAGAGATATTTTAAGGAATTTTAATATAAGTCTATATTAGTAAAAAATATATAAAAGCCGACACTGGTGGGAAAGTTGAAAATACGAAGGCGTTGAAAGAATATGGTTGAAGGAATTCGGCAAATTGACCCTGTAACTTCGGGATAAGGGGGGGGTTTTAGGCAATACATGTGAGTTTATTTACTTTAGTACTTAAACAAACAGCCTTTAGACCCAACAAAAAAGAGGAGGTAGCGACTGTTTAATAAAAACACAGGACTCTGCAAAATTTAATAATGATGTATAGAGTCTGACGCCTGCCCAGTGCTGTAAGATTAAAAATGGTAAGTATTGCTTAAAATTTAAATCCCAGTAAACGGCGGCTGTAATCCTGACGGTCCGAAGGTAGCGAAATTCATTGGCGGGTAAGTTCCGTCCTGCATGAATGGCGTAACGACTGCCTCACTGTCTCCAGCTATAATCCAGTGAAATTGAATAATAGGTGAAAATGCCTAATGAGAACAGCGGGACGGAAAGACCCTATGCACCTTTACTAGAACCTTAAATTAGTTTAAATTTGATTAATTGTTGGGAGAAGTTTCTTCGTTTAGACCAACATTCTTTAAATTTAAATTTAAGAGATCGATAAACAAAAGATTACGATATTTTAAGGATGCTAGTTTCACTGGGGCGGTGGCCTCCTAAATAGTAACGGAGGTGTGCAATGGTCTAGTAAAGCATATTTTTATGCGAGTATTATAATGAATAAAATTAGACTTGATTTTTAAATCAACGGATTTAAAAAGGGTAGAATTATTTTCTGCCTGCCATAGTGACCCGATAATATACATATCTATTGATAGAGTTATCGATTAACGGATAAAAGGTACGCTAGGGATAACAGG
>TARA_B110001469_G_scaffold17739_1_pt1 | contig 12391 bp, 14 predicted proteins | sample TARA_B110001469 | Tara Oceans TARA_B110001469 (sample SAMEA4397034) | marine metagenome | biome: Polar Biome; feature: [SRF] surface water layer (ENVO:00010504); material: water (ENVO:00002006), including particulate matter (ENVO:01000060) such as... | depth 5 m
TCACTTCAGGGGGCATGTATTTTTCATCGTGCTTAGCCAATACCTCATCCGCTAAAAACACCCCTTCATCATTGAGTTTTCCTTGGGCGACAATGCCTTGGCCTTCGCGAAAAAGATCTGGCAATATGCCCGTATAGTTTACTTTAACATCTTCCGCAAAATCGGTAATCACGAAGCGCACAGTCAAACTGTCTGAGGCTCGGACTAGACTGCCTTCTCTTACCATACCTCCAGCCCTAATGCGCTGATCCGCTGGCGCCTTACCTTGGGCCATATCAGAAGGAGAAAAAAACAGATTTATATTTTGCGACAAGGCATACAGCACCAAGCCCACAATCACTCCCACTCCACACAAAAGCCCAACAATGATTAACAACTTATTTCGTCTTTTTGGGTGCATCAACATTATTATCTGCCTTTTAATTACTGATTACGTCTCACCATGGCTTGAGCCCGCTTTAGGGCCTTCATCTTTTGGCTTCTGGCATGCCAAACATTCATACCTACAAGAGCAAAAAATAGCCCGTAACAAGACCATACATAAATCCCATGTCCTGCCATATTTAATAACCCATTTACGGATTCAAAATACATTATGTCGCTCCAGTAATATCTCGGTGCTTAATGAGCCAGGTTGCGCCTGACTGAGTCTGTAAAATTTGTGCCCTAGTGCGCACCAACACTACCAGCACAAACACGCAATAACTCCCCAACACAGTTAAAAGCAAGGGCAGATACATATCTGCGGGCATACTTGGTTTTGCCGTTAAAGTAAAACTAGAGGTCTGGTGCAGGGTGTTCCACCATTCCACTGAATACTTGATTATGGGAATGTTAATGGTACCTACTATGGCCAATATGGCAGTCGCTTTACCGGCGATTTGACGTTCAGTGATGGCCTGATTTAACGCCATAACTCCTGCATAAAGAAAAAGCAGCACTAAGGTTGAAGTGAGCCGAGCATCCCAAACCCAGTAGGCGCCCCACGTCGGCTTACCCCAAATGGCGCCAGTTAATAAGGCGATTAAAGTAAAGGTTGCACCAATCGCAATACAACTGCGGGCCACCATAAAGGCCACTTTGATCTTCCAAATAATGCCAATTGCTCCAGCCAGTGCCATCGCTAAAAATATAGATTGTGACAAAATAGCAGCGGGCACGTGCACATACATAATACGAAAGCTGTTGCCTTGTTGATAATCAGCTGGCGCAAAGGCTAAGCCCCATATAGCACCCCACATGAGCAACCCTGTAGCTGCCACAGCAAACCACGGCTGAAGACGACCACCAAAATCATAGAACCATTTAGGCGAACCCATCTGATAAAACCAACGGGGGATGCGCCACATAGAGTGAGCCATAAATACTATCTCTTTCAGTGCGTTGTATTGATTTAATTTAATAGACTACGATGTCACTACCATTTCTTTCACGGTATTATGTTCCCTATTTTACAGGCTTATTTTACAGCTTTAAAGCCGAACCAGCTGCCCATGGCGTGATCATTAAGGCAAATACAAACATCGCAGCCAATAAGGCCATATAGCCACCTACTGCCATGCCTTGTGCCGCGGCAGCCACACTAGAAGCGCCAAAAATAATCACCGGTACGTACAAAGGTAAAATGAGTAACGTGAGCAACATGCCACCACCCCTCACCCCGGTAACCAATGCTGCACCAATTGCCCCTAGCAAACTCAAGGTCGGTGTACCTATAAGGAGGCTTAACATTAAAGTGGGCACAGCTTGGCTAGGCAAAAACAACATAGTGGCAATTAAGGGTGACATTAATATTAGCGGCAAGCCACTCACTAACCAATGCACAAATACCTTAGCCAGAACTAAACTCCAACTGGGATAGGGTGCCAACAATAACTGCTCTAAGCTGCCATCGTCATGATCCAGCTTAAATAATAGTTCCAAGGACAGTAGCGTTGCCAACATTGCCGCCACCCATATAATACCCGCAGCCGTTTGAGATAAAAGCGCGGCTTCAGGACTAATACCTAAAGGAAATAACGCAATAACCAACACGAAAAAGACCAATGGGTTAAGCATTTCTGCGGGCTGCCGTGCCACTAGTAGCAAATCACGACGAATGATAGTGAGCATAAATTGGATCATATTAGCGCCTGACCGTCATTGCCACTATTGATTGAATCGATGGGCGCATATTGGCTCAGGTCTAAAATTTTAACCTGTGGTAAGTTGATGGCTTGATGACTGGTCATCAATACTGCACCACCTAAAACCGTATGTTGGTTTAACCAATCCTGCTCATCAACAATGCCCTGCTGGTCTATTGATGTAAAAGGTTCATCTAGCAACCATATGTCTGCTCTACACAGGTGCAACCGGGCTAAAGCGACTCTGCGTTTTTGACCCGCTGACAGCTGTGCCACCGTATTCTCTTCGTAGCCCATCAAGCCAACTTGCGCCAAGGCTGCGTATCGCTGTTCTTGTGTTGATTCACCATCAAGCCCAGCTAGCCAAATCAAATTCTCATCGGCTGTAAGCTGTTCTTTAAGACCCAACTTATGGCCAATGTAGATCATCTTAGCGGCCTGATTAGGCAACCATACCTGCCCCGTATCAACCGCATGAAGGCCCGCAAGCTGGCGTAATAAAGTGGTTTTTCCTGCCCCATTGAGGCCTTTAATGTGCCATAGTTCGCCAGCCTTAACGGAAAAGTTAAGGCCACTATATAAAACGCGTAAATCCCTCTCACAAGCCAAATCGCTAGTACACAAAAGAGGAGGTGGGGTCAAAGGTGCAAAGGACACTAATCGCTAACTCGTTTACATCAGGGCGGTTCATTATATCTGTTTACAAGCACAATGAGAATGAAGTTAGGCTACCCAATAACTAAACTATAGCGCACACCATTGAAATTTTGCCATTGTTCATGCCCTGTAGAATGCACCGGTCCAACAATGCTATCCACTAACACTGATTGCTGGGTTTGCTTAAGTTTAAGGCTATGACCCTGCCAACTACTTAAGTCATAGGCGACGGCCTTAATATTGAGTAATTCCCTCAAATCTAGTAACACTTGGTCAGTATGCGCTTCTCCTTGCCAAAGGGCTTCTCCTTTTGCAATTAAGGGCCCACAGATCGCCTGCATACCTGACAAATCGATCAATGGTAGGAGTAAATCTTGCTCACCTACCTTAACCTTTAAGCAGGCTTGGGATTCCATTGAGCAAGTCACTGCTTCATTCGTATTAGTCTCATCACGCTGAACACTAGCAGGGGTTAATAACCCAGACAGGTAGTCCATGAGCACTGCATCATCTTGGTTGACCATTAGTTCACTCTAGACCATTGGGGTATTTGCTGGCGTTTGCGCTGCAACTGGGTCAGTAGTAAGTCATAAGCCTGAACACCACGGGCTAAATGATTATACTGACTAGGCACCTTACCCGCCGAGCTCGCATTACGGAATTGAGTATCAATGGGAATCAGAGCATGGGAGACGTGCTCTCCAAACTCTGCTCGAATAATACGTAAACTCTGAATGGATGATTTGGTGCGGCGGTCATACATGGTTGGCAGGACTAGGGCCTGCAATTGCTGGTGGCGCGTCTTCAGAACGAGATCTAAGCTTTTAGACATACGCATCAAACCCTTGATCGCAAGAAACTCAGTTTGCACTGGCATTAATAATAATTCACATGCGGCCAACGCATTAATCATAGCTACACCTAAAACTGGTGGACTATCAATAAGCACGTAATCAAACAGGCTATCGACCTGCCCTAAGGCTTGTTGCATCACTAGACCCAAGCCACCCAACTGCCCTGACTGGCGCTCTAACGCCGCCATACGGCTACTCGCTGGAAGCAAGGTGAGGTTAGCCAAGTTAGTGTTGACAAATAGCTTAGTAATCGCTTGTTGAGGATTAACAAACAAATCGTAAACAGAGTGCTTGATGGTATCTGGGTCTAAGCCAAAGTAACTCGTAAGGGAGCCATGAGGGTCTAAATCGACCACCAAAACCTGGTGACCTTGCTGGGCGAGAAGGCCCGCTAACGTCACCACGCTAGTCGTCTTCCCTACGCCACCCTTTTGATTCGCTACTGCCCATACTTGCATCGTCATTAAGTCACTTTAGAGGGCTTAGTTGTGCGACACAAAGCCAGTATTTTTTGAGAGATTTGAGACAGGGGCAATTCAAATTCAACCGCACCTATTTGTTGCGCAACTCTAGGCATACCATAAACGACACTAGAGTTCTCATCCTGGCCCACCGTTTGACAACCCACCTCACGCATCCGCAATAAACCTTGCGCTCCATCCGCACCCATACCTGTCAAAATAACACCCACCGCAAGGCTCCCTGCCGCCTTGGCGACAGAATCAAACAGTACATCAACTGAGGGCCTGTGCCGGTTTACTTTTTCCGTATGTAAAATTCTACACATATAACCGTGACCGCGACGGCGCAGTGTAACGTGGCAATTACCGGGGGCTACATAAGCATGCCCGGGCAACATTTCACAGCCATCTGTCGCTTCCATGACGGTGATTACAGACGCTTCATTTAAACGCTTTGCCAGAGCCGCACTGAAGGTTGGTGGAATGTGCTGGGCGATCAAAATGGGAGGTGCTTCAAGTGGCATGACTGACAATATTTGGTGCAGTGCTTCAGTACCCCCTGTAGATGCACCTATGGCAATAATACTACCGATTCTTAGGGCGCCCGAATGAATGACAGGGAGAGGCCGTTTGTGATCTTCATCTGCCCGCATAAGCATGCTACTTTGAGCCAGTGCATTAACATTCGCCAATGAAGCCATGTGTATTTTTTCCACCACTAGCTTGGAAAATTTATTAATTCCCCAGTCTTCTTGGAGAGTAGATTTGGCCACGTAATCAACCGCACCCAGTGATAATGACTCAAATGTGGCCATGGCACCTTTTTCTGTCAGGGTAGAGACCATAACAACAGGCATCGGGCGTAAGCGCATTAAGTTACGCAAAAATGCAATGCCATTCATCTTGGGCATTTCAATATCGAGCGTTAATACGTCTGGATTGAGTTGCTTTATTTGATCACGGGCTACATAGGGGTCTTCGGCCGTACCCACCACTTTCATGCGTGAGTCACTATTAATGATGCCCGTCAGCAACTTTCGCATTAGCACCGAGTCATCAATGACTAACACTGAAATCAGCTTCAAAAAATACCTCTCAAACCACTAAAAAAGATCAATTTCACCATCACGGGGGAACCTCTTAATGTCTTGTAAATACGCGGCTTCACGGCGCGCAACCGTCGCTTGGTTAGTGCTTCTTAGCTTACGTACTTTTACCTTGCCAGTGTGAGGAAAATAAAGCAGTTTTCGAGGGAAATAATCACCCACATCATGGGCGGCGACTGCGATGCCCTCTTTGTCTAAGAAATCAAATACAAAATTGATATTTCGCTTGCCAATATCTGCAGTCAAATTATCTAACACCTTACCACCCCCAAACAATTTTACTTCCAAATCTTTTTTATTTCCACCATACTTTAGTATTTCATTAATTAGCACTTCCATAGCCCAATTACCATATCTGGCTGCAGTAGTATCTGAGGTTAAGGTAGGCACGCTAATCGTCTTTTGCGGCAACATAAAATGGTTCATACCACCGACATTGGTTTTAGGATTACGTATACAGGCAGAAACACAGGACCCCAATACCGTCATGATCATTTCATCTCTGCCAGAGACATATACTTCTCCTGGCATCAACTTGGCGGACGAGATTGACATGGCATTATCCCAGTAACGCTTAATCCCTTCAAACCCGTCTAGCGTTGGTGGCAGATCGCGGCTCTGGCCTACCCCGATAGGTGTCATTTCACTTTCCTATAAACCGTGTTACCAAGAGAGGTAAACCGATCCGACAATTTATACATACTCTCAGAGTGACCGATCACTAAATAACCACCTGGCACTAGTATTTCAGCGAACCGATCAAACAGCACTTTTTGTGTGGGCTTGTCAAAATAGATCACCACATTGCGACAAATGATCATTTCAAATAAACCAGACATAGGCCAATCCTGCAATAGATTGAGCGCTTTAAAAAAAGTCATACTGCGTAACGTTTTTTTGACTTGAACATTATCCTTTCCATGCATTGCAACCTTGTCAAAATGGTCTAACACCTGTTGCGAGCTAAGGCTACTAACTCGCTCACGCGAGTAAACTCCAGACTGCCCTCTAGCCACTACATTAGTGTCAATGTCGGTGGCTAATATTTTTGTGTCCCACTGAGTGGGTATTTCTCCACTTAGGGTTATAGCAACGGAATACGCTTCTTCACCCGTTGAACTGCCTGCTGACCAAATCCTTAATTTTTTTCTATTAACCTTAGACTTCCACTCAGGAATAGCCACAGTTTTAATAAAATCAAAATGATGAGATTCACGGAAGAAAGAGGTTAGGTTGGTCGTGATCGCATTCACAAAATGAATAAACTCAGGACCCTTATGATCTAGTGCCAAACTTAAATAATCATCAAATCCAAGGCAACCAGTGTTGCGAATGCGCCTAGACAGTCGGCTGTAAACCATGTCTTCTTTAATGTCTTTTAATACGATACCCGAGTGCCTATGAATCACTTCACTTATAATCTTGAAGTTCTTTTTTGACATGCTAAATTCACGGCCATTTGCTTCCATTGGGAGGGGTCTTTAATAAGGTGATTCAAAATTATAGTTTTCGTTAATCCAGCCCTGAGGTCCAAGCTACACGTTGCTTTCCAAGTGCAATAACCGCTCGCTATCCAAAAGAATGACCATCTTCCCCTTAACTTCAGTCAAGCCTTCAATAAACTCATGACTGACATTTTGATTAACACTTGGGGGAGACTGCTTGTCGCTAGAGGATAATGTGAATACATCAGACACAGCATCAACGACTACGCCCATAATACGGTTAACCCTCTCAGTGCTCACTTTAAGAACAATGACTACGGTATTTTCATCATAGTTAGCATTGGCGAGTTGGAACAAAATACGTAGATCTATCACTGGGACAATGGCGCCACGCAGATTAATTACCCCACTCACGTAGTCAGGAGCATTGGGAATAGGTGAAACGTTACCCCAACCACGAATTTCCTGCACATTGAGAATATCAACACCGTACTCTTCATCTTGCATTAAAAAGGTGAGATATTGTCTCTGATCTTCAAAATCGTGTGTTATCGAAGGATCTACCAAGGCGGCAGTTTGCTTCGATCCATCTTTTGCGTCCTCTTGCTCGGCGATGCTCATTAATATTCTCCTAAGCCGCTGCGTCAGTCATTTTTTTTGCAGCCGCGATATCATTACCCGCTAAACTCGACAACCCTATAGGGTCCACAATCATTGCCACAGTGCCATCACCCAATATGGTCGCGCCTGAGACACCGACAACCCGTATGTAATTTTCCTCCAGGCTCTTAATGACCACTTGTTGCTGCGCCAATAACTCATCAACCACAACACCAATTTTTTGCCCTTCAGACTCAACCACGACCAGAAGACTACCATCCAGAACCCCCACTTCTTCACGCAAACTAAATAAGCGATCCAAACGAAGGATTGGAATATACTCTTCTCGCAAGCTATATACATCGCTACCACCGGCGAGGTTATTCACCTTGGCTCCGTCAATTTGTAAAGACTCACTGATAGACACTAATGGGAAGATATAAGTTTGGTCTGCAACCGTGACTAACTGGCCATCCAAAATCGCCAAAGTCAAAGGCAAACGAATGCGAAAAGCACTGCCAACACCCACTTCTGATGATATCTCCACAGAGCCGTTAAGTTCTTGAATATTGCGTCGCACAACATCCATACCCACACCACGACCAGACAAGTCACTCACTTGTTCAACCGTGGAGAGGCCAGGAGTGAATAACAACTCTAACTTTTGTTCCTGCGTTAGCTGTTCAGATTCACCTACAAGACCATTTTTGCGTGCCTTGGCTAACAAACGTTCTGTATCAATGCCACCACCGTCATCGGTCATTTCGATCACAATACTGCCACCTTGATGGAAGGCTTTTAAGGAAATGGTACCCATTTCAGGTTTGCCAGCGGCGATGCGCTGTGCCGGCATTTCAATACCGTGATCTAACGCATTACGAATTAAATGCACCATGGGGTCACTAATTTTTTCCATCACCGTTTTATCAAGCTCAGTACTTTCACCACTGACTTCTAACTGAACTTTTTTGCCTAACTGAATACTAATATCCCTCACCATACGAGGTAAGCGATTGAAGGTAAAACTGATCGGCAGCATGCGAATGCGCATAACACTGTCTTGCAACTCCCGTGTGTTTTGCTCCAGTTGCACCAGACCTTCGCGCAGATTACCGATATGTTCCTCAGTAATACTGTCTCTGGCAGAACCCATCTGACCTAACATGGACTGAGTGATGACGAGTTCACCAACCAGGTTAATCAGACTGTCAACCTTGTCAATTCCCACACGTATAGAACTCGATTCAACTTTAGTAGACTTTGCTTTGACGGGGGCTTTGACCGGGTCAGTCACAGCCTCAGTCAAGCTAGATGCGATGGCGTTGGGAAGCAGTAAATCATCCACACCAGGCAACGGACCTGAGGGCATGACAAGGCGCTGCCCACCCGGGGCACTGGGGTTTGTTTGAGGTCTATCTTGTTGGTCTTGGGGCGGACTAGAAGTGACAGCAGAGGGATCTTGCAGTATCGGTGTGATCGACAGCTGGCATTCACCTTCAACCCATTCAAATACTTCTTCAACATCGTCAATTTTACAGCTAGTTAGCAGTTCTATGGTCCAGGACAAATAGCAGTTATCTGGCACCAAACTTTCCAATGGTGGCAATTCAGCGCTGTCTACGGTGGTTTTTATCTCCCCTAAGCTGGCCAGCTCGCGAAGCATACGTACCGGGTCGTTACCCCCTTTAAGCATGTCTTTATCAGGTTTAAAATAAATTTTAAACCCAACTTGTTGCCGACTAGCGCTATAACCGCCTTCATCGGGGGAGGTATCTGCTGCGGGCGCAGCCTCCTCCGTTGCCATCAGTTGGCCAGTAATGCTATTCGCTTTAACTAGACTAGCGCTATCCGCGTAACTGGCTCCATCTAACACAGCCTGAAATACTCCTGCCAACTCGTCAGCGCGTTGCATGTCTGGGTCTTGTTTTGACTGCAAAGCTTCTAGCAGCCCCCTTAAACAATCGACCGATTGTAAAAAGAGCTCAATGCCGTCCACATCAATAGCCTGTTCACCATCACGAACTTTATCCAGTAAGGTTTCTAATATATGAGTAAATTCTGCCACTTGCACAAAACCAAAGGTGCCACTACCGCCTTTGATGGAGTGAGCGGCACGAAAAATAGCATTAATTTGTTCGCTGTCTGGGTTACCCACATCTAAGTCGAGTAGCGCCGCCTCCATTAACTCCAGGCCTTCAAAGCTCTCTTCAAAGAATACTGCATGAAATTGGCTGAGATCAATGCTCATGTCATAACCCTTTTACGATCTATATGTAGACGTCTAAACTGACTGCTCCAGGCCTATCTTGTAAGCCAAAAGCTCATTAGCTGATTACTTTTTTTATGGTTGCTAGTAACTTGTCAGGGTTAAATGGCTTAACGACCCAACCGGTAGCCCCAGCACCCTTACCCGCCATTTTTCGGTCACTTGATGTTTCTGTAGTCAACATTAAAATGGGCGTGTATTTATAGGCCTCTAGCTGGCGTAACTGTTTGACTAGCTCGATGCCATTCATCACTGGCATATTGATATCACTTAGCACTAAGTCAAATGATGTACCTTTGGCGATATCTAACGCCTGCTGGCCGTCTGCAGCTTCAACCACATCATAACCAGCGCTTTCGAGGGTGAACACCACCATCTGGCGCATTGACGCAGAATCGTCTACTGCCAGTATTTTTGTCATCAAAGTAACTCCATTATAAAATAAATTGACTTAGCATCATAAATTTACCATGCCTTTAGTAGGTAATCAAAACTGCTATTTTAGCTCAACTCTTGGCTTAATCCTGAGACTCGAATTAGCTCTTGGATGGCTTTCGGCACATTAAACAAGGCCACAGCAACGTTCTTTTTAGCGCAGCTTTTTTTAAAGGCTAACAAGAGTTGCAAACCTGATGCATCAACCCTCACCAATTCAGAGGCGTCTATGATCACCTCGGTGTCCACTAAACTCTCATCCTTAAGGCGGGTGAACCACGCCCCAACTTGAGAGATGGTTAAGTCGGCATCTAGCTGAATGGTTGCGCAACTGCTCATAACGTCATCCTATACTAACTTATTTAGACTGAAAATTAACGAACTTTGTGGTGATAGTCAACGACACAAGTGCGCCTCAGAGGAGATTCAAGCTAACGTCATTGTCAAACTGTTTCAACACCAATATGATAAATTATTTCAACAGACTAGCCGAACACTGTAAACGGACATAAATAATGGCCGTAGTAATGGCGTCACCAAGGGCCGTATGCCTGCCCAACACAGGCACATCTAGCCCCTTAGCTATGGCGTCGAAAGATAAATTCATTTGGCAATCGATGCCACCCGCAAGCTGACTTTTTTTGCGATACAAATCCATCACATCCACCGATGGGTTCGGTATCCCAAAATCAAATAGTGGCCGCGCGTATTTGTCTAGTACGGCCAAATCATAACCTATGTTATACCCTACAATCGGACGGTTACCTATAAATTTAAGCATTTTCTCCAATGCCTCAGCGACTGGTAAACCATGGTTTAGGTCAATACGACGTAGCTTATGAACCTTTACAGAGTCTTGAGGCCAATCTTTGGGTGCTAACAAGGTGAGACTTAATTTTTCGCTACTTAACACACGATTACCTTTGATAACCACAGCACCAATAGACAGTATCTGTGCTTTAGACACCTCTAAACTAGTAGTCTCGATATCCAATGAGACCAATTCTTGGCCATAGTAAGGTTGAAAAAGAGGACTCCACGGACTCTGGATTTGACGTACTTTCCAGACATCTTTAATACGTCGTAATCGGCGCTTAATCATCATATTTTTAACCTAAACGATATCTTAAAGACAGGTGTTTCTTAAACTCTTTAACCACCTGAAAGGACTGCCTTAGCAAGTCTTTCTCTAAACGATCAAGAGCAGCCAAATTAACTTGATTATCAAGTGCCTCTACGCTGCAGTTTTGCTCCTGTTGATACAAATGATGACTCAAACGAAACCACTGCAGTATGGTAAAAGACTCCTTCAGTTCACTGCCTAAATTCTGGGGTAATACGCCTAGTTTAACTAAGCTTTCAATACGCTTGTAGGTATTGGTTTCGGCCACCTGATATTGCATCGCTAAGACACGGACTCCATGCACTATAGGAAAAATACCACCTTTCTTAACATCAATGCCAGCCGCTCGATCTCTAATGCCACCCAAAAAGTTCAACGGCGTCTCAAATACCAAAGCCACTTCGGCAAAGGATGACAAAAACCGTTGTTGTTGTTTCAATTCCCTTAATAACCAGTTACGGCTGGTCTTAAATAAAGCCTTATTGCCAGCCACGGGGTAGGCGTCAATTGATATGGCTAAATTAAGCAAACTGTCACTGTCAGCTTTAGTCACCCAATCGCGCATGCGCTGAGTCCAAACACTAATGGGCTGCACCCAAAATGGATTATTCACCATGACCTGTCCTGGGCACTTTGGGTACCCCAAATCCACCAGCGTTTGTGTGTAATACTCCATCGTTTGCTGGCATTCTGGCCAATCAAGGCTGTCCCGCATAATCAGGCCGTTATCTTGGTCAATTCTGACAATCTGTTCGCCACGACCCTCACTGCCCATCACTACCAGGCACACATGCGGCAATACACTTTCTGGCACCACTAGATTAAATAACTTTGACATCAATCTCTTATTAAGTGCTGCCAGCAAATCCATGGCGAAACGCACTTTAACACCCTGAGAGTAAAGTGAGCGGATTAAGTTGCCCATATCGCCTGCAGCAGCCTTGAGCTCATTAATACTGGTCGCTCGTTCTATGCGTAATCCAACCACATGAGAATGACTCGAAAAATAACTTAAGGTGTCGGCCAAGTCAATAATACCGTGCAGTTCTGAACTCTGCATGACAACCACTCGTTCAATTTGATGGAGCGTCATCAGGATTAGTGCGTTGAAGAGGTAATCCCCAGACTCCACAGTAATGAGCCTATAATTGGCAATAGTCTGCACATCCGTCGTCACGGGTAGCTTGTCTAATACAATGGCATTTAACAAGTCTGTCCCTGTGACCATGCCGTAGCGTTTACCACGTTGTACCAAAGCACAATCCACTTGCTGTTCGTGTAAAAAGCGCGTGGCCTCCTCTAAGCTGGTGCCATTAGG
>TARA_B110001469_G_C9648663_1_pt1 | contig 12338 bp, 5 predicted proteins | sample TARA_B110001469 | Tara Oceans TARA_B110001469 (sample SAMEA4397034) | marine metagenome | biome: Polar Biome; feature: [SRF] surface water layer (ENVO:00010504); material: water (ENVO:00002006), including particulate matter (ENVO:01000060) such as... | depth 5 m
TGAATGGCGTAGGGGGTTTCATTATCGATTTCTTTGGAACAAGAAGATAAAATCAACATTAAAAAAAGAGGGAGAACTAAAAGTGTATAATTTTTCATAAAAAAGGTTAATATGTAAATTTAAATAAATAGTTCTTTAAATCTAATTAATTAAACTTATTATTTCATGTGCAACGAATAGGCTGTCAAAATCTTATTAATTATTTGTGACATATCCCAGTTTAAAAAAGCAATTTCTCTCGCTGGCTTTAACAAATCCTAGTTATTAATCGCCTGTTATTGTTTTTCTTACAGACTCTAATATTTTGAAGACACTCCCAATAGAATTGAATAGATTGGGCCTGTTATGGGCTTATTTTTGAAGTATTAATTACTATTTTTGAAAGACACATGGTAGTTTTAAACCAATTTCAACATAGATATTATTTTTTTTTAATTAATTTTTCGAGTACGAGTAAAGTTAATCTCTACAAATTAGTGTCATTAAAAAAATGCTTATCTAAATAAACTAATTATTACAATAGAAATCTAGTGTTACACTACTAGATCTACATATGTAAATTAAGGTAAACTGATAAATAAAATGATACTAGAGACGTAAACCCTACCTATTTAATGTATTGGTAGTTAGACGATAGTTTATTTACGCATCTGTACTAAAACAGAAAAAATGAAAAAATTTATTTCCCTTATAGCTTTTACTTGTTATTTTGGTTATTCTCAATCAAACTCTTCATGCGTAAACATTGATTTTGAGAACGGTAACATGAACGGATGGATAGGAGAAACTGGCAACTGTTGCCCAATATCAACAAATCCATCTGGTATTATTAATGGACGCCATACGGTTATGTCAGGAACTGGAACAGATCCTTTTTCCGAGGGAAATATAACAGTAGTGGCGCCGGGAAGTACTTATTCTGCTCGGTTGGGAAACTCAAGTGTGGGTGCAGAATCTGAAAGGATTAGATATACATTAACGGTTGATCAGTCAAACAGTTTATTTATTTATAAATATGCTGTAATTCTAGAAGACCCCAATCATACTGGCCCTGAACAGCCAAGATTTCAGTTACGTGTTCTAGATTTAAATGGAGCTTTAATTGACCCAACTTGTGGCTCTTATACAGTAGTCGCAGCAGCTACCATCCCTGGATTTATTTCCTCTGGCTCAATAAGGTATAAAGATTGGACTACAGTAGGCTTAGATCTTTCACTGTATTTTGGACAAACAATCCAATTAGAATTTTCAACAGGAGATTGCTCTCAGGGAGGTCACTTTGGCTATGCTTATGTTGATGCGGCATGTTCTCCCCTAGAAGTAGGTATAAATTATTGCACCGGCTCACTTTCTGCCGAACTTTCGGCTCCGGATGGGTTTGAATATTTGTGGAGTAATGGTTCCACCTCACAATCTATATTTGTTGACGATCCGCAAGATGGCAACACCTATTCCTGCTTGATGACTTCTGTTACAGGGTGTCAAGTAGAAATTTCAGCTATTTTAGAACCTCAAGATCCTCTCGCTGATTTCGAAATCTTAGATGATTGCTACAATACGGTTGTTTTTGATGATGTTTCTTTTATTCCAAACAATACTATTTTAGACAATTATCAATGGAATTTTGGAGATGGGAATACATATGCGGGTTTTGACCCTGTACATGCATATGATGATCCAGGGGTCTATTCTGTTAGCCTTACAATAGCGAATAATTCGGGCTGTATAAGCACTATCACAAAAGAAATTACCGTTCAATCTCCGGATTTACCAACGGCAAATCAGATACAAGAATTTTGCGATTTTGCTTTGATTTCAGATCTTCAAATAGAAGGAGAAAGTATAACATTTTATGATTCAAGCTCTGGAGGAAACATACTCGAACCAACGGCAGAACTACAAAACGATCAGCAGGTTTATGCGACCCAAACAGTAGATGGATGTGAGAGCAACGAAAGAGTATTCATTAGTATAATTATATACCAAACCCCAGCTCCAATAGCTGAAGCTGACCAGTATTTTTGTAATTATGTTTATATTGAAGAAATCGAAATTGAAGGAGAGGAATTAAAATGGTATTATGACCTAACATCAACTCAGCCGGTTAATGTGAATACAGAATTCGTGTCCTCTCAAACACTATATGCTACACAAACCCTAAACAATTGTGAAAGTCTAACTAATATAGCTATCAATATTATTATTGAATACCCTCCAGAAGTTGAAAGTGGTTTCACTCCTATTGAATTGTGTGACCAAGGCTCCGGTAGAACTGTATTTGATTTAATTAACCTAAAAGATATTGCACAAGTGTCAGAGCCCAATAATCTGATTACATTTTATAGCAACTACTCAGATGCAGATCTAGGTGTCAATGCATTATCTGATACTAGCCCTTATAGTTTCTATAACCAAACAAATAGGGTGTATTTAAGAGTGGAGGAAAATATATGCTATAGAATTTACGAGTTTGAAACCATTACTAAGGTCTGTTTTCCCATAATCCCACAGGGATTCTCACCCAATAAAGATAGCTTCAATGATTATTTTAACATTAAACAACTATATGATGTTTTTTATGATCATGAACTAATCATATTTAGTCGTTGGGGACAAGAAGTATTTAGAGGAGGGAATGATGAAAAATGGGATGGAGTTGCTAATAGAGGCTCTAATTCAGGCTCGGTTGTACCTGTAGGCACCTACTTTTATCAACTGCAGATTAATAATGGAAATGATGATGTTTATTCGGGATGGGTTTATGTTAATTATTAAATTTATAAACCCTCTTGCTTTTCACTGACCCCTTTATTTATTTTTTTGAACATCTTTAACAAATCTTATCTAAGCCATAACTTTAAATTAATTGGTTCTTAAAGATCATTCCTACTGAGTAACCTGAAATGCAATACAAGTTTTATTTTAAAAGTAAAAGGCTATAACTAAATTTATAATCCTTATCTGTTCATGCTTTAAGAACAGAAAATCTAAAAAAATAGTTTAGTATATTTATAAAAAAATAGAACCCATGAAAAAAACTCTAATAGCACTTTTACTGTTTGCAAATGGGTTGACTGCCCAACAGTCACTACAACAAGACATCCTAGAAATTGAAAACAAACTCATTGAATGGCGCCGTGATTTTCATCAAAACCCAGAGCTCTCAAATAGAGAATTTAAAACGGCCGAAAAAATTGCTCAGCATTTAAAGTCCATTGGCCTGCAAGTGGAAACCAATGTTGCTAAAACGGGTGTCGTTGCTATTTTAGAAGGTGATCAGCCAGGGAAAGTAATTGCAATTAGGGCAGACATAGACGGACTTCCTGTTACTGAACGCACTGACTTAGCGTTTAAATCTATAGTAAAAACCACGTTCTTAAACACAGAAACAGGTGTAATGCACGCCTGTGGTCACGACACCCATATCGCTATTTTAATGGCCACCGCAGAAGTGTTATCAAAACACAAAGACAAAATAAAAGGCCGTATTAAATTCATTTTTCAACCCGCGGAAGAAGGGCCTCCTCCAGGAGAAGAAGGCGGTGCAAAACTGATGATAAAAGAAGGCGTATTAGAAAATCCAAAAGTAGATGCTATTTTTGGACTGCACATCAACTCACAAACACCCGTAGGAACTATAAAATATAAAACGGGAGGGATTATGGCGTCTGTAGAGCGCTTTGTCATCTCTGTAAAAGGAAAGCAAACGCACGGCTCTCAGCCCTGGTCGGGTGTAGATCCCATTTTAATTTCCGCAAAAATCATTGACGGACTGCAAACCATTATCAGCCGAGAGGCCGAACTCACCAATGAAGCGGCTGTGATTACAGTTGGAAAAATCACCTCTGGAACCCGGTTTAATATCATCCCAGAGTCTTCAGAAATGATCGGAACCGTTAGAACCTTAGATCCTAAAATGCGAGAAATGATTGAAACACGAATGAAAGAAATGGTCGAAGGAATTGCGAAAGCCTATGGAGGAGAAGCCTCAATTATATTTCAAAATAATACCTCCATAACCTACAATGATGAAGCATTGACAGCGCAAATACTACCCTCTCTACACGCTGCCGCTGGAGCTGACAATGTCGTTATTATGAAAGCAACCACCGGAGGTGAAGACTTTTCGTATTTTCAAGAAAAAATTCCTGGGGTCTATTTCTTCTTGGGCGGCATGACCCCTGGAAACACCGAGTCTTTTCCACACCATACACCCGACTTTGTAATTGACGAAAGCGGACTCTTGTTGGGCGTTAAGGCATTTACACAAATTGCCTTGGATTACTTAAACCAGTAACCACACGCAAAAAACAAACTGTTTTTAGACTAAAACGGCTGTGTACTTGACGAGTGAATTTTAGGTTTACAAGAACTCTACACAATATAAAAATACAACTCTGGTTTTTAAATTAATTGTGAAAACATGTATCTTTACAAGAAATTTTATCCAATGATGATCAATACGTTTAAATCGAGTATTCTTGTTTTTATTGTTAACCTGTGTCTCTTTAGTTGCAATAATCAATCCAGTCGGGGCTTGTACCCTTTGGAGCTTACTGGCGGCTTTGAGTTATTATCAGCGGATAAAACTGGAATTGATTTCAGTAATACGATAAAAGAATCTACCTATTTTAATCATTATTATTACAGCCAAATATATGTAGGCTCTGGTGTAGCGATAGGCGACCTAAATAATGACGGATTACCAGAAGTGTTTTTTGGCGGCAACCAAGTTGCAGATAGGCTTTACCTAAATAAAGGGAATTTGAAATTTGAAAATATTACAAAAAAATCAAAGGTTGCGATTAATTCTGGCTGGACTTGGGGGGTTACTATGGCAGACGTAAACGGGGATGGTTACTTAGATGTTTATGTCAGTAGAAATGGAAATTCAGCAAATCTTGAGGACCGAAGAAATCAACTCTACATTAATAATCAGGATCTAACCTTTACTGAATCTGCCATTAAATATGGGCTTGCTGATGTCGGATTTTCAACTCAAGCCGTTTTTTTTGATATGGACAATGATGGAGATCTAGACATGTATCAAGTCAATCAGCTTGCTGATAAAAAATCATTACTTGTCAACAAGATCCCAAGAGAACAATTTAAATATTTTAGAGACCGATTGTACAGAAATGATAACGGCAAATACAAAGACGTCTCAATAGCGGTTGGCATAACAAGAGATATTGCCTACGGTTTAAGTGTTAATGCTACAGACTTTAATAACGATGGTTGGATGGATTTGTATGTGGCCAATGACTACGCTGAGCCAGACTTTATGTACTACAACAATGGAGACGGCACCTTTACCAACGTAATTAATGAACAATTAAAGCACATTACCCAATTGAGCATGGGCTCTGATACAGGCGACCTTAATAATGATGGCCTCATTGATTTGATTACCACTGACATGACACCAGAAGACCATTACCGTTCAAAGACCAATATGGCTTCAATGAGTAGTGAAGCATTTGATAAAATGGTTGATGCAGGTGCCCATTACCAATACATGGCAAATACCCTTCAAATTAACACAGGTATGGGTACCTTTTCTGATATTGGCAATATGGCAGGAATCTCTTATACCGATTGGAGTTGGGCGAGTTTACTTGTCGATTTAGACAATGATGGTCTTAAGGATGTTTTGGTCTCAAATGGGATTAAAAAAGATGTAGACAATAATGATTTCAGAAATAAAATAGTAAAATTAGGCGGGGAAATTACTGCTGAAGAACTATTTAATCTTAGTAAAGAAACGCCTTCACAGCCAGTTTCAAACTATGCATTTAAGAACATGGGAGATTTACAATTTAAAAAAGTTTCAAGCAGCTGGGGATTTGACACCCCAAGTTTCTCAAATGGCATGGCGTATGGCGATTTAGATAATGACGGGGATTTAGATGTCATTACAAACAATATTGACGCCCCTGCTTTTGTATATGAAAATAAAGCTTCAGGAAATTTTATAAAAATAAAACTCAAAGGTTCAGGTGGAAATAAATTTGGAATTGGAGCCAAAGCGATCATTCATCATAATGAAAAAAAACAACTAGCCGAAAGTAGCGTAACAAGAGGATTCTTATCTTCAGTGGATCATGGTTTGTTTTTTGGGCTGGGTAAAGACACCAAAATAGACAAAGTTGAGGTGTATTGGCCTAATGGGAAAACAAATGTGTTTGAAAATATTTCTGCCAATCAGACTATTATCGCTGATGTGTCAGATGCAGAAAACAGAGAACCAGTTGTGGAATCAATCGCACCCCTGTTTACTAAAGTAAATAACGATTCTATTGGCTTAAACTTTAGCCATAAAGAAAATGAATTTGATGATTGGCAAGAACAAATATTGTTACCCCACAGATTATCTCAAAATGGTCCTTTTTCGGATGTCGGCGATGTAAACGGAGATGGCCTAGACGACCTATTTATAGGGGGCGCAAAAGATCAGCCAGGCATACTTTATACCCAGGACAGCACTGGAAAATTTAACAGAAATGTCGCAGAACCGTGGCACAATGACCGTAAATCTGAAGATTTAGGATGCTTGTTTTTTGACGCAGATAGCGATGGAGATTTGGATTTGTACGTGACTAGCGGGGGGAATGAATTTAAATTAGGAGACAAAGCATTAGTGGACAGGTTATATATAAATGATGGCAAAGGAGATTTTAAAAGAAACACCCAATCATTACCATCCATAAGTGTAAGTTCTCAAACCGTAATAGCTTCTGACGTTGATAATGATGGGGACTTAGATTTATTTGTAGGTACACGGCTTGTTCCTGGAAAATACACCTTCCCTGCAGACAGCTATTTGCTCCTGAACGAAAATGGGAAATTTATTAAAGCAGCCGTAGAAAGAGCTGCTGCTTTACAAAAGATTGGAATGGTAACAGATGCTGTTTTCACAGATATTAATTCTGATGGCCAAGAAGATTTACTAATCGTAGGGGAATGGATGGAAATAAAAGTTTTAATAAACAACGATGGAACTTTTACAGATAAATCATCTGAATTTGGACTAGAAGGAACTAGAGGCATTTGGTGGTCCATTACTGCAGAAGATTTAGATGGAGATGGAGATGATGATTATATACTGGGAAACTTAGGAAAGAACAATAAATTCAAAGCAACCAAAGAACACCCCTTTAAAGTGTATGCAAACGATTTTGATGACAATGGGACCAATGATGTGGTACTCGCAAAATTTTATAAAGATGGGTATGTCCCCGTAAGAGGGCGAGAATGCACAAGCCAACAAATGCCCTATGTCTCAAATAAATTTAAAGACTATCACAGTTTTGCGTCTTCAAAATTAATCCAAATACTTCCCGAAGACAAGTTGAATGACGCTGTAGTTTACGAAATCAATAGTTTTGAAAGTATTATTTTATTTAACGAAAAAAATGGGCTGGTTAGACAACCCTTGCCGAATGCTGCTCAAGTTTCTCCTATAAAATCGTCCATAATAAAAGATGTAAATAAGGATGGCATAAAAGATATTATTATCGTTGGGAATCATTATGGCGTCGAAGTTGAAACGACACGTTACGACGCAGGTTTCGGAACTGTGCTTTTAGGAACTACTGGACGAACTTTTGATCCCATGAGCCCAAAAGAAAGTGGTTTTTACGTTCCCTTTGACAGCCGTCATATTTCTGAAATTACGGTAAATAATACTAAAATGTTGGTCGTAAGTAATAACGATAGGCCTCTAGAAATTTTTAATGAGAATTAAAATTAAAATCACATCGCATTCCTAAGTTTTTTTTGTCTAACAATTGTTACTAAAATTATATTTACCTTGTAATGAAATGTTAAAAATACATTTTAAGCCCTAAATTAATTGTCCACCACCACTACAAACACACGCTGTAGCTCAATAGCTCCCATACAACACCACTACATTTATGTAAATTATAAAATTTAAAAACTTAACGAGAACGTTTTCGATTATCAAATTTACAATTCTACATCAATAAATTTGTGAATTTTGTATTTTTTTTGAATTCTACTCCCCTTGTATGTTTTTTGTTGTGTGCATTAATTATGATAATGCAAGCACCTGCAATACATTTATAAAATATTAACTTAAATTAAAACTATGAAAAAAATTACCTTTTTATTTAGTCTTTTAATTACCACCGCTTTGTTTGCGCAAACGGACTTAATTGAAAGCTTTGATGGCGTAGCACCGACGCTTGGCCCAGACAATGGTGAGTGTACAGCACTTGGTTTAAACATTGGCACAACACAAACTACTAGCGATAATTCTCTAGAAATAATTTCTCTAGCAGCAGGGAACCCATGGCAAGGAGCTAAAATTATTCCACAAGACATCGTTGGTTTTGATTTAACGTCGAACAAAATCATGACAGTTGATGTCTATTCAGATACTCCTTTTAATTTGTTAGCCAAGGCTACAGGTGGAAATGGAACTCCTTCAGCAACCGCAGCAGGTCATGATGGAAGCGGATGGAATAATTTGACCTTTACTTTCGATTCAGGAACCGATAGCACAGCTCCTGCAGATGGAATGTATACTGAATTAAGATTTTATCCTCTATGGGGTAATAACTCTACCGCAGCAGGCTATGCAGGGCAGGGAGCTACTCCGTGTGTATCGAACGCACCAATTACCATATATATAGACAACATTATCGGAACACTCGCACAAACTCCCGAAACATGTACCGATGGCATTCAAAACCAAGATGAAACTGGTGTTGACTGTGGTGGATCAGTTTGTTCTCCGTGTGGAGCAACAGTTGAAAATTTAGAAGATTTTGAAGATGCGACTTCATTTACAAATAATGGAGGTGCTGGGGCTAATGTTGTAGCTGACCCTCTAGACGCAACAAATCAAGTAGGACAGGTCATCTCTCAAGCAGCAGGAAATGCTTGGCAGCAAGCAGATTTATTACTCCAAGACAATCTTGCAGATTTATCTACAAATATTACTGTTTCCGTGGACGTTTACGCTACCCAATCATTTACGATGATGGTGAAGTTAGAGGATACTTATGAATTAGGATCAACTACGACAGCTGCAGCACAAAATTTTGTTTCAGGAAACGGGTGGCAAACTTTAATTTTCACATATGACCAAGCTATCGATAATCTCGGCACTGCCGATGGTGAATACGGTAAAGTTTCATTTTTTGGGAACTGGGCTGGCAATGGTAGTGGAAATAACGGAACAAACCCTGATTGGAATGAACCCCTAGATTTTACTTTTTATGTTGATAATATTTCAGCAATTGCTGGAACTTCATTACCAATAGAAACTTGTAGTGATGGCATTCAAAATCAAGACGAAACTGGTGTTGACTGTGGAGGTGTTTGTGGAAATGTTTGCGCCATACCTCCTTCAGTAGCTGCACCAACTCCACCAGAACGTGCTACTGAAAATCATGTTTCCATGTACAGTGATTCATACACAGATCAAACAATTTCTGGCTTTACAGTTTATGATACTGCACACCAGGTTGCAGACTATGATATTTCAGGTAATGTTTGTGTAGAGTCTACACCAAATGCGCCAGGAAATGCGTTTGCCTATGAATATTTTGATAATGGAATGAATTTAACTAACCTTACAACCATGCATGTGGATCTTTACCTTGAAAATGCGGCTCCTGAAGGCGCTCTTTGGCAAGCAAAAATACTTCAAAGCCCCGTAGGCGAAGCAGGTGATAACATCATTTCCGTTGACCTTAGCCTGTTAACTCCAGGAACATGGTATCAAGCTGATGTAGCGTTTAATACAGGATCTAATGCAAGTTTGACAGTTGATAATGTTGAAATGGTTCAAATTTTTGCAGCAGGAACTATCGGCTATACAATCTATATGGATAATATTTATTTTCATAACAATGACACAAGCTTAGGAACTACTGATTTGGAGGTGTCAAAATTTAGTGCATATCCTAACCCAACCAATGATAAATGGACTATCTCTAGCACTTCAGAGATTAGTAACATTTCATTATTTGATATTTTAGGTAAACAGGTGCAATCTTTATCACCTAATAATAACGAAGCTAGCATCGATGCTTCCTCTTTAGGAACAGGCATCTACTTTGCTAAAATTCAAGGGGTGAATGGTTCTAAAACTTTAAAGCTTATTAAGCAATAAGTAGAACTTTCTATTCTTAACTTAAAGCGTGTTCATTTAAATGAACACGCTTTTTTTTGTGTCAAAAAAAAATGAAAATACCCCTTGCAATTAAAGCAACCATGAAAATTAACACTGGTTATTAGTTTATTTAGTTCTGAAACTACAACTTCGACTAATTTCCGAATACGTATAAGAATAAGCCCACCCTAGGCTTAACAGACATAAAGTTGTTAATACTATTTGGAAAATCACTTCAGAAACACAGTTTAATATCATTCCTGAGACTTCAAAAATGATTGAAATTCGAATGAAAAAAAGGGACGAAGGGATTGCGAAAGGCTTTAAAAGAAAGCGTCAATGATATTTCAAAATAACACCTCCGTAACCTACAATGAGGAAGCACTGACAACGTAAATGCTGTCCTCACTAAAGACGGCTGCAGGGGAAATGGCGTCATTATAAAAGCAACCAGGGTGTGAAAACTTTTCATGTATTCATGAAAAAGCCTTTACATTACGGAAAGGCTTTTTTCATAATTTAGTTTACTTGACACGACTTAGTTCACCACTAACTTTTTGGTAGCCACATTCGTACCTTGCATCATATTTACAAAATATATTCCTGGATTTAAACTAGAAATATTAAGCTGTGACTGTACACGATTGGAGCGCAACACTTGCTTTCCTAGCAGGTCGTAAATAGCGACTTCCAAAACTTCGTTTGAGGCTGAAGAAAAGTAGACAACACCATTCGCTGGATTTGGATACATTTTGACAGAATTCAAAGTAGAATCACTAATTCCTGCGGTTGGATTTCCAAATGAAATCTGATCAAAATAAGTGGTATGGTCTTGAAAACGTGAATCATCAAAATCTGGTATCACTACAAATCTGTTAAACGTATTTCCAATTTCAGAACTAAAATCAAAGGACATCTGTTCCCAGTCTCCGTTAGTAAGCGTATTTGAAATTTTGATTTCTTTATAAATTCCTCCTGGCCCTTCAAATTTCAAACCAACATCAGATACCTTAGATTTACGAATCAATATAGTAACAGTACTATTTGCCTCTGTAAAGGTAAAAGAACCAATGTTATCTGTATACGTAAGTGCCCAAGGGTCTCCAGCCGCAGTAGAAACAAACTTAGCAACAGTTGCAGAAGGATTTGAGCCACTTGTATTTGGATTAGCTAAAAACTCAAGAGCTGGGTCATTGAAATTATTATCGGTTGTCCAAACCCATGTAGCTCCAAAACCAGTAGTTTCAAAATCAATATCTTCAAGATTATAATCTTCTAACGTATCATTTAAGTTAAAGGAGATTTGATCAAAATAAACAATATGGTCTTGTGGACGTGCAAAGAAATCAGGGATAATAACCATTCGATCGTATGTATTTCCTATTGATGTTCCAAAATTAAATGTTAATTCTTCCCAATCGCCATTAGTTACTGAATTTGTAACTTCAATGATAGAAGAAAAATTAGGATTTGTAGAATCTTCAAATTTTAAAGCCACAACACTAGAAACTGATTTCAAGACCATTATTTTAACAAGACTATTCGCTTCTGTAAAAGTAAAAGCACCCATGCCATCCGTATATGTCAAAGCATATGTTTCACCTTCATTAGTCGCTACAAATTTCGCAGCAACTGCGGTCGTATTAGTCCCTGTTGTATTGGGATTTGTTACAAATTCTAATGCCGGATTGGAACCATTTTGATCCACAACCCAACTCCAATCAACTCCAATGCCTGAGGCTTCAAAATCTACAGTATTTTGTGAGAAACCGGAAAAACTAATGACGGTAAGTAATAAAAAAGTAATTTTTTTCATGTGTTTGATGTTATAATTAGCAGTACTATAAAATTAACAAGGATCTAATCCATATCATAATTATGGCACACAACAAAAAACATACAATGACAATTAAAATCAAAAAATTCTATTAAATTGACATATTAATAGAGTTTAAAATGTAAAATTCACAACCGAAAACGACATCAAAAAACATCAAAATTAACCTGTCACAAAAATTGTAGTGCTTATGTATAGGCATTTGACAAATTTATTGTGCTTATTTAAAAATAAAAAAAGTGCCTAAACTGAGTATTAAGACATAATTTTATAAATTTACAAATCACCTATAAAACAAATCTAACATGAGTAAATCCTATTATGACCCTTCTGATCTGAGAAAATTTGGAAATA
>TARA_B110001469_G_C9648661_1_pt1 | contig 12336 bp, 6 predicted proteins | sample TARA_B110001469 | Tara Oceans TARA_B110001469 (sample SAMEA4397034) | marine metagenome | biome: Polar Biome; feature: [SRF] surface water layer (ENVO:00010504); material: water (ENVO:00002006), including particulate matter (ENVO:01000060) such as... | depth 5 m
TGGTGAAGAGTCAGTTAAGTATTAGAATTCGTACTACCGATTCTAGAAATAAGATTTTTGAAAAGGCCTTCAGTGTCTTTGTTCAAAATGTAAACGATACACCAACAGATATTTCAATCGACAATGCATCAACTCCTGAAGTCACAGCAATAAATACTACCATAGGTAACTTTTCAACTTCGGATATTGACCTAATGCAGACGTTTAACTACCAGCTTATCGCAGGAATTGGAGACGTTAACAATGGAAACTTTATCATTACAGGAAATCAATTAAAGAGTAACGTTCTATTTGATTACAACACACAAAGACAACACAAAATTCGTGTGTTGTCAACGGATCAAGGTGGATTAGCAACTGAAAAAGCTTTTACAGTGAACATTACAAATAGCAATGATGTACCAACTGATATCAGCTTAACTCCGAATAATTTTAGAGAAAACCTCCCGCAGAGTTCGTTTATAGGTGCTTTCGCAACGGTTGACAAAGACAGTACTGATTCATTCAGTTACTCCTTTGCGAATCAAGGAACGAACGATAACGCTTCTTTCATTATATCAGGTAATGAATTAAGAACAGGAGTAAGTTTTGATTTCGAAACCAAAAATCTATATGTTATTGAAGTCCAAACAAGGGATAATGCAGGAACTACTTTTAGTCGTCAATTAACCGTTACAGTTGTTGACAGTAATGATGCTCCCACGGCCTTAGCTATTTCAGTTGATAGTATTCTTGAAAAATCTGCAGTTGGAACTTTCACAGCAGACTTAACTACCACGGATGCAGATGGCACAGACAATTTTATCTACAGTTTAATTGCCGGTCAAGGCGCTGCCGACAATGCCCTTTTCAGAATTAACGGTAATCTATTAGAAATTGATTCTGTTTTAAATTTCAATAACGCAAAAACAAGAAGTGTTAGAATACAATCGTCAGATAAAGGCGGCAGAACAATACAAAGCAGCTTTATAATTCGAGTTATCAATCAAAATGATCTACCAACAGACTTGTTGCTTTCAGACACTACAGTGAATGAAATTGCCCCAATTGGAACAAGAGTAGCAATTCTATCGAGTATTGATGAAGACCCTTCAGACAACTTTATTTACACTTTAATTGCAGGTTCAGGTGACGGCGGAAACGCTAATTTCACAATTGAAGGAAATGAATTAAAAACAAGCACAACTTTTGATTTTGAGACTCAAACAGCTTATTCAATTAGAATAAGAACAACGGATAATCAGGGAGGAAAACTAGAAAAAACCTTCATCATAGCACTGACCAACGGAAATGAAAAGCCAAATATCGATGCTCAGTTCTTCTTAATTTCTGAAAATAGCACTCCAAATACAAGCATTGGAACGATAACAGCATCAGACATGGACGCCCTAGAAACATTCAGCTACAAAATTTTAGGAAATCAAATTGACTTTAGAATAGTGGCTTCAAGCGGAGAATTGACTTCTTCCAGAACATTTGACTATGAAAACAATAAAGGCTATGAAATTACAATTGAAGTTAGTGATGCAGAAGGCTTAACAGACACCGCAACTATCACAATTGAAATTTCAGATCAAATTGAGGGAACACTTCCAGCATCAAATTACTTTTCCCCAAATGGAGATGGTAGAAACGATGAGTGGAAAATTCAAAACGTAGAATTATATTCAGACTTTAGTTTAAAGATCTTTAGTGTAAACGGAGAAGTTGTGCATGAAAAAGCAAGCAACTACAGCAACGATTGGAAAGGAACATTGAATGGGACTCAATTGCCTGAAGGAATTTATTACTACTATTTCGAAAATACTACCAATCCAAGTGAAAACTTTAAAGGTGTAATTACTTTAAAAAGATAATATTTAGACTCAACTCAGGACATCAAAAAATATTTAAAATTGAAGAAGATGAAAAATATAAAAATACTAAGCCTTTGCATTGCCCTTTTTAGCGCTGCCAATGTTCAATCGCAAGAGTTATCATACGGCTATTACAACTACATTATGAACCGTTTCAACATGAACCCGGCTTTTGCAGGGAATAACGGAAGCGTTTCAGCTATGTTGAACACCAAAACATATGCAGCCGGATTTAGCGATGCGCCAAGAAATACCATGTTTGGACTTCATGCACCAATCAGCAATTCACAAGGGATCGGAGGGCGTATCATTTCTGACAAACGAGGAGCTTTTGAACTTACGAAATACGATGTGGCCTACAGTTATCAAATTAGGTTTGATGAAAATTCTGACTTGAGGTTTGGTGTTTCAGCAGGCGCCGTGCGCAGAATGTTAAATTCTGGAAGCATCCAAAATGATGAATTTTTAGACCAAGCAGACCCTACTTTAGCTAGTGGATTTTACGATGAAACAAACTTTATTGCAGGGATTGGTTTAGTGTATGACTACAATGATTTCCAGTTCGGCCTTAGCGCCCCCAGCTTAGTTGTGGGTGGGGAAGCACTCTCGGAACATATTGTGGCAACAGCTTCTTACAAATACCAAATTAACACTTCAGACTTCTCCGTTTCGCCCATCGTTATTTATCAGAACCTTCCGGTAATTGATAATCGTTACGATATTTTAGTAAAAGGAGAATACAAGGAGAAGATTTGGGCACAAGTAGGTTACCAATCTACAAATAATTTGAACTTTGGAATTGGTTTCGATCTCGGTCCTTTCGGAATCGGCTATTCTTATGAAATGAACAACTCAGAATTTAGCGATATCTCAGCTAACTCTAACGAGATTATAGTCCGAATTAATTTTTTACCTGCCAAACAAGCTGAGCGAAACGAAACGTTAAAAACATTGGATGACTATGCTGCAAAGTTCGATGCCATGCTTAACGATGAAAACAATACTTACGACAAGTCAAGTGTCTTTTCTGAAATACAAAAAATCAGAATTGAATTAAGCAACTTGAAAAAGGCAAATGATAAGAAAGCGGCAAAAGCAATAAGTAAAAGGTTAACCGTTATTGAAAACCAAATTATTGAATTAGAGAAAAAATATAATAAATAATGAAGTACTTCATCCCTCTATTTTTTATTTTGTTTTCTGTTAACGCTTACGGGCAAAAAACAGAGCAAAACGATAAAAAAATAACAGAACTAAACCGGCGTTTAGACAATTTACTCGGTACCTCAAAAACAATTTCAGGAGACAGTGTGAATTATAAGTTAGATCGCTTGTTTCTAGAAATTAAAACTATCAAGGAAGACGTACAGTCAATACAGGAATCTATTGGGGAATTAAAAACCAATGGATTACCAAGCTCCAATGCCGCAAAATTAGCAGCCATAAACTCCAAAATTGCCGATACCGAAAGTGGCGGATATTATGTTGTAATAGCATCAGAAAGAACAAAAGATAGAGCTGAATTATTTTCAACAAAGTGGAGTTCAACGTACGCACTAAAAATAGTTAAAAACGTTAGAGAAACATGGTATCATGTAATTTTAGAAGAACCTCTTTCTATGCGTTCCGCTATTCAAACAGTAAGCGATATTCAAGAAAAAGATGTAAAAGATGTGTGGTGGGTTAACAGTAAAAAACTAACAGACATATAAAAAAAGGCTAATAAAAAAACCAAAAAAAATCGAGCAATACTCGATGTTTTTTGGTCTGGTAATTCCGATCTTCGATTGTTTGCACTGACAGAACCTATTATCAACATAATTGACAAGCGCTTTTTTGTTAGTTAGGCATCTGTAAGGAAACATTACTGACTAACAAAACACCTTACTTTTAACTGGGGTAAATACAACTTGATTCGCATACTTCTCTTCCATTTCTGAAATAAAACGCTTCGCATCAATACAAAATTTCTTTTTGTGTTTACATGACTTTGCATACGCGTTTGCAAAAAATAATTTTGCCCTTCTCTGATTTGGGCGAACTTGTAGTGCTCTTTGGTGCTTGCCTATCGCTAAAAATAGTTCTGTACTAGCACCCTATCTTTTCCCATAGCCATGAAAGAGTCGTAGCCATCGGACAGCATAAATTGAGGAGTACGCAGGTATTGAACTTTCTGTTTTGTCATTTTCTTGGTCTTAGATAATACAGAGAACATTCCTAAACTCAATATAATTACAACGATCATAAAAAGTACAATTTGCATGTTTCCATTTTTTCTCCTTTGCTTCAATAATCGTTGCCGAATTTGTTTGTGGTTCACTGGTTATTCTATTCCCTGCATCTGTAAGGGGAACAGATAAGTCTTTATAGTATTTGCGAACTTGAGCATAGGAGAGTTCTCTTTTGAAGAATCCTCTCTTCTTTCTACCATCCAATAATTTTCTGTCATTCTTCAAAACTGTTTGCATGCTCTGCATCGATCCTCCTCCTTCCATCCTCATTAAATTTAAATGTTACCCTATTAAATTAGGCAGAAAGGCTCATTTGTGCAATCGAAATCGGATAAACGAGAAGTTTCTAGAGGCGAATAATTCGGATGTTAGACCGTTCATTCATAGAGTCAGGACCGTTTAAAGTGCTCCTCAAAAAAAGCTCTTTCCCTACTCTTAGAATAACAAAGAGGCAGAAGTTAAGTAAATATAAATTTTACAAGCATCAAAACTTTTTAACTAAAAGATTGCTCTAGATAAGAGAAAAGGTTAGAAACTTTATAATCAATTTTACCTTTTTTATAATCTAGTTTTGAAATGAATAGAATCGAACACATACAACAGCAAATTGCCCCTTACAGAAAGCAACTGCAAAACCATAAATTATACCAAGAGTTAAATAGCTTATCTGATATTGCGGTATTTATGGAGAATCACGTTTTTGCTGTTTGGGATTTTATGTCGCTGTTAAAGTCCTTGCAAATAGAGTTAACAACTACAACAGTTCCTTGGACTCCTAAGAAAAATGCAACTCTGGCAAGATTCATTAATGAAATTGTACACGGAGAAGAAAGTGATCTTAACGAACGATCCGAACCGAACAGTCATTTTGAAATGTACCTAGATGCAATGAGAGAGATTGAAGGGGACACTGCTCAAATAGAGAATTTTGTGAAGTTAATTGAGGAAAATTATTCTGTAAGTAAAGCTCTTGACTCAATCGTAATTGAAAAACAGGTTGCCAATTTTGTAAATCATACTTTCGAAATAATCCAAAGCAATCAAACCCACAAAGTAGCATCGGCATTTACCTTTGGAAGAGAGGACGTAATTCCCGATATGTTTATTGAAATTTTAAATAACGCTGAGGCAAAAGGAGAGAAATTCAATAAACTTAGGTATTATTTAGAAAGACATATTGAACTTGATGGAGATGAACATGGCCCATTGTCTTTAAAAATGGTAAGCGAACTTTGTGGGGAAGATGAAACAAAATGGAACGACGTTTTAACAGTCGCCAAAGAATGCCTGCAGCAGAGAATCCAGCTTTGGGATTCAGTAAGTAATTCAATTCAAACTTCAAAAGTTAAAACAATTTAACACCCTTTCGCTTTATAGCCCTTGTTTTCTGCGTTTTTCATTCGTTTCTTTGCTGTTTAGAATGATTCTAAATAAATGGGGCTAAATATCTTACATGCGAATGCAAATGTGCTAATGGCGAATGGCTTAAATGCTATATTGACGAAAGGTGATGGCATAGATTTTATTAAAAATGCGGCGGATGAGCAATGCTTATTTGCAAGTTTAGAAGAGGACGATTACGATTTAGTAGTGATTGACCCCTTATCATCCTCCGAGCGCTTTACAGTAGCCACAACACTTAAACTAAAAGAAAGATATCCAAATAAAAAAGTGCTTATCATTTCTGAAATACACAGCCCACAAAATGTGCTGCAAGTATTAGAGAAAGGCGTTCAAGGGTATTTAACAAGGCAATGCGGAACAGCTGAAATAACACAAGCTATTTTTGCGATTGCGAAGGGAGAAAAATTTTACTGCAACAAGGTAATTGACATTGCTTTAAACAAAAAGTTTGACGCTGATAACTGCGAGCCAACCAGTTTAACCGAGCGGGAAAATGAAATTACGGCACTTATTGCGAGTGGATTAACCAACAAAGAGATTGGCGAAAAACTTCACCTCAGTCACCATACAGTTCACACACACAGGAAGAATGTCTTAAAAAAGCTTGGCATTAAATCCGTTTCAGAATTAACGATCTATGCTATGAGTGTTGGGTTAATCTAACCTGTATGTCTGATCTACTAGAAAGTTACCCCAGAGGAGGACCCTATGTTAATTGGAGAGAAAGGCAATCTATAATTAGGAAATAGCATTATTGTTCTAGTAGATGTGAGAATAAACTCTGCTTCTATATCAAACGCTGAACCAACAATCATAATATCAAAGTTTAAGTTTATCCTTTCACTAATGTAAAACTCGAGCCCTCCATTAATTCCATAACATAATCCACTTGCTAGAGAACTTTCGGTCTACACCATTAACAAACTATATCCATTTCTTGTATTTGCTGAAACTTCTATTCTGCCCGCTATCATACGACTGTAACGTAAGAATGGATTCACGAAACCTTTATTAATTTGAGAGCCTCCCGAGAATTTATACCCAAAAGTAAAAGGCTAACCTTGTGTTTTTCGGCGTATATCTTTCTGTTTATACAAAAGCCGTCAAACTCAATCAACCCAGGTTCATTATAACTATATTCTGACCCTGTAAAACTGAATACAAGGTTGCTATTCTTTGTCAGTAGAATTTGATACTTGTTTTAGTGCCGACTTCGGCAAAACCAGCGCTGTAATTGTCCTTCTATATAGATGAAAGTTCAACCCATTATTTTTTGTTCTTCTAAATTTATTGAATCAAATCTAAAGAAAATTCTGTACTTCTTTTGGTCTTTTTTCCCTTCTTTGACCTTTTTACTTTCTATTTGAGCGAAAACAAACAATTGGGCAATGGTCAATAATAAAACTAATACATACTTCATTTCATATACCAAATCACCAAACGTATATAAAACCAACTCTATATCAACTAATATTCATACAAACGCCTCCTAATGAATAGCCTTTCACATAGAATTAATACTTCAACATGCGCAATTCTCATTGCTATTTAATAAGAATACCTCATCAGGTACTCTTTTGTCATCAGGTTTCTCAACTTTCCCCTCTGAGGTTATTACATTATTTTTTCTACTTTTTATATGTTGTTTCTGCGCTATTCAACCTGTCTTTGGTTCTTTGTCAGAAACAATCTACAAGGCAAACCCAAAACGGCCAATTTCGAAAGGTCTAAAGCTGTTCCGAATAAAGTCTGCTCTTGTATAATTAAATCGATCAAATAAATTAAATGGGTCAAGTAAAATAGAAAGTTTAACCTAATTGTTATAAAACAAGGGAAGCACTCTTTGAAAATTGAATGCTATTATATTGCACAGGTTGCACTTTTTTATTCAGCAACAACCTTTATACCACTGAACATTTGAAACATATTTAATTGAAATGCAACTCTACCATGCGCTAAAAAGAGTATTTGAAATAAAAGACCACTAAAACAACACTCCACTAATATCCCTGCTTTTCATATTCCCTATTTTTACGCTAACCTTTTTGAATCCTTACTCTCTTTCACAACCACTGAAAATATGAATCCATTCCACCTCGCCATTCCTGTTACCTCATTAGAACCATGCCGTACTTTTTACCGTGAAACACTCAGTTGCAAAGAAGGTCGTAGTTCTGACCATTGGGTCGATTTTAATTTCTTTGGGCATCAATTTGTCATTCATATTGACAAAAATCATTCAAAAAAAATTGCCCCTACCAATAAGGTAGATGGAAAAGCAGTTCCTGTTCCTCACTTCGGCGTTGTTCTAGATTGGGAAGTTTGGGAAGAGTTGGCTGTTAAAATGAAGAATCAAAATGCTGAATTTATTATTGAACCTTACATTCGATTTAAAGGACAAATTGGAGAACAAGCCACTATGTTTTTCTTAGACCCTGAGGGAAATGCTTTGGAATTTAAGGCCTTTAAAGACATGAGTCAGGTTTTTGCAAAATAGAAAAGTATCCATTTCTTGCTCATTTTTCTCGATTCTTTGTCTATTCGATGTATTAAATCGCCACAATTCGAACACTAAAATTATTTTTAGTGTTCGAAAATGAGTGCCTTTTATATTGAAAAATGATACAATCCCTCACGCATCTACTCAGTTATAAATTAGGTTACATTATTATTTTATGCTGAAAACCCGCTCTTAACATAAATCTCATTGTTATAATTCAGTTACTTACCACATTTTTATCACATCTACATTCCCAATTCGTTACTATTTTTTCAAATTCATAACACACATTTGCCATTCTTTTAAAACAATGGTAAGTCTGAGTTAAGATTGTATAAAGAAGTCATTTCTAGTTTTGAATCATATAAATAACAAAATCTAGAAACACTAAAAATACCATGAAAAACAAGTTTACCCTTTTAACTCGGTTTTCCTTAGTAATTGCAGCTATGACTTGCTTCGGCCAGCTCAATGCGCAATCTAACTTAAGCTTAACCACAGGCATACAAGCCGACTCTGACGATGCAGAGGAGCGAGGCTTAAATGCCCTTTCTAATCCCGGACTAATGGATTTGGGAAGTTCGGATATTGAACTAGTAGAGGATGGCAACGACGGCAATCAATTTATTGGTTTGCGCTTCGCCAACTTAAATCTGCCTAAAGATGCGATTATAGATTCTGCCTTCATTCAATTTACTGTTGATGAAACAAATTCAGGGGCAACAACAATTGTATTTAAAGTAGAAGATGCCGATAACTCTCCAACATTTACTGCTGCGACAAGCAATATTTCTTCAAGGACAGAATCTAGCGATAGCGTAATTTGGAGTAACATTCCTGCATGGGGAACAAGACAAGTAGCAACACCGGATCAAAAAACTCCAGACCTTAGTACTTTGCTAAGCAGAATTATTACCCGGCCAAATTGGGCTACTGGAAACCCAATTACCTTCCTAATTACTGGAGTCGGCGAACGAACTGCTGAAGCACATAACGGAACAGGTGCAGAGTCAGCGCAGCTTATGGTCTACTACACGGCACCTGTAACTTCTACATTTGCAATTACTACCGGAGACGACGATGCTGAACAAGATGCTCAGTCAGGAGCAATGGATTTATCTAGTTCCGATCTGGAGCTTACTACAGATGGCAGTTCCCTGCAAATTATAGGAATGCGCTTTCAAAACGTAAACATTCCTAATGGTTCTGTTATAACTGACGCTCATATTCAGTTTCAGGTAGATGAAACTAATTCTACCGATACAGTAAATGTTGCTTGGGCAGCTGAAGATACAGACAATGCGATTCAATATGCAGCAACTACTAATAATCTTTCGGGTAGAACGTTTATGGCAGCTCCAACAATTCAAAATTTAATTCCAACTTGGCCAACTGTTGGTATTGCAGGAGTTGACCAACAAACCATTGGCCTAGTAAGCCAAGTACAAGCTGTGGTGAACAGAGCCGGGTGGATTAGCGGAAACGCAATGGCTTTTGCAGGAGTTGATCCTTCTATACTATCCATTCCCGGATATACTTCAAACGCAGGGAAAAGAACAGCAGAATCTTACAACGGTTCTGTTAGTGGAGCACCAAGGTTAGTAGTTACTTACATTCCTCCTTCTACTTACGTAAACGGAAGTTTCCCAATAAGCAAAGGAAACTCTTGGAAGTTTGACGATACGGGAATTGATTTAACTGCTACAAATTGGACAGCTATCAATTACAATGACTCAACTTGGGAGTTTGGCGATGCGATTTTAGGCTACAACAACGGAAACGAAATTACTACGCTAAGTTTTGGTCCAAGTAGCAGCAATAAGCAAGTTACTACCTATTTACGTTATACATTCAACACAAACAACGTAAATCAGTATGATTCATTAATTTTTGATGTATTAAGAGATGACGGAGCGGTAGTGTATTTAAATGGTTCTGAAATATTCAGACAAAACATGCCTGCCGGAACAATAGGGTTTGGTACACTTGCCTCTTCTGTCGTAGGAGGTGCAGCCGAAACTACTTACTTCAGGTCAACTGTCGACAATAACCTCGTAAATGGCTTAAATGTAATTTCCGTTGAATTGCATCAGCAAGATACTTCTAGTTCAGATTTAAGTTTCGACATGGAGGTAAGAGGTAAATTACCTCCTTTAACAACTACTTCTTATCCAGTTTCTAGTGGAGATGACTGGAATTATTTCGACAATGGAACAGATTTAGGAGCTACTACTTGGAAAGACTTGAACTACAACGATACAAGTTGGGCATATGGAGCTTCTCCGTTAGGTTATGCTAACATTTCTGCTACTACATTATCTTACGGTCCAGATGTTAATAACAAGTACATCACGTATTATTTCAGAAAACGTTTCAATTTTGCCAATTTAGCAGGCTTAGCCGATTCGTTGATCTTAAACTTAAGAAGAGATGATGGAGCAATTGTTTACGTTAATGGAACGGAAGTAATTCGTTCAAACATGCCAGCAGGAGCTGTTAATTACCGCACAAATGCCTCAAGTATTATTTCCGGAGCAGATGAGCAGCTATTTTACGGCACTACGGTTTCAAAAAGCATCTTTTTGCAAGGCGATAACATCGTTGCAGTAGAGCTACACCAAAGAGATAGTTCTAGTTCAGATTTAACATTCGACTTTGCAATTGCTGAAAAGCCAAATGCAAGAAAAGCTTGCAATGGGGCGAACGATCAACATATCTCTTGCTTTACCTCATTGTTCCCTACGGCTCAGGGTCCTGACTTTGTAATTCCAAATACACATGCATTTCAAGTGTTAATTGAGCAAGGTGATACCTACACGAACACCGGTGTTCGGACAACTGTCCCTGGCAACAATGATTTTACAGGTTATATCGGAAGAATTGGTAGTAGTGAAGACGGGTTTTTAGGAATTAATCATGAAAACACCCCTGGAGGAGTCTCAATTCTAGACTTGCAGTACAATAGCACAGTGAAGCTTTGGACGGTAGATTCTTCGCAAGCGGTAGATTTTTACAATACCGATTTAGTAACAACCACCAGAAACTGTTCCGGCGGAATTACTCCTTGGGGAACGTTTATTTCTTCTGAAGAAACCAGCAACGCAGGCGATGCAAACGTTGACGGTTATCAGGATGTAGGATGGCAAGTAGAGATTGATCCAGTTACTCGAAAAGTAAAAGAGTACGGAACACCAGGAAAGCAAGAAAAACTATGGGCGTTGGGCAGAATGAATCATGAAAATATTGTAGTAGCAAACGATAGCATTACTGCTTACGAAGGCGTTGATGCAGGTTCTGGCTGTTTGTTTAAGTTTATTGCAAACAACCCAACAGACTTATCCTCAGGTACGCTGTATGCGTTAAAACTTGATAGTGGAAGATCTTCAAATGGTGAGCCACTATCTCCTACAGGAACTTGGCTTGTCGTTCCAAACACAACACAGTCCGATCAAAACAACTCTAATTCACTTGCAGTTAGTTTAGGTGCAACTACGTTTAACGGCATTGAAGATGTTGAGATTGGTACCATAGATGGTAAAATTTATTTTACTGCAAAAGGTTCTAACCGAGTATATAGCTTTAATGATTTAAGCACTACCAACATCGACCAATTTCAAACGTTTGTTGGTGGACAAGATTATTTAATTAATTATGGTGGAGCTGTGGTTTCAGAACCTTGGGCTTCTGGAAACGACAATCTTTGCTTTGATGATTTAGGCAACCTTTACGTTTTGCAAGATGGCAGCAGAGACCATGTATGGATGGTTGGACCAAGTCACACACAAGCAAGTCCTCGAGTTGACATATTTGCAAAACTTCCTGTAGGTTCTGAACCTTGTGGAATGACGTTTACCCCAGATTACAAATTCATGTTCTTATCTGTTCAGCACCCAAGTGGCAGCAACAGCAGTACCGTGCAAGTGGACGCATCAGGATATGGAGCAGATATGGGCAAAAGCACCACCGTCGTTATTGCAAGAAAAGAATACTTAGGAAACTATGCTCCATTGGCCGGAGCAACTAATTTAATTTTCACTACCAATGCTTGTGATTCTGTTGATTTAAACTTTACCCCAGGAGCCGGATCAGGACATTTAGTAATTGTAAAACAAGATAGTTTGGTAGATGCGACACCTGCAGATGGATTTACGTATTCTTCTGACAACAATTTTAAAATTGGAGATGAATTGGGTCAAAACAACTTTGTAGTGTACGATGGCTTGGATTCAAACATCACTATTAAAGGCTTGAATCAGAACACAACATATCACGTTTCAATTTTTGATTACAACGAGGATCCAAACAAATACTACTTGATAAATGCACCTGCAATGGATAGCGCAAC